>PDWJ01003183.1_pt1 | contig 16007 bp, 16 predicted proteins | sample 1430881 | NCBI WGS metagenome assembly PDWJ01 (sample SAMN01162460, study PRJNA174530) | Oral metagenome, whole genome shotgun sequencing project. | biome: Marine environment; feature: Marine mammal; material: Swab sample of the gingival sulcus; isolation source: swab sample of gingival sulcus... | reverse complement strand
TTGCTAAATCCGATAGACAGTTGCGTTGGCGTCGGTCATTAATAAACTGTAAGTATGTGAGCAAAAATTAAGTATGGCATTGTTAGCCCCTCTTTTATAAAGAGGGGTTTGGGGAGATTGGCAAACTATACTTTATTTTTGCATGGCTACTTGCTTACTAATAAACCATCAGTAAAGTTAAAACAAAATTACCATGCAACAATTAACAAAAACAAGACAGCCAAAGCAACCAAAAAAAACAAAACAGCCGAAAAAGCCTAAATCCAAAGAACCAAAGGCTAAACCAAGCTCCTATTGTCAAGCGGTTGCAGAGTTACCACTAGACGATATCAATCGCAAATACCATGATACTCAATATGGTTTTCCGATTGGTAGTCATGATGATAATGCTGATGATGTTAGTACTGATAATGAGCTGTTTGGTCGGTTGATTTTAGAAATTAATCAGGCTGGGCTGTCGTGGACGACCATTTTGCATAAGCAAGATAACTTTCGCAAGGCGTATGATAACTTTGATATTGCCACCATTGCCAGCTATGGCGAGGCAGATCGTGATAGGTTACTTGCCGATGCTGGCATTATTCGTAATAAACTAAAAATCGATGCCAGCATTTACAATGCTAAGCAAATCCTTAAACTACAACAGTACTATGGCTCGTTTAAAAACTGGCTTGATTACTATGCTAAGCAACAACCAAGCCTAACTAAAGAAGACTGGGTAAAGCTGTTTAAAACAACCTTTAAGTTTACAGGTGGTGAGATAACGGGGGAGTTTTTGATGAGTACAGGCTATTTATCAGGGGCTCATGTAGTAGAATGTCCAATTTATCAGCTGTTGTTAGAGCGTTCTTAGCCTTAGTTTTTATTAAGCTTAACTGCCGTTAAATGTAAATCTTATCCGCTTAATCAATCTATTTGAATCTTCATCAAAATCGGTGCGACCGTGTAACAGCTTATGATTATTACAAAGGACTAAATCATTAGCTTGCAGTTTATAACTGATCGCATGTTCCACTAGTAACTTATCAAAATTATCTAAAAACGATAATTCCTCATCGGTTAAAGAGGCATAGCCCTCCATCATGATGCGATTATAACAAATACGATAACCGGACTCATCAAGGCTTAATATGCTCCGATGTTGGTTACGAAATAACCATTGTTTGTCCAATAAAAAGGCGATCTCTTGTTCTGTTAAATTGCTTAGCATATCAGTTAAATGAATAAAGATACTCTCCCCGCCTTGCTCTGCTGGATGAACACACAACATCACCAAACCATCAGGAATGGTCGCAAAATCAGAACAATCGGTATGTAATGAAAAGTAATAATTAGAATTGGCATAGGACTTAAAAAACTGCTTGCGTTTGCTAATTTTTACTTCAAAAATCGTATCTTGACTACGAGCATCAACCATCGGCTCTCCCATATTATTGATAAAATCCTTTAGCACTTTATCATCATTAGGAAAGTTATGAATTAACAATAACGGATCATCACCAGTACGCAAGCCCTCAACATACACCGCCAATTCATCAGCAGTCAGCGTACGAAAATCACACCGATTAACAGCTGTTTGCACAGTCTCTGCGTTAAGATTAGTCAACTTTGGGAACACCACTAACAGCACCGCCAATTCTGATGGTTATGGTTGCATTATTATCAATATCCCAATCGCTTAGTTTATTATCTTCATTATCGTCATGTACCATTTGTCCATTAACTATATGGTCGTAGGGGATTTCAGTAGCACGTCTATTCGGCGGTGCACCACCCCAAAAGGTATGAGTTTTAGCAAGTCCTGTCTGTTGATGAAAAGCATCAAGCAACTCTGCCATTGTCGCTTGTGATGAGATAAGCATTTTGGTTGCATACGAGCCATCTTTTTGCTTGACACCTGTATTACTACCAACTAAGTCACCACTGTAAATAACGGTCAACTGAATGTTTTTAACTTTATCATTAATAGAGGCAGAGTGCTGACCACCAGTTGTCTCACAACCAGTTATCAAACTGCCTAAAATGAGAAGAAGTAGGAGTTTTTTCATGAGCGGTTTCCTTTGTCGGTTTCCTTTGTAATGGTACGCTGATAATGCGTCTTTTAAATATAAAGCAATTGGGCAAAAATATCAATGGTTTTCAGCTCAACAAAGTTACTAATTAAGACTTACGCAATTCAAACGCTCCTCCCTGCCTCCACCTTTTTAGGAGGTGAAAGCAAATAGCAAAATTAGTTTCAAAAAATTTATCAGCAATCTTCACCTTTAAATGATAAACCGTAATTTTCAGCACATCCTAACATCCGACACCCCAATAATCGAGGCGATATTTCTAGCAGTACGAATAAGATTGTCCTTAGCATTGGCAAGGATTTGCTCTTGCTCTGCCAAATAAGGAATGATTGGTAATATGGCAGTAAACCCAGCTTGATTAAGCTGTTGATGTGACTCGCCTAAACAGCCACAAATGGCGATAACAGGTGGTTTTTTTGTAAAATCATCCTTATTATTGACATTCTGAACAAAGTTAAGCACGCCCATAGGTACCTTACCCAATAGCGTTTGCTCGTCCATACGCCCCTCGCCAGTGATGACATAATCGGCATCTTGGCAGGCTTGAGCCAAACCAGACTCTCTAATAACCAGTTGAATGCCAGACTCAATACGGCTATTTGGTAAGCCCAACAAGGCAAAACCGAGTCCACCAGCCCCACCACTACCTGCCGTCAAACGATTATCGGCAAACCCTGCGTCGATTAATATTTGGGCATAGTGAGCTAAAATATCATCGAGTTGCTGGATTATACCATCCCTCAAAAGCAACCTATCTTTGTTAAACTCGCTCAAGGTACTACTATGTACATTTTCGCTCGTTTGCCTCGATATGTTACTTTTGAGAAATGGTATTATTGCCTTATCCGCTCCCTTTTGTGAAGAGGATTGTGAGAAAAATTGTGGTGCAAACTTTTGAGGAGCAAAGACGGCACTTGCCCCATTCTCGCCAAGTAGCGGATTATTGACATCACTGGCAATGATGATTTCTGAATCCTTTAATCTTGCATCTAACCCTGTTAAATCAACGTGCGATAACCGAGCCAATGCACCAGCACCCAGCTCTAGCAGGCGATTTTCCTTATCATAAAACTTCGCCCCTAGGGCAGTGAGCATACCACTACCACCGTCATTTGTCGCACTACCACCAATGCCGATGATAAATTTACGCACGCCTTTTGCTAAGGCATCGAGTATCATCTCGCCAACGCCATAAGTAGAAGTAAGCAAGGGATTACGCTCTGTCGGCTGAATCAATGCCAAACCTGATGCTTCCGCCATTTCAATCACTGCACATTGATTAGGTTGTATATTAGACTGTGCATTGGGCTGTTCATTAAGAAGAGTAGCATAATGAGCCGTGATTTTTTTACCAAGCGGATTATGCACAAGGACATCGCACCAGTTGCCATTTCTAGCTTTGCACAGAGTTTTTACTGTGCCTTCGCCACCGTCCGCCAACGGAATGCACACGCATTCGGCATTAGGTAAGGCTTGTTTAATGCCTGTGGCAATGGCATTGGCAACCTGCTCTGAGCTTAGGCTTTCTTTAAACGAATCAGGTGCGATAACAAATTTGAGTTTTTTTTGAGGGGTCATGGGGTTAATTTCTGATGATTGGAGGTTTTTTAAATAATGGTGTTAGTGCTAGAATAGATTACTGGGCATTTATATCCGTTTTATCCGATATCAACTATTCGATATCAACTTTTATTCTTTTATCCGATACCAATATTGATATTGCTCAACAAAACCGATACTTTGATATAGATTATGAGCAATGCTGTTATCTAATATTACTTGCAAATAAGCGGTATGACAATCTTTAGCCTTACCATAAGCTAATAATTGCTGAACCAATAGCCGTCCATAGCCTTGACCTCGATATTGGCTAGCAACGGCAAGGTCAAATAGACCAATAAATCCGCCTTCAAGCACACCAACACCACAAGCAATTTGTTGATTATCATGGTAAATACTAACAAAAACAGTAGGCAAAGCAAGGGCTTGTAAAATATTGGCAAAGCCTTGTTTTTTGGCGGTTGAATATTGGTTAAATTGCAAAAAATTATCCAACCATACTTCATTAAAATTTGGCTGAAAATCAATATTTACACCTTGATAAGCCTCAGTTAGCTTTATTTCTTTTGTTAAGTCATAAGTTTGGACAGAGGTTTTATCAATTAATAAATAGCCTTTATCTGCTAAAACTGCCTCAAGATTGTTTGGATAGGTTCGTTTTGTGAGTTTATAAACTGTCGGTAAGTTATGTTGTTGGTAGAGGGTTTCGCAAAAATCAATTTTTTGCTGTAAATTTAGCTTTTGACTGGCAAATAAAGGATTAATCGAATTGGCTCGCTTAGTGACACCATCAGACAAACGAATGACCCAGCCATCATACATTAAGGTCTTTTGGCTAGGCACTGCGTTTAAAGAGAGTTGTTCAAGGGTTTGTATCATGTTAAATTTATATCCTAAAAAGTCTGAGTTTGGGATAAGAATCTCAACTAAACAGCTTATCTGTTATTCCTAACCGTTCAATATTCAAAAAAGAAAATAGTAAAACAATTATTTTATGGAGCTAATCCTGCTATCCGCTTGTATCTTGCTTGCTGATGGCTTTCGTGGTATGTGGCTAGTTGCGTTCCATACAGTAGAGCGACCACCCCTAGCCACACCACGAATAGCCATCAGCTTCACAAGGATACCGCTACTATCAGGGCTAGCGTTCAGCATCTCATGCTTTTCCAACAATTTTTTGCCCTTTGGGTTTATTTTATTTTCTCGGTGCGTGGAACGCACCCTACAGCAAGTTTTATTTTGTAACATAACTTCTTGTTTATAAAGGGATTGTAGGGTGCGTTGCACGCACCATTATACACAGGGTATTTGGTCTTTATTTCAAATTGCGTAACATCAGTATATAATTTTCTACCTAAAATTAGCCAAATAACAGCAAGTGGTTCAGGAATCCAGTGACTTTATCATTCATATTTGTACTCTCTATTTAATGACACAACCCAACGATACTTCGATAAGCATTCAAGATTTTTTACGCAAAACAGCCACCGCAAATATTCCAGAAATCAACAATAGAACTAACCCAATAATAAACCAATTACTAACAAGGTTATAGCCTGCTTTTGCTTTGTCCATTGGATTGGCGATTTGCTTTCCGTCTTTTATAGCCTTTAATAGCTTGCCTGTTTGCTTATCGACATAAAATTCACGCTCCATGTTGTCACTAACTAGCACGCTATTATCCGTCACTTCTTTTACACAGCTGATATTCCATTGTGCATCAGCTTCAACGAATGGATTATAACCGTCAAAATACCGTTCGGTAAATAATTGCGTATGCCAAATGAGCTTGCCATGATATATTTTATTTTGCGAATAGACGCTTGTTATGTCTGTTGCTAATTCTAGGCTTTCTGCTTTGTCTTTCTCTTTATAATCAAAGACCTGATTAATTTTTATCGCCTCAATATAGTCATCATGGCTACGATAAAGCACGCCATCTTGATCAATGGCAGGACAATCACCGATTTTGCCGTAGCTTATCGGCATGGTTATTATGGAAATAGTTAGTGATAATAGAGCAACCTTTAAATATTTGTTTTTCATAATTTTTATTGTTCACTTCTATGCTTAAAACCCTTTATAAATAAATCTCGTTGTACCATCACTTTTATGAATAACTTTTGCCTGACTTAACTGCTCATGTGTGAGCTTTTTATCGCCTACAGCCAATTCCGCTGATAAAAAATCTGCCTTTGTCATATCCTTTCCGCCAATAAATTCATATTGCTGGGTGTATAATTGGGTTGCTCCTAGCCTATAATTTAATTGGTTTTTGAGTGCCTCTGTATCAGTTTGCCAAAATAGAAAACTTGTCTGTACGGTTAAAGGCGTATCATCAATTCTAAAAATGGTTAGCTCGTTGCCTTTAATTGTAAAACCTAGCATTTTGCCCTTGAGTTTACCATTGTTGAGCTGTTCTACGTCTAAGCCGTCGTTGATAGCATAATCGCCAATTTTTGTGGAATAAAAAAACACTCGTTTATACAAACCTTCTCCACAAAATACAGGGTCATAAATTAAGTAACTGTTGCCATAAGCTCCAAATATAAATAGGATGATAGAAAATAGCTTTAACACACTAGCGATAATATTTGATTTTAACGAACTGCCTAAGTAGATGATTAACGCAACCAGTATAATTGCATGCCCAATGGTAACGGATTTCTCTGTAGGAAACGAGCCAAAACACGCCGAGCTACAACCACAACCAAAGTCCTTATTTAACAATAAAAAAGATTCTATTAACAGATACAATAGCACGATAACTATTGGTACGCCTAGTTGCAGTGTTTTTTTGAGTTTGGGGTTCATTTTTTATCACATCCTATCGTCTTTAAAAACAAACTCTTTTCAATAGAGATATTTTTGTTATCAACATTAGGGCATGCTAAAAGTAATACTTTTAGGATTTACGCAATTTAAATTCCCACTCCCTAGCCCTACCCCACAAACCCCTACCCCACAAACCTCTCAATCACCACCTCCTTCACCAAAGCCGTTACCTTATCAAACTCAATACTTAACAAATAAATCGGACGAGGGTCGCCAATGTATCTTTTGTGGTATTGTCTTTCGTATATTTGAGCAAGTCCCTCTTGAGCCGTTTCATTGACTTTATATTCTAAAACAAATATCGCCTCTTTACCTACTAGTACACTATCTACACGTCCATTATGAGTCATTAATTCGGTATAAACTCGATAAGTCGGCAACATTCTAAAACAGGTATAAAGAATATTTTGATAATATCCTTCTGCGGTTTTAATGTTATTCTTTGTATAAGAGGTATAAGGAAAACTTGCAAATAGTTGATTAAGATTATTTTTAATTACTTCTCCGTCAAAGGTTAATAAGGCTGATTTTAAGTCTCGTGCTTTATGTCCGCCTAATGGGTCATTGGTGAGCATTTTAAAGAATAAACGGTTAATACTGCGTTGAACTTCCATGTTTGGATATTTCATCTTGTATTCAAGCGTGCCTTCTTCGTCATCACCAACGGTATAATCAAAGGTGAGGTTGCCTGATTGCCATAGTAGAGCGATTAAGCTCATTTCTTCAATGTCAAAGGCGTTGAGCACTTCGATTGGATAGGAGGTGTTTTCAAAGTTTGGTAGGTACAGGTTATCATTGGTTTCGATAAGGTGTTTTAATACGGTGCTACTGCCTGTTTCCCACCAGTAGTTTTCAAAGCGTTTTTTGTGCAAGTATAACAACACATCAAATGGGTTATAAATCGCCTCACCTAAGTAGTTATAGCCGTTATACCATGATTTGACTACGTCCATTTTGACATCTTGTAAATAATCGCCAAAGTTATCCAATACTTCTTGATGGGTATAACCGCAAATAGTTGAGCTAACAGGTTCTAGGGTCATATCGGTAAGTTGATTGGCTTGGCTAAATAGACTGAGTTTAACAAATTTGGATACGCCTGTTATTAGTACATAATGCATGTAGGTGGAATATTTTTTTAACACTGCATAAAAATCCCCCAACAATTTACGCACTTGTTTTGCCACCGCCATATCATTTAAATTATGTACAAGTGGATAATCGTATTCATCGACTAAAAAAACAATGGGTTTGCTTGTTTTGTGATAAAGTTCCTCTAATAAATAGGCAAACATTTTTGCAGGAGATTCATCTTCAAACAATGAATTATCAATCTCATGGTATTCCCCGACAGACCGCAAATCGTCTTTGATTAGCCTTGCTACTTCTTCAGTATCACCTTGTCCGCTAATACAGGTAAAATCAAGTTTGATTACAGGATAAGTCGTTTCCCAATCCCAATGGTTTTCTGCATACAGTCCTTCAAATAAAGCCTTGTTACCTTCAAATAATTCTTTAATGGTATCGAGCATTAATGACTTGCCAAATCGGCGTGGACGTGAGAGAAAAGCATTACGATTATTATTGATAAAGTCAATAATGGTTTGAGTTTTATCAACGTAAATGTTGTTTTCTTTTTTATCACGAATTTTTGCAAAGGTTTGGATGGCGATGGGTAGGCGTTTTTTTGTGTTAGTCATTGTATTATTCCATTGTTTATAAGAGATTTATAATTATTATAGCATAGAACAAATGATGGTTTTTTGTTGTAATATTGATTGAATTTACGGAAATTTTGAGGGTTTATTAAAAAATGATGGTCAAAACAACTATCAAATGATAGTGCCTATTTTATGAGTTAAGTGTATATGAGTTAAACTTAGATGGTAAACTAAAATGGTAGCCTAAAACCGCTCCCAAATACCTCTCTGCATGGAGTTTACCTTAGGCACATCGCCAAGCTTTCGCCAAGGCATTGTCGTACCGTGAAAGTCACTACCAACGGATACCAACAACCCATTATCAGCAATGACCTTGTCAACCATTCTGCGTTTACTCAGTGGCTCTTTTGCCGAGGGCAACTCGCTGGCATCACCACCGAGTTGAGCAAACTCAGTAATCAACTTGCGAATCCGAGTTGACGACAAGTTATAACGAGTCGGATGAGCCACCACGGCTTGACCACCACAATCATGAATTAGCTTGATGGTCTCCGCCATGGTCAAGGCATCTATCTTCACATAGGCTGGTTTATTATCAGCGATATAGCGGTTAAAAGCTTGTTGCATACTGGCTACCACGCCCATCTCTAACAGCACCTTAGCAATGTGTGAACGCCCCACTGCTTGTGGATTGCCTTTGGCTTTGACTAGCACTGCTTGCCACAAAATCTCTGCAAAATCATCCGCATGCAAATCAACCGCACCATTGTTTAGAATATTAGGATTGACATCACTACCATTGATACTGTTACTTACAGCACTACTATTCCAATTGGCTTTTTGTAATTGACTGTCTTTGATACGAAAATCTTTTTTTAGCAATTGGGCAAGCTTTTCTACCATAGCACGCCCACGGTTGGCTCGGCTTTCTTGTAGTTCATTGAGTCGGCTACTCATCTGCTCCATATCGGAAAAATTCAACGCCAATACATGAATGATTTTATTAGTGGATTGATTTTTGCCATAACCACCCGTTAGCGTGTGTTCACAGCTAATCTCAACCCCATTAATCAGGCGAATACCCAGCTTATCCGCCATTATTCTAGCTTCCTCAATCCCTTCGGTGGTGTCATGGTCAGTCAAGGCAAGAACATTAATACCAGCCTCATCTGCTTTTTGCACCACTTCTGTTGGACTAAATGTACCATCAGAACGAGTGCTATGGCAATGCAAATCATAGTGTAACGCAGTGTCACAAACCTCGTCAGTTGCTTGACTTGCTAACTTGCTTGTTGCCTTTTTTAGGAGTTTATTTGCCGATTGGTTTATTGTTTCATTAATATTAGCGGTCATGGTGGTTTACTTTTGCCATTTTGTGGTAGAATAGCTGGTTATTATGTCAGATTTTGAGTTTTTTTTCATTGATTTATTTATCAAATCTATGTTTTATAAGTCTCAAACACTCACTTTATCAATAACACAACCGAAACATAACTGATACTAAAATTATGAAAGCATTTTTAGATTTTATTCCCTTGATAGCCTTTTTTATTGGTGCATGGAAATTTGACATTATCACAGCATCAGGGGCTTTACTGGTTGCTACGGTAATTGTTCATGGTATTCATTTTGTACTGCAAAAAGGCAAACTAGAAAAACAACAGTGGACTGTACTTTTGCTAACCATTGTATTTTGTGGGGCGACTGTTTTGTTAAAAGATGATAGTTTTGTTAAAGCCAAATCACCAATTATCAATAGTGTGTTTGCCATTGCCTTGATTATCAGCGTCTTTATTAACAAACCTATTATAAAAACAATGCTTGGTGAGGTATTTGCACTCACTGATACAGGCTGGAAAAAATTAACACTTGCTTGGGCTGGCTTTTTTATACTTCAAGCTACTATTTTTTATGTAACAGGATTTGAACTAGAAAGATTTACAGATGAAAAAACAGCTTATCAAATTTGGTATAACTTTAAAACATGGGGTTGGATACCACTGATGGTGATTTTTATGATTGCTCAATTTGCCATATTAAAAAATCACCTTAACCCAGAAATGCTAGAACAAGCAAAAGATAAAGCAGAAAAGTAATTGTTATAGGAGTTACGAAAAATTAACATCTTATCATTGCTGGGCAAAATGCCCAGCCTACATTGGTAAATTGCAAGTCTTGCGTAAATCCTATATCAGCAAAGTAATGAATAACCTTAATTAAATTAATGCTGTAGGTTGGTGTCGAGAAACGAGACCCAACATTGTATTGTATTGTCATTTTAAATTTTAATTGTAGTACGAGCCTCTTATGAAAACGCAAATGAAACAACAAAATCCCCTATCATCACCTTTAACTCTGTCATCATCTTTAATTGTGGGAAATAAACCTACGCTATTATCAGCCCTACTGCCTGCATCATTGCCTGCATTGATGCTGTCTAGCTTGATGGCTGTCTCTGCTGTGAATACCGCCCACGCTGATGGAGAAGAAGACCTAAGTAAATACAAAAACATCTTGGCGAATAATGTGCCAGCTAGCAAACCTAACAATACCACTACAGCAAATAACAAGCCAGCTGAAAAAAAACCAAAGCCACAGCCAAAAACTGAACCTAAGCCTGCCAAACCTAAAACAAAACAAGAAACCAGTGCTACACCAGAAACCAAACCAGTAACTAAGCCAATAACTAAGCCGAAAACCGAGCAAGCTCCACAAAACAAACGAATACAACTGAAACCAGGTGAGGCAACCATCATCACACCTAGCGTGGAGAAGATACTCGAAGAAGAAATGCCAGAACCAACCTTTACCGAGCTAACCCACGAGCCGAAAGAAAGCAATCTATCTTCTGCCAATCGCACACTGTTGGCAAAAAATGCCTTACTAGAGCGTAATGTCAATGACTTACAAACACAAGTAAATGTCTTGGTCAATGAAAGAAGTGGTCAACTGTTTATGTATGGCGTTTATACTGCCATTGCCAGCTTTCTTGCAGGTGGCTTTATTTCTTATTTGATATTTGGTCGCCGTAGAAATAATTGGTAGTTGATAGACCATACAAACAAAGCCTCCTTCATAATAAAGGAGGCTTTTTTACAAAATCGATTCTAGAGCAACTGCTTTAAAGCAAATGGTTTAAAGCAGATGGCTACTCCGCCAACACATCCGCCATCGCATTGGCAACGTATTCAATGTTATTTGTGTTTAGTCCAGCCACACACATACGCCCGTTACCCACTAGATAAATCCCATAGTCCGATTGCAATTTAGCAACTTGCTCTGGATTAAGCCCAGTAAAGCTAAACATACCATTTTGCTTAGTAATATAGCTAAAGTCACGACCTTCTACTTTGCTTTCTAATACGGAACGCAGTTGCTCACGCATCGCCTTAATACGATCACGCATGGCATACACTTCACCGACCCATTGATTGTAAAGCGTTTCATCATTCATCACAATATCAACGATATGACCACCATGAGATGGTGGGCTAGAATAAATACGACGAACACCAAACTTAAGTTGACCAAATACACGAACAGCCTCATCTTCGGTTGGGCAAACCACAGAAAGACCACCGACACGCTCACCATATAGCGATAGATTTTTTGAGAATGAGTTACTAACAAACAGCGTCAAACCCATATCAACCGCTTTACGAATGGCATAGGCATCTGTATCCATATCTTCGCCAAAGCCTTGATAAGCGATGTCCATAAATGGAATCAGTTGTTTCTCTTGGATGACGTTGAGTACAGTATCCCACTGCTCATGAGTCAAATCAAGACCAGTTGGGTTATGACAACAAGGATGCAGTAGTATCACGTCATCTTTATTCAGCGTTTTTAAGAATGCCACCATCTCATCAAACTTTACGCCACCTGTCTCTTTATCATAGTATGGGTACTTACCCACTTCAACATCAGCGTTTTCAAAGATAGCAATGTGGTTGCCCCAAGTTGGGTCACTAACGTAGCATTTTGCGTGTGCAAACCACTGATTAATAAACTCAGCACCGATTTTTAATGCACCTGAACCACCAATGGTAGCAATAGTAGCAACACGTTTTTCTTGTAGCACCTTTGAATCTTTACCAAACAGCAACTCTTGACACGCCAAGCGATGACCTGCCAAACCTTCCATCGGCAAGTATGGACGAGGCTGAACTGGATTAGCAATTTGCTCTTCGGCAACTTTTACACATTCTAAAACTGGCAAAACACCATCATTGTCATAGTACACACCGATGCCTAGGTTAACTTTATTAGGGTTTTCATCGGCTTTAAATTTTTCAACTAGGCTTAAAATAGGGTCGCCAGCGAAATAATCGACATTTTGAAACATGGAGAGTTCCTTATAGTTGGGTTACATTTGGACTGCACTTGGATTTTTGGACTACTAGTTACTGATATAAGATACTTATACAGCACACAATAGCATAAACTAGAATGACACTAATTACAACCAATATCGGCAGAATCCATTGATAGATTTAACATCTTTTTTATGCAAGTGAATGGATGGTATAAGTTGTCAAATTAAAGAATCAATCGCTTGTTGGGTTAATACTCGCCCCTTAGCCGTTCTTAATACATAGCCTTGTTGAATCAGATAAGGCTCAATGACATCTTCTAAAGTACCACGGTCTTCAGCCATAGCTGCCGCTATCGACTGTACTCCAGCAGGACCACCATCAAAGCGTTCATGGAGCATTTCCAAGTAGCGACGGTCAAGGTGGTCAAGCCCTCGCCTGTCAACCGCTAGCATATCCAAGGCCTCGGCTGCTACTGCATCCGTGACATTACCATCTGCACGCACCTCAGCATAGTCACGCACACGACGTAACAAACGATTGGCAATACGAGGTGTCCCACGAGAACGCCGAGCCACTTCCCTAGCCCCGTCATTGGTTATCTTTACCTCCATCACCCTAGCTGAACGATTGACGATACTGGTCAAGTCGGTGATATTATAAAACTCTAATCGCTGTACAATACCGAATCTATCTCGTAAAGGCGAGGTAAGCAACCCTGCCCGAGTGGTGGCGGCTACCAAGGTAAAAGGCGGCAACTCTAGTTTGATTGAGCGAGCGGCAGGACCTTCACCAATCATAATATCTAACTGAAAGTCTTCCATAGCAGGGTATAGTATTTCTTCAATGACTGGGCTCAGTCGATGGATTTCATCAATAAATAGCACATCGCCTGCCTCAAGGTTGGTCAACATGGCCGCCAAGTCCCCTGCTTTTTCTAGTACAGGACCTGATGTCGAGCGAAGATTACCACCCATTTCTTTGGCAATAATATTAGCAAGGGTGGTTTTTCCTAGACCAGGAGGACCAAAAATCAAGGTATGGTCAAGTGGTTCATTACGCATACGAGCAGCATCGATAAATACCGACATCTGTTCACGCACGACTGGCTGACCTATGTATTCTTCGAGTAAACTGGGGCGAATATTGGCTTCACCGAGATTTTGAGTATCTTCTGCTTTTGCAAATGGGTTGATTAATCTGTCTGTCATTGGTGGGTTTCTTTGTTTATTGTTTGTTGGGTTTATTTATTACTTAGACAACTGTTGCAAACTTGCTTTTAACAAGCTTTGAGTATCGGCAAATTCATCTGCTTGTTCTTGAGCCAATTTAATGGCTTGCTCTGCCTCTTTTTCTTTATAGCCTAATCCAAGCAGTGCCATCTTGGTTTCTGCACAGATGGCTGATAGACTCTGATTCACCACTTGTTCGTTATCAGCACTCACTAATGGCAGTTCATCAGCCGATAACTCTATATCTTTTAGCATGTCTTTTAGCTCAATTAATAAGCGTTGAGCAGTTTTTTTACCCACCCCCGGAATGCGGACTAAGGTGGCTTCATCTTCCATCTCTACACAATTTTTCAATTCAGCGACTGATAAATTCGATAGCATCGCTAGTGCCATCTTTGCCCCAACGCCATTTATCTTTATCAGTTGACGAAACACCATTCTATCTCGTGGCGTATTAAAACCGTATAATAATTGGGCATCTTCACGCACATGCAAATGCGTCCAAATTTTGGTTTCTGTATTTAGCTGTAGCGTACAAAATGCTGGCACAGGTAACTCAATTTCATAGCCAATGCCTGAATCTGTTAATACACACGCCATAGGTGCAGATAAATGCACCACTTGCCCTTGGATAAGACCTATCATAATACCATTCTCATAAAATATTATTTTTTCAAACTGAGACAGGGCATGCCCTGTCTCTACAGAATCATTAACTTTATATTTTGGGAATGATGTAATATTATCGTCCCCATTATTTATTAATCCAACAAGTATAACAAAAAAAGACCCAGATAAATAATCTAGGTCTCTTTATTTTTCTTTATTAAAATTAAAGCTTATTTTTACAAAAACTGTTTAATCCTGTGGATTAGTATTTTTGGTCAGCTTCTACTTTATCTTCGGCTTTTTTTGCATCATCTTTACCTGCTTCAGCTACTTTTTCACCAGCTTTAGCAACTGCTTCGCCAGTGGCTTTAACAGCTTCACCAGTTTTTTCTACTGCTTTTTTAGTACCATCAGCAACGGCTTCACCAGTAGCTTTAGCAGCATCACCAGTCACTTCTACTGCTTTTTTAGTACCATCGGCAACTGCTTCACCAGTAGCCTTAGCAGCATCACCAGTAGCTTTAGCAGCGTCTTTAGTACCTTCTACTACCTTTTTAGTACCATCAGCAACGGCTTCACCAGTAGCTTTAGCAGCATCACCAGTCACTTCTACTGCTTTTTTAGTACCATCAGCAACGGCTTCACCAGTGGCTTTAGCAGCATCGCCAGTCACTTCTACTGCTTTTTTAGTACCATCAGCAACGGCTTCACCTGTCGCTTTAGCAGCATCGCCAGTAGCTTCTACTGCTTTTTTAGTACCGTCAGCAACGGCTTCGCCAGTAGCTTTAGCAACTTCACCTGTTTTTTCAACAGCACCTTTAGCGGCATCACCAGTTGCCTCAGCAGCTTCTTTTGCTTGATTACAAGCAGTTAGGGCAAATGTACTAGCGATAAGACTAGCGATTAATAGTTGACGTTTTGACATAATAAACCTCATATCAATAAAAAATTAACTAACATTATCAAAATAACATTCACTAACCATTATTTTTACTAACTAACAGTTATAGAACCTATTATTTTGTTGATAACTTTAGAAATACAATACATCTAAATACAATGTGTGCATGTATCCTGTTTACTTATTTTGTGTGTTTATTTAAAACAGCCTTGCCTTTCATTTTCTGTGCATCATAAATGGATAAAATCAACATCATAGAACACGGTAGTTCATAAAAATGAATATAAACTGGGTAGTTTTAAATTTAAAATAAAACAAACACACAATAAAATAAACATATTAAATGTTTGAAACTCTAAACAGCGGCACATTTTATTGATTTATTTGCCATTACACAAGCGATATAACAGTTTTGTTACAAAAAACATTGTGTTGGGTTACATATTCTGTTTATTTAAATAAATTACTATGACTATCCAAAGCAATTAATTTCACATTATCACCAGAAACTTCATAAACCAACAATAAATCAGGTTTAATATGACATTCTCTATATTGCTTGAGATTGCCTTTCAGCTGGTGGTCTTTATATTTTGGAGGTAATGATTGATTATTAATCAGAAAGCTTAAAACATCAATTAAAGCGGTATTTAAGCCCACTTTTTTTAACCCTTTGTCAAATTGTCGTGTTGTTTTTATTTCTTTCATTATTATTAATTGGTTCCTTGAAACGCTTTAGTAAATTCATCTAAATCCTTATAAGTCGTCAATTCACCATCTTCTGCCTCTGCTATCGCTTGCAATAACTGAGGTGTTGGTACTTT
>PDWJ01003182.1_pt1 | contig 16008 bp, 13 predicted proteins | sample 1430881 | NCBI WGS metagenome assembly PDWJ01 (sample SAMN01162460, study PRJNA174530) | Oral metagenome, whole genome shotgun sequencing project. | biome: Marine environment; feature: Marine mammal; material: Swab sample of the gingival sulcus; isolation source: swab sample of gingival sulcus... | reverse complement strand
GCTTGGGCAAAAGTCAGACCGATATCGGGTAAATAAAATAACGGATCATAGCCAAAGCCGCCCTCGCCAAGCGGTGCCTCTAAAATTATGCCGGCTACTTCGCCTAGTTCTAAATGCTCAATGTCATTAGTGGCATCGACATAGGCCAATGCGCAGACAAAGTGTGCCTTGCGTTGATTAGTCGGCACGCCGGCCAATTCGGTCAGCAATTTTTGATTATTTTTTTGATGATTGGCATGCTCACCGCCATAGCGCGCCGAATAGACGCCCGGCGCACCATCTAAGGCATCAACCGCCAAACCGGAATCGTCAGCCAAAACCGGCATTTGACAAGCGCGTGAGTATTCGCTGGCCTTTTTGATGGCATTTTCTGCAAAAGTTTGACCATCTTCTATTACATCCATATCAGCCAAACCAACTTCAACCAATGACAAAACTGTAAAACCAAGTGGTTCTAATATTTGTTTGACTTCACGCAATTTATTGACATTCTGCGTACCTAAGACGATTTTTTTCATTTTGCTTCCTCTAAACACTGGCGTTGTATTGTCAATATATCGGCAATGCCGGCTGCTGCTAAATCGTGCAGTTGGTCGAGTTCGCGCTTACTAAAGGCGCGCCCCTCACCGGTGCCTTGAATTTCTATCGTATTCAAATCCTGATCCATCACGATATTCATATCGACGGCAGCAGATGAATCTTCTATATAACAAAGGTCTAATAATGGCTCGTCATTGACAATGCCGACGCTAATCGCCGCCACCTGCGCAATTAACGGATCGACGGCAAACTGTTCTCTTGTCGCCAAATCGCGCAATAAATCGGCCAGTGCAATATAAGCCCCATTAATCGCCGCCGTGCGGGTACCGCCATCGGCTTGTAATACATCGCAATCGATCCAAATGGTGCGTTCGCCAATGACGGTTAGGTCGACCGCGCGACGCAAACTGCGCCCAATCAGACGTTGAATCTCCAGTGTCCGGCCTTCCGGCTTACCGCGCGATACAGCGCGGCGCTTGCGCTCTATTGTACTGCTCGGCAACATATCGTATTCGGCCGTCAACCAGCCCGAACCGCTACCGCGCAAAAAAGTCGGCACGCGATTATCAATTGTCGCTGTACAAAGCAGCATCGTCTCGCCAGTCTGTATTAAAACTGAGCCGCCGGCATGTTTGGTGTAATTGCGTTTTATCTTAATTGGCCGCAACTGGTTAGCGGCGCGTTTATCGTTCCTCATTAATCCTCCTCTTTACTACCCGATTGACCAACTATTCTACCACCAATAACATCAATGCCACATCATCTGTAAAATTAGAATCATGTGCCATATGGCGCACCTGAAAGGCATAAAAAATTTCCTCTAAAAACTGATCGGGCTCAGCCAAATCCAGCTTAAATTGGTTAGCTAATTTTTCTACTTTTTGCCAATCGGTAAAGTCGCCGACATCACCCGAACAAAATAGCCCATCGGTGTATAAAAAGATGGCATCAGCGCGACTGATCGGCATTGTCTTGCTCTCGTAAACAACGCCGTCCATCATACCGACTAAAAAGCCGTTTTGTTCAATGCATTTAAACTGATCAGTCGTCGCATTATAAATGAGCGGATAGGGTTGCCCGGCGTTAGCATAGGATAGTTGACCGTTTTCTATAATACCGACGAACGCTGTAAAAATAAAATAATTATTAATTGACGAATCAAAGATTTCAAAAATATCGCGGTTCATTTCATCGAGAATCTGATGCGGCTTAATATCCGGTTTTTCAATGCACTTGCGATAGAGCATTTTAACCATTGACGAGGCCATGCCGGCCGCAATGCCGTGACCGGTTACATCGGCGATGATAAAATGTGTTTTACCATCGATTTCAGTACAATCAAAACAGTCGCCACCAACTGCCATTGACGGATGATACTTAAAATAAAGTGCAACGTCATTTAGTGTGTTGGAACGCGGCAACATGATTTCGGCAAAGGTGTGGGCGTTTTTCAATTCTTCGTTGACCTGACGATTGAGTTCGTTGATCAGCTTATTCTGCTCGTATAACATCAAAGCATTGCGCGCTTTAAGCGGCAAGATAACTTTCATATCATTGGGCGATAAAGGTTTTTTAAAATAATCGATAGCGCCTTCTCGCAAGGTTTTTTCAATCGCCGAGATGTCTGCTAAAGCCGAGTTGACAATAATCGGAATATCGTGATACTGCGGCAGACGCTTTAATTCTTTCAACACTTGATAGCCGTCCAACTCGGGCATTACCAAATCGAGTATAATTAAATCAATTTGCTCGCGCTGTACGATGTCGAGCACGTCTCTACCATTGTCAGCCTCGGCAAACGATAAGTCTTTCAGACTTTGCGATAGAATTTTTTTGATTAAAACGCGGTTGATGCGCGCCTCGTCGGCGATTAAAATACAGTATGACATAACAACCACTAATCCTCTAAATCAAAAAATTGGTCTAATTTCATCAGCTTAAATAGACTTTTAACATCATTGCTGGCGCCGCTAATTCTAAACAGGCGGCCGTCATTGTGCATTTTTTTATACTGACCGATAACAAAGGTAATACCGACTGAATCAATATTTTTGGTATTTGATAAATCGAATACTAACTCGACATAATCGTTCTCATCTTTTAGCAGCTCGGCCATATCGCGCTCAAAAACAGCAATATTGTTAGCTGTTAAATCATTTTCTAACAGCAACTGTATTACACTACCGTTAACTATCTTTTTCATTTTTGTCCTCCTGACGTAAATCGAGTGAAATCGTCACCATATTCTGGTCGATGACCACCGCAAAGTCTAGCTTGCGAACCGTTGCCAAACCGCGCGTTCTGGTTGCCAGCGTTATTTCACATTCCCGATTGCGCGGCTGACAGGTCAAGTCGACACCGCTACCCTCATCTCTAATATAAAAATACATATAGTAGTCGTACACTTCAACACGGCAGTGCACGCGTTTATTCGATTCAAAATGGTTGCCGTGTTCCACTGCATTATTAAGAATTTCACGCAACATAAAATTGATTTTAAACAAGGTGCGCGGCTTTACATGACTGCAATGGCGTGTAATGCGCTGATCGATTTGATTGACCGCCATATTGACGGCATCAAATGTCGATTGAATTGTATTGTCGTAGATTACCATAGGCACTCCTTAAACAATTAAAAATCTTCAGTTACACCGGCTGCTTTAAGTCTTTCTAAAAACGTTGCTTCATCAATCACCGCCACACCCAGTTGGTGCGCCTTTGTCAATTTTGAGCCAGCCGCTTCACCGGCGACCAGCAAATCTGTTTTCTTGCTGACACTGCCGACAACGCTACCACCAAGCCGTTCGATTAAAGTTTTGGCCTGCGGCCGCGTCATAGCACTAAGCGTGCCCGTTAAAACAATCTTTTGACCACTAAATACTTGCTGATTACTAACCGTCGTCTGCCTTTCTGTCATATTGACACCCAACGCGGTTAACTGATCAATCATTGCGCGATTGTCAGGATTGGAAAAATAGTCGACGATGGCCACAGCCATCTTGTCACCAATATCGTCAATTGCCGTCAATGTAGCTTGATCGGCGGCAATCAAATCAGTCATATTGACAAAGCGACCGGCCAACAAACGCGCCGCCCGTTCACCAATTAATGGTATGCCAAGCGCCGCTAACAATTTACTTAAATTATTAGTCTTTGATTTGGCAATTGCCGTCAGTAGATTATCGACCTTTTTATCAGCCATTCGCTCTAATGCCAACAGCGCTGCGCGACTGTCTTGTAGACGATAAATCGATGGAAAATCGCTAATTAAACCGGCGTCGACCAATTGTTCAACCAACGCTTCACCCATGCCGTCGATATCCATGCCGGCCTTGGAAACAAAGTGAATTAACGCCCGTTTGTCTTTGGCCGGGCAGTTTAAATTGCTACAGCGTAAAGCGACCTCGCCAGCGCGTCGTTCGGTTACCTGACCACAAGCCGGGCAAACCACCGGTAGACGATAGGGTTGCTCATCACCGCTGCGTTTTTCGGTTAGCACTTTAACGACTGCCGGTATAACATCGCCGGCTTTTTCAATAATGACATGGTCGCCAATGCGAATATCTTTTTGATCGATAAAATCTTGATTATGTAATGTTGCAAAACTAACTGTCGAGCCCGCCACTGTAACGGGTTCAAAGCGTGCGCGCGGTGTAATAACCCCAGTACGGCCGACTTGAGCCTCAATATCAATCACGACGGTTTCAACGCGTTCGGCTTGAAACTTATAGGCGACCGCCCACTTTGGCGTTCGGCTACGTACACCTAGCCTTTGTCGCACAGACAATTGATTGACATTGATCACCAATCCGTCGATATCATAAGGTAATGCCGTGCGTATTTCAGCAACCTGATCGATGTAATCAAATATTTGTGCCTCATCACTAGCAGCCTGCGCTTTGATCGTCTTAAAACCGAGCTGTTTAAGATAATTAAGTGCTTCGATTTGACTATCTATTTCACGCGGCAGTCCCGCCAAAGCGCTAAAGACAAAAATATCAAGCTGGCGCTGAGCGGTAATACGCGAATCGAGCTGACGCAGTGAACCCGCTGCTGCATTGCGCGGATTGGCAAAGGAGGATAAACCAAGTCGTTCTTGTTGCTCATTCAACTTTACAAAAGCGCGCTTTGCTAAGAACACCTCGCCGCGCACGACGATATCAACCGCCTCATTCAGCTTGAGGGGCACACTGCCTATCGTCTTGACATTGGCGGTGATGTCTTCGCCAACATTACCATCTCCACGTGTAGCGGCCCTCTCTAAGAGGCCGTTTCGATAAGTTAAAGCAACCGATAAACCATCGATTTTATACTCTAAGTCAAAACTAAAAGGCACGTCAATTTCGCGTTTTAAGCGCTCGATAAAAGCGCTGATATCGGCCTTTGAATAGGTGTTTGCCAAACTTAATAATTTGACCGGATGTGTCACTTGATTAAAAGTCGCCAACGGTGCAGCACCCACTTTTTGACTGGGCGAATAGGCCGCCACCCAATCGGGGTGTTCAGCTTCGACGGCTAATAATTGTGCCATTAGCCGGTCGTACTCGCGATCACTAATTTGCGGATTATCGAGCACGTGATAATTGTGATTATGTTCGTTTAAAAGTTCAATTAATTGTAGATATGCTTGTCTATCCACTTGATTAGTCCCCTATTACAATAAGCGGCGCAAAGCCAATTGCCAGTTTTTTAATGCCTACCGCATCAAAGACAACTGTCAGCGTTTTTTCGTTTTGGACGTTAATTACCGTACCATCGCCAAACTGTTGATGACGCACTTTAGTACCCGGCTGGTACTGATTGTCGTCTTGCTTACGCGTGGCCGTTTCAAAACTATAGCGTCGGTAGCGCTGAGCACTGCTATCTTGATAATCGGCGCGCTGTTCAACAGCGCCACTGTGACTATAGATGATGTCTCTCGGCATTTCCTCAATAAAACGCGATACCTGATTGACGCGTAAATTGCCAAATTGATGACGCATTGTGGCATGTGTGATGTAAAGTTTCTGCTGGGCACGTGTAATGCCAACATAGCAAAGTCGTCTTTCTTCAGCGACATCGTCTTCTTCCAAGGCGCGCGCAGTGGGAAAGAGGCGTTCTTCTAAGCCCACCAAAAAAACTACCGGAAATTCCAAACCCTTGGCTGCGTGTATGGTCATCAGTAAGACGCGACCGGTTTCATCATCAGCAATATCATCTTGATCACTCAATAGGCTAATCTCTTGTAAAAAAGAATTGAGGTCATTCTCGCCTTTTTTTTGTTCAAATTCGACGACTTGATTGTATAATTCCTCAATGTTGGCAAGACGCGACTGCGCCTGAGTGGTCTGCTCTAAAACCAGTTCAGCGCGATAACCACTTTCTTCAATAACGCGCTTTAAAATTTCTGAACCGCTGAGTGTATTGCGCTGTTCAATCAGCGGTGCAACTAACTGATAAAACTGACGCAACCCCCTTAATGCGCGACTAGACAAAGCATCATTTTGAACGGCGTAAGCCAGTGCTTCAAAGATCGACAATTGGCGCGTATCGGCCAACTGCTCAAGTCTTTGCAAAGTAACATTGCCGACACCGCGCTTCGGCAAGTTGACAATGCGCTGAAAGGCAACCAGATCACTCGGGTTGGCAATAAAACGCAAATAGGCCATTAAGTCTTTGATTTCTAAACGTTCATAGAACTTGTGACCACCGACAATGCCATAGGGTATCGATTGACGATTAAAGGCGTTTTCAAAGGTGCGTGACTGTGCATTGGTGCGATATAAAATAGCAAAATCGCTATAAGTGCCACCCATTTCAATTGCTTGAGCAATTTGACCGGCCACAAAATGAGCCTCGGCATCGCCATTTTCAGCACAGTAATACTGAATCTTATCGCCGACTTTATTATCGGTCCACAGATTTTTGACACGCCGTGCCGTATTGTTTTTGATTACGCCATTGGCCAGTTCTAAAATGCGCTGAGTCGAACGATAATTCTGTTCTAATAATACCACTTTGGCGCCGCTAAAGACTTTGTCAAAATCGCGAATATTGGCGATATCTGCACCACGCCAACCATAAATCGATTGATCGCCATCACCGACAACACAAACATTCTGATGTAGTGCCGCCAACTGTTTAACCAATAAAAACTGAATATAATTGGTATCTTGATATTCATCAACTAAGATATACTTAAATTTATTTTGATAATAGGCCAAAGCATCACTAGACTTTTGAAATAACTTGATGACATTGACAATTAAGTCATCAAAGTCCATTGCATTACATTCGTGCAGCTGTTTTTGATAAGCCTGATAAATTAAACCAATTTTTTGATTAATGAAATCCGTCGCGTTAAGGTCTTGAAATTTTTCAACGGATAACAATTTGTTTTTAGCATCTGAAATAACCGCTTTGGCATGCGAAATACTGATCTGTTTACTGTCGATATTAAGCTGCTTCATCAGGTTTTTTATTAAAGTGCGTTGATCGGCAGCATCGTAAATCACAAAATCAGTCGTATAGCCGACTTGATCGGCATATCTGTGTAATATGCGCAAACAAAAGCTGTGAAAAGTGCCCATCGAAATCTGCGTCGCTCGTTGACCGACCAAACTGATGATGCGCTGCTTCATTTCACCAGCAGCCTTGTTGGTAAAAGTCAACGCTAATATTTGATAGGGTTGTGCATGCTGCCGATCGATTAAACTGGCAATCCGGTAAGTTAACACACGCGTCTTGCCGGCACCGGCACCAGCTAACACTAACAGCGGGCCATCGACGTGCTCGACGGCTTGACGTTGTTGATTATTTAATATCGTTAAATCCATTTTTGCTCCATTTATTTTTTAAGCAGCCTCTCAATACCGCGCTCGACATTACTAGGTAACGCATCAAACATCACACTGACCGAATCTTTAGTGTGAATGCGCTTAATCGTTTCAGCAAATAGCGGCGCTACCGAAATAACCGTTACTTTAGCTGAGTTTTCAATATGCGGATTGTCGACTGTGTCAGTTGTAAAGAGCATTTCAATTGCGCTGTCTTCTAATTTTTTGAGTGCCTTTTCAGTGAGCATAACATGCGATAAAAAGGCAAAAATTCGCTTAGCGCCCTTGCGCTTTAACATCTCTGACAACTTAATGATGGTACCGCCACTAAGTGTAAAGTCATCGACGATGACACAATGCTTGTTTTTAACATCGCCAATAAGTTCCAGTATTTCAGCATTTTCGCTATGATCAGCACGCATTTTATCGGCGATGGCCGTCGGTACATTAAGCATTTGTGAAATCTTGCGTGCCTCTTTGGCAAAACCGGCATCGGGCGAGACGACGACAAAATCGTCTAAATTTAATTTTTTGATGGCTTGAACAAACACCGGGTGCGCCGTCAAATTGTCGACCGGTCGCTTAAAAAAGCCTTGTATTTGCGGACTGTGTAAATCTAGAGTAACGACGCGATCAGCACCGACCACCTCGATGCAATCGGCGCAGACGCGCGCCCTTATCGATACGCGCGGCTCATCTTTTTTGTCGCCCTTAGCATAGCTGAAAAACGGCATGATTATTGTAATCGAGTTGGCGCTGGCCCGCTTAAAGGCGTCAATCCAGAATAAAATCTCGACAAACTCAGCATTCGGTTTCATGGCAATGCTCTGCACCAAATAACAGTCTTCACCGCGTACGGTTTCTTCAATTCTAACAAAAGTGTTTCCCTCGGAAAACTCAAATATTGTCGATGCAGCCAATTTAATGCCTAAATAGTCACACATTTTTACGGCGAAATTCTCGCCTGATGATCCTGCAAAAATTTTAATTCCATCTTTCATAGCAAATCCTCTTAAGTTTTCTTTTACCTTTTTAATTACTGTTAAATCGAACGCTTTCAGCTTCTCTTCCTTTTAGCTTTTTACTTCCAACTTTAAACTTTATTATTACTATACCATACAATCAGCAACTTAAATAGCCTAAATCAGTCATCATCACGCGGCCAAATAATGCGATACCCCTCTTTGCCGGCTTCACGCAGCTGCCAAATTTCGGTGCCGCCATCATAAGTTATATTGTGAATTGAATCATAGAACTGATACTGTACATGTACGCTGATAATTGAGCCATTGCGCTTGGAAAAAGGCTGCGAAATTTCATAACTGCGCTTTACTCGATAATAATCGGTCATCGTCGCTATAAACTGATCTTTGTCAACATCCTCACTATTTTCAAGCATATTATATGCCAAGTCATAGCGTTCTAAAGAAATTAAATTTAAAAAATTGAGCACGACCTGCTCCGGGCTATCCGGCTTTCGATAGCTAAACGCATCATTGTAGGTAAATTCACTATGTAGGCCTTGATCATTGATATATTTGTTAATGTCTTCACCTTCAATGCGTAACTGCACGCGATCAATCGTGTCAAATTGGGTGATTGAATTTATTAGCGAATAAAGTACTAGCTGACGCTCATTTCCCTTCCAATAAGACGAATTGACAAAGGCCTTATTCAAATTTAAGTACAGTTTTCCGTTAACAATTTTAGATGACAGCACTTTGACATCCGAATCAATTGTACTGTGACAGTTTTTTAAATTAGGCTGCTTTTTAAGCGCCTCGATAATGGCCTCGACCAACTGGTTGTTTTTTATGATCAGCGTTTTATGTTCCGGCTCTAACATCGCTTCATCGTTGGCATAATAAATTGAAGCCTCTAATGTAAATGTCAAAGGATAAGGTAATATTTCCTTGTCACCTACAAGCGGTTTTTGACGCTGAACTTGATCAAAGGAAAAGGCAATCAGTAAAATGATAATCAGAGAAAACATTAATATTTTTATTACTCTCATGATGGCAACTCCGTCCTATTGGGCAGGGCGATGACAAAGGTGCTGCCAACTCCTTCCTCGCTACTGACGTCAATATATCCACCGTGATGCTTAACCACTTGTAGTGCAATACTCAAGCCCAAACCAGTGCCGCCGGTGGCACGAGCACGCGCCGAATCGACGCGATAAAAGCGCTCAAAAATGTGTGGCAAAGCGCTCTTCGGAATACCGATGCCATTATCGGCAACTTTAACCAAGGCGTATTCTCCCTTAATTGACAGCGAAATTTCAACGCGACTTCCCGGCATACTGTACTTGATGGCATTATTAATAATATTGATTAAACACTGCCTCACTTTGACATCGTCACAATACAACCTAACTTGCCTCGAAAAATTAGTTGCCAGCTCAACTTGTCCTTTTAAAGCAATCGGTTGCAAAATTCGCACACATTGCAAGATCATGTGGTCGAGCGATACCGGCTGATAATTTAGAACAATTTCATCTTTGTCCAGCTTACTCAACAGCAACAGCGCATCGATGATTTCATTTAGACGATCCAGTTCACCGTTGATATCGACCATAAAATCTTCATAGATTGACACTTGGTCCGGCTTGCTGTCAATAAGTGTTTCAGAAATTATTTTTAAAGAAGTAATTGGCGTGCGCAATTCGTGTGATACATTTGAAACAAACTGCTTACGCATGTCGTCGACGCGATAGAGCCGCGTAATCATCTGATTGACCGAATCAGCCAACTCACCAATTTCGTCATTACTATTAATATCGGCTTTTTGATTGAGGTTCTTTTTGCTGACTTGACGAACGGTTTTAGTCAATTTTTCAAGTGGCTTTGACATAATATCAGCAAATAAGACACTGATTAACACCGTGACGATCACGGCCAACACCGAGACGCGATAAAAGCTGTGAACAATTTTATTAATGCTCTGATAAACGTCATCAGGAGACGAGACAATTAAAATGGAGCCGACAATTGAGCCCTCGTGAAATATTGGAATGCCACCATAAATAATCTTTCGACCACTATCAAAAGCATATAAACGCGCTGAAGATATACCTAAACTGGCTTCGGCAACTTCAGCGATATCACTTTGATTTGAACCATTGTAGTAATCATATGAATCAATGATGACATCGCCAGCGCGATTCATCACCAAAACGCGTGAATCAATGCGCAAACTAAGCCCCTTAACTACTTTTTCCATGTAGCTAAAGCGGCTTTTGCTATAAGAAACAACAAAAGATGGCGCAATTTGATCGGCCAAAATATTGCCTTGACTGATAAGCGCCTGTTTCTTTTCATTAATAAAATAATTCGTCAATGATGCGTCAACCAAAATATTGAGCGGCATCAACAAAACGATTATTAACAGCAAATAGGTGGAAACAAGTTTCCACCGTAGGCTGATAAATCGCTTATTCTTCTCTGAAATAATAACCAATACCCCACTTGGTAAGAATGTATTCTGGTTGCGATGAGTTGTCCTCTATTTTTTCACGCAACCGCCTGATGTGCACATCGACGGTTCGTACGTCACCAAAATATTCATAACCCCAGATTACCTCTAATAGCTCCTCGCGCGAATAAACTTTGCCCCGATTCATTGCTAACAGCAAGAAAAGGTCAAATTCCTTAGCGGTTAAATTAATTTCCCTCTGACGGAACTCGATTTTACGACCGAGCGTATTTATTTTAAAAGAGCCGATTCTGACGATACCGGCATTAGAACACTTGTCTGCAATGGCAACGCGACGTAATATAACCTTAATTCTAGCTTTTAACTCAAGAATATTAAACGGCTTTGTCAAATAATCATCAGCACCGTATTCCAAGCCAAGCAATTTTGATGAATCATCATCTTTTGCAGTCAAGATAATAATCGGAACCGTCGACGACTCGCGCAAACGCTTACAAACTTCTAAACCACTGACTTTGGGTAGCATTAAATCCAATACAACCATGTCATACAACTGATGTTTCGCCTTTTTTAACGCCATTTCACCATCCGTTGCCGTTTCGATCTGATAATCGTCTTGTTCTAAGCTGTACTTCAAACTCTTTAACAATACTGGTTCATCATCAACTAACAATATTTTTTTATACATAGGTCACCTCGATATCTTAATATTTTTTAATAGTTTTCTACTAATATATTACCCTTTTTAGCCAATTTATTCAATATAAATGATATTCTATAAAAAAATATTTTACCAATGTCTAATAACCCAGATAAATAATCAAATTATGCTGGTTTAATGTGATATAGTCAGCCATCTTGGCAAATTTTTTTTGCCCTATACCCTTAACGCGTAAAATTTGAGCATAACTAATATAATAGCCATTTTCAGCTCGATCGCTGACAATGCGCTCTGCAATAACTGGACCAATGCCCGGTATCGAATCCAATTCATCAGCTGTTGCCAGATTGAGATCGACCAGGCCGAGCGGCTCGACAACCTGCACCGACTCGACAGATTCATCAAAATGAAGTGCTGGCGTTGCCGTTGGCTGACTAGCTGTCATTTTAAGCAACAAAAGCACAGCGCAAATTAAAAAAATCGTCAACAACTCTAAGCCAATTTTTTTAACCATGATATCCCCTCTCTTGATTTATCATATACTAAATAATCAATTCCGTAAATAAAAAAGGCCCCCTAATAATGCAAGTTGCATTCTTTAAAAAATCTGGCCACGCACAAAATTTTTCGACAATTTTTATCAACTACCCTCAATAAATCTAGGTACAAAATTAAAATAATATGGTATACTTAATACTGAAAACGAGGGAAAAATTTATGAAAAAACTGATTAGCATCGCGCTGGTATTGCTTTTTTGCCTTACAATCGTCAGCGCCGAAGCACCTATAATTAACGCCAAATCGGCCATTTTAGTCAATGCTGATAGTGGCCAAATACTATTTCAACACAATGCCGATCAGCCGCTGCCAATGGCTAGCACAACCAAAATTATGACAGCCTTGATCATACTGGAAAACGGTGATTTAAACGCTTCAATTACGACATCAAAGGACTTTGCCAATCCGGGTGGTTCTCATATTGCAATTGATCACGAAGAAACCTTGTCGACCAAAGATCTGCTCTATGCGCTGCTGCTCGAATCAGCCAATGATGCTGCCATCGCTCTAGCTGAGGGTCATTCCGGCTCCAGTGAGGCATTCGTCGAACAAATGAATAAGACTGCCCTTGAATTAGGTGCAACGCAGACAAATTTTATCAACCCACATGGTCTGGATGCTGAAGGTCATGTCACAAGCGCTGCCGATTTAGCACTTATCGCTTCGCGCGCAATGCAAAATCCGGTATTTAGGGAAATTGTCAAGACGACATCTTATACGATTGCACCGACCAATAAAAAAGAAGAGGCCCGTGATTACATTAAAAATCGCAATTTACTGCTTCACGACAACAACGATGAAATCGATTATAACGGACAGAGGATAGCCATCTACGATGCGCGTGTCGACGGCGTTAAAACCGGTTATACCGAAAATGCCCAAAATTGTCTAGTCACCTCTTTTACAAATGACGCCTCACGTTATATCATCGTCGTATTGGGCGCTGAAAGTCAAAGTTTGCTATACGGCGAAACCAAGCAATTAATCGACTATGCCATCAACGATTTTTCGCTGCAGCGTATCGTCACCGAGGGTGAAGTCATTACCAATATTAAAGTCAAAAATGCCGAGGCAAGTGGTCTCAATTTAGTAGCGGCCAAGACGATAGAGCGTGCAGTGCCGATAACCGAGCAAAGCGAAATAGTCGTTGATAAAGAGATTACGCTCGACGAAACGGAAAGAGATAGTATTTTAATGGGCAGTAAAATGGGTGAAGTCAGCTACAGCATTGATGGTGAAGTGATTGCCAAAGTTGATTTACTGGCACAAATAGATATAGACGAAAGAGATTTGGTCGGCGAACTGACACATGCGCTATCAACTCGCCCGACCCTGCAATCGCCACTTGAAGTTTTGGTTTTAATTCTAAAACTGCTGTTGACTTTTGCAATTTGGCGCTTTATCATCCGCCGTGTCAGACGGCACCGCGCCAAACTGTCGCGCGATCAGCGCCGCGCCGAATTAAAACGCAGCAATCAAAACAATGTGGTACCGATCAATCGCCGCTCTAGAAAATAAAAATAAACACCCAAAAAGCCTTATTCAAATGAACAAGGCTTTTATTAATAAAGCAAATACTCTTTAGTCTGAAACTACATGATTTTAGAATAAAATTCAATAACCAGGTGGTCATCGATTTCGATCGGCACTTCTTCTCTCTCCGGCATGCGCACTAAAGTAGATGAGAAATTGGCATCGTCTTTTGAAAGATAGGGCAATACCACAGGGCTCTCCAAGAAGTTTTCCTTAAATCTTTCGATGCTCTGCGACTTTTCTTTTAATGAAATAACATCACCAACTTGTACCGCGTAAGACGGTCGATCAACTTTTTGACCATTAACTCTAATATGACCATGCACAACCATTTGGCGAGCTTGTCTAATTGAATTGGCAAAATGCATACGATAAACCATATTATCTAGGCGCGTCTCCAGATTTCTTACCAACACATCACCGGATAATCCGCCATCTTTGATTGCCGTAAAGACGTATTTTCTAAACTGTTTTTCCATTACTTCATAGTATGCTCTCAAGCGTTGCTTTTCCAACAACTGTCTACCATAGGGTGACATTTTTCTAAGACCACGCGTTTGACCATTGCCATCTCGCTTCATCGCCTTGGGATGACCGATGAAATTCAGACCCAATCGTCTGCACTTTTTAAATCTAGGCTCTCTCATTCTAGCCATTTATGCCTCCTTAAACTATTATCGACTAAAGGTCATTCTAACACATTTCAATTCATTTGTAAACGACAAAAATCAGCATTTAAGCGAACTTTTTTGATTATTTAAAGCCAAATCGGCAAAATTTGCAACGTTTTAAACAGTTTTGCTAAAAATCGCACTGTGTCAATTAAAACTAAACCATTTGTTGTCTGACAAATTTTGCAATATTTGACGACAAGTCAGAAACTCTTTCTAAATTATTAATGATCTCCAGATAATAAATACCAGCTTCAGTTGTACACTCATTTTTGTGCAAACGCGATAAATGAGCCTGTCGGGCATCGCGCTGCAAATCATCCATATCGTGTTCTAACTGAATGGCCATTTCAATATCTTCAGTATTGGGCTGATTGATAACTTTAATAGCAAGCTCCAACGTCCGTTTAGTTTTATCGTACATTAAGCGCAATGTTTCAATTGATTTAGGACTCATCACAATGCCATTGTCATGCGCAATAACGGCAATTTCCGCTAAGTTATCAGAGTGATCACCAACCCGCTCAATATCATTAACACATTGAAAGAGACCGTCGATATAACTTCTATCTGCATCAGAAATTTCTCTATTAGATAATTTAACCATGTAATCCATCAAAAGATGTTCGTATTTATTAACCGACTTTTCCAAAATAAAGGTCTTTTTAACTTTTTTAATATCATTCGTAAAGAAGCCATCCATCGCGTGCGTTAGACTTTTACCTGCCAAATTACCCATTGCAATAACCTCATCACGCGTGCTCTTGATTGCCATTGCCGGCAACTCTAGCAGTCGATCATCAATAAATTTAGTGAGCTTTTTATCCTGCTCTTCTTCCGATTGCGGATATACCCACATCGCCACTTTAACTAGTATGAAGGCAAAGGGAAACTGAATAATAACATTGGCAAAGTTAAAAATGGTATGAGCGTTGGCAATTTGACGCTGCACGACACCCGGAGTCATCTGCGTAACGATATAAGTGATTGGGCCGGTTAAAAATAGGACAAATAACAGCGTGCCAATTAAATTAAATGTCAAGTGAATAATAGCTGCTCGTTTGGCGTTTCGACTAGCGCCGATGCTGGACAGCAAGGCAGTCGTACAGGTGCCGATATTGTCACCATATAAAATTGGCAATGCTGCGCTAAGCGGTAAGGCGCCGGCGCTTGCCAAAGCAATCAGTATAGAAATCGACGCCGATGAGCTCTGAACGATAAAGGTCAGTGCAAAGCCAACCAAAACGCCCAATAGCGCATTGTGGCTAAGAGTCGTAATAAGCGTTTTAAAATAAGCCATTTCGCGGAGCGGTTTAAGCGCATCCTTTAAAAGTCCCATACCGATAAATAAAATACCCAGTCCAATTAGTATTTCAGCGGTGTTTTTTATTCTGTCATTTTTACTTACTAACCACATAAAAACACCAACGCCGACCGCAATTGGTGCAATGTCATCAATCGATAGAGAAACAATTTGGCCGGTAATCGTCGTACCGATATTGGCGCCCATAATAACGCCAACCGCCTGTGTTAACTGCATAATGCCGGCATTGACAAAACCAACCACCATCACCGTTGTCGCGCTAGAACTCTGCATTACGGCAGTGACAAAAGCGCCCACTGCAACTCCCATAAATCGGTTTGTAGTCAATAGGCCAATAATTTTTTCTAACTTGCGACCGGCAACTTTTTGTAAACTGCCGCCCATCAATTGCATCCCGTATAGGAATAAACCCAAGCCACCGACGACACCAATTACTATCGAACTCGCTAATTCCAATTCTCTACCTCCCAG
>PDWJ01005019.1_pt1 | contig 16019 bp, 15 predicted proteins | sample 1430881 | NCBI WGS metagenome assembly PDWJ01 (sample SAMN01162460, study PRJNA174530) | Oral metagenome, whole genome shotgun sequencing project. | biome: Marine environment; feature: Marine mammal; material: Swab sample of the gingival sulcus; isolation source: swab sample of gingival sulcus... | reverse complement strand
GATTACAGAGGCTACAAAGTGCAATTACTTGTATCGTCTTTACATCCCGGCTACAACAGGATTACTTTTGTGCCACAATTAACACCGCTGCATACTGATAAATGCACCATGATCCAAGATGGCAATCTGCAACTCACCATATTTGGCAATTCAACGCTCACACTGCCAGCATTAAATTCATGGATCGAAATGCCGAATATACGAGCTTTTATGGATGATGCCTTTCCATATAATAAATACGCAGATATGCGAGAAGTGTCTATCATTGTACCGGATCAATCTCGCACGTCCTTTATAACTGCGGTGAGTCTGGTAAGTATTATGGCTCAAAAAACTGGTTTCCCCCCATTGGGTGTCAATTGGTATCTTAATAACGACTCTCTACCAGAAAGTGATGTGATCTGTGTATCCAAAACCCGCTTTTTGCCCCCATCCTTTGTTGACAAGGCACCAATTCAATTTAAAAATCCGGGTTTGATATCCAGCCCTCATCTCACACACCCCAAAGGACATGAACCGAAAAAGGAAAAAGGATTTTGGTCCAGTATTTTCCCAGATGAAAAATCTCAAATCATTGATGTATCACTGACCACTTCCGAAATAGTTGTTACCAAAATGGCACCGGTTGTCATGAGAGACAAAGCGGCTCTTCTGCAATTTGAATCACCAACTTACAAAGATAAAACCGTAACTTTATTAACGACGCACTCAGATCAAGATATGGAAAAAGCTGCTGAAATGCTGTGGGACAACTCTTTCAAGTCTTCCTGCGAAGGAGATACTGTATTGGTTAATTTGTTAACTGATCCATACGATGTCTTATCTCTGCGACTTGGCTCTAAATATCATCTTGGAGCCATTACCCCATTGCCATTTATTGAGAGATACACAAACACTTACCTGATACAATTTATTGCGCTGATTACTGGATTATGTCTGTTGCTCGCTTTATTGGCTTTCTGGGCTTTAAGAAGGCGAAATAAAGTATAAGGAAACATGATGCTCAAGAAACTGCTTATTGCTTTTTTCTGTATCCAAATTCTAACAGTGCCGGCCTGGGGTGCTCAGCCCGGCACTTGGGAGGATTACAAACAAAAATTTATCACCAAAGATGGCCGAGTGATTGATTTTTACCAGGATCAATGTAGTCATTCCGAAGGACAGGGCTATGGAATGCTTTTGGCAGTCCACTTCAATGATCCAAAAACATTCTCCCGACTCTTTCAATGGACCCTGGCCAACCTCATGATCAGAAAAGATGGACTCGTTGCCTGGAAATGGGGGAAACGCATCAATGGAGAATGGGGAATTATTGATTACAATAATGCTTCCGATGGCGATTTACTCATTGCCTGGGCATGTCTTGATGCCTGGGAAAAGTGGAAGAATCGCTCATACCTCTCAACAGCAAAGACAATAATTAATAGTATTAAAAAACATCTTGTTGTTGAGCGCTATAACAAAAAAATTCTATTACCCGGTTACTTTGGCTTTGATAAAGACAAAGAAATTAAACTCTACCCCAATTATTATGTTTTTCCTGCTTTTTTCGCCTTCGCAAAATATCATGACAAACATTTTTGGAATGACTTGGCAAAAGACGGCCAAGAACTTGTGCAACAATCACTTTTTTCAAAATTCCGTTTACCCGCCAACTGGGTTCTACTCAGAACAGATCAAAATTTATCAATCGACCAAAAGACCTATGGAGATTTTCATTATGAAGCAATCAGAATTCCACTTTACCTGCTCATGACTGAAGAAAAAAAACTATCCCCATCTTTTTCTTCTCTTCTCACCCTAAACGAAAACATAGGATATCTTCCAGTACTGATTAATCTGTCTCAGGAGCAGTTTTCCGCCAACGACGCACCTGCAGGATTTTATGCCATAATGTCCAGATGTGCTCAGGCAAATAAACGTACAACTTTTGCATCAAAGCTTATGAAAAAAGCTGACCAGAAGATCATCGCTGAAAAGAAAGACTATTATTCCAACACCCTTTATCTTATTGCAAAAACAATGGTAACATTATGAATCGTATTAAATTGATAAGCTGTATAACTCTGGGCTTGGTAATACTTTACGGCAGTATTGGCAACGTGAATTTAGCTTACGCCAAAACGTCATCATCACAGGTTTTAACCAATGCCTGGAAAGCCTATACCAAGAAAGACTACCGTCGAGCAGACAAATTATTTAGCCAAGCCATTCGGCGTGTTCCCCAACAAAAGGTCATGGAAGCTCGCTTAGGCCTCGCCTATACCCGGCTAAAACAAGACATGAAAGTATCTGCGGCAACATTATTCACCCAATTAGCACGGAAACAGTACAAAACCAAAGAGACTTTTCCCATGGCTATGAATTTGCTGCTGGAACTCAGAGATCCGACAACCATGGAAAAGCTGGTAAAGCAATGTCAACCAAATGAACGCTCAAAGTGGCAAGAAAAAATAACGGAAGCCAGGCTGCGTGCTGTATTTTCAAACTCTTTACTCAAAGGGCCAAATAAACCTTTCTTTCAAGCAGTAAACCAACATGAACAACAACTGCAAGGCTGCGTAGCACCAGAATTATTATTTACTATTGCCGATCAGCTCCAGCAACGCGGAAAAAAGATTCAAGCAGGGAAATTGCTCACTTCACTCTTTGCCTGCCAACCCAACAACGAGCTACGTATCAGTATTTTGAACAAACTCTGCGACACAGGCTCTTGTGAAGAAGCCTTACAATTAACCGAACAAGAATTATCTGGAGCAACAGCCCTTTTTGACGACTCTTATCGTCGCCAATTAACTTCAGTAGAAAAACGAATCCTGCAAACAATACTGTTAACAATAAAAGACAATGATCGATGTCTCGCACTGGCAGATCGCATTCTTGAAATAAGTCCCGATGACCCTGATGCCCTGACTCAAAAAGGATGGTGCCATTACCGTAAAGAAGAATATATCCAGGCCGAGACCATTTTCCAATCTTTGGTCGAACAAAATGCTTCGGATATAGATGCAGTTCTAGGCTTGGCATATAGCCTTTACGGACAAAAAAAATATCAAAAAGCATATACACTAACAGATAAGAAGGCCGTTTTACAAACCTCTGAAATTGAAACATTCAGGATCTTGCTCTTAGAACGTATGGTTGAAACATCTCTTGCTGCGGGAGATCAACATGAAACTGAAATTTTGCTTCAAGAACTAATGCGCCTTGATCCTGGAAATTCCCAAAGCATGCTGTTTCAGGCATCCATCGTTTATGCAAATGGCGAAACAGATCAGGCTATTGAAACATTAGAACGAGCCTTTGCACGTAAAAAATCTCCCCAAATTGCAGAAAAGCTGCTCTTCTGGTATCAGGAACAGAATAAAAAATCATCCCTGCGAACCTTGCTTACAAGACTTTCCGAACCAGGGAACAAGCAATTCAATAAGGTCGCTGCAACATGGTATCTTAACAATGGCAAACCATTACTCGCAGCTCAAATAGACCAATATTCCACAGAATGTTGTTATGAAAATGCCGACACTATATCCGGAAGAATCAACCTTGGATATAGAAGCAAGAGAGGTGATGAAGGCAAGTCAAAACTCAATGTTCTGGGAATAGGTGCGAATATCGAAATTCCTTATGGCCTTGGCAATACATGGCTGGTCGGTGTTGCTGTCAATAGATTGTCAGCGGGTTCAGCAACAACGCAACGTGTCGGAAGTTATTTCAATTTCTTTGAAGGAATACAACCCCGTATTCCAGATGTTGATCTAACTATTTATAATATATTTGCGGGCTGGGAACATCAAGGAACAACAGACTGGAAACTAGTACTCGGCACCTCTCCTATTAATGGTCCCATCGGAGTAACCCCGGTAGGATGGCTTTCCATGGCTATGAACGGCTGGAATTTCGAGCTTCACCGTGAGTCAGTGAAAGAGTCGGTACTTTCCTGGACAGGAATGGAAGACCCCTATATGCAAAGAAATTGGGGAAGAGTGACCCGAAACGGAGGTGAAATATCTAAAACAATAGGTTTTGGCCAAGAATATTGGTTCACCGGCTCCCTGGGCATTGACTGGTACCGGGGAGAAAATGTTTGGAATAACACCGGATGGGCAGCTAATTTCGCTATCGGAAAGACGCAATCCTTTCGGGAAAATATGCAGCTAACCTGGGGATTATATGCCACAGGCCTAGGATTCGACCGCAATACCAATCACTTTTCCTTTGGGCATGGAGGGTATTACAGTCCCCAGAAGATGTTTGCTGCCGGCCCCCTATTCCGTATTCAAACAATACGCTGCCAAGATTATTGGTTTGATCTCCAACTCTCCGCTGGAGGCATGATAGAAAAAACTGACGATGCTCCTTTTTATCCCATCAAACATGGATCATTGGCTGCAATGTCTCCAATAACCCTAAATGAACTTCAAGGTTTCTATCAGGGAGACGAGGATACCCGCTTCACCTATTCATCTGAAATTGAAGCCTGGAAGCTGTTAAATGACTGGCTTGCTTTAGGTGGGTTTGCCAACTATTCCAGTACTGCCGACTATAGAGAATGGCAGATAGGACTTGCTCTTGAAATTTTCAACGATCCCCAAAACCTTTTCTGGGAACACCGTAAAATACAAAAACAATGGTGGCGTAAATTCTGGTAGGATTCATGGTAAATTTTATAGCTTTTACTGAGATTTTCAACAGATGAAGCCATAAAATAGATCCTCCCTAAAAACAAATGAGCATTTGATAATTATAAAATAATAATCAAATGCTCATGGCGTGATATGCAAGTAAAAAAGACAAAATCACACGTAAAATTATGCGGATAGACACCTGTAAAAGTAATTATCAGCTTGTTCTTAATTCCATATGTCATTTACTGGGAAGCGAGAGCCAAAAAACTGATAAATGAAATTAAGTGAAATTATCCTCTCTTAACTTTGCCCGGCTCTATGATGGCCAGATATCAAGTCATACAGATTCGTGCTGTAAAGATGCTTGTTTTGTTATTGGGCAATATTTATCACTCATAAACCGAACTTCGGTGATGAGTGGCAGATACAGAAAACCCACATTTCCAATTCTTTGTTAGCCTTTCTTTTTTATTAAGAAGCTAAGCGTACGCATTGGCGGCAAGGCTCTGGGTCGTCCGCCAAAAGAGACAGAAGCAAATAAACAGGAACTGAAACAACGCAAATAGCAGCGCAGAGAAGATAGTCGAAACAGGATCCCGATTGAAGGGAAGTTTTGGCAGGGTAAAATAGCTATTGGTTAAACTCTATCCAAGCCAGACTACGAAAAATATTAAAAGCATGAATCAACTATATCTTCTTATAATAAATCTGATGGCTCTACAAAAGATATGGTGAACAACCCTATATTTTTTTGTATTTTTACCTCCTGACTGTTATGGATGAAAAAATTGAAGGATTTTATTTATCAATTCTTTTTGTCAATTTACTTGCCAGAAATATCCCTTAGAAGAGCGTTATAATTTTCTGAGGAAACTCTAACTAAAAGGGAAGATGATGGGTCGTATAGTATATGTCAATAATGAGTATGTCCCTGAAAACGAGGCCAAGATTTCTATTTTTGATCGAGGTTTTCTTTTTGCGGATGCTGTCTATGAAGTAACTGCGGTACTTGGTGGAAAGCTGGTAGATTTTTCGGGACATATGAGTCGATTATATCGCTCTTTACAAGAGCTTTCGATGAAAATGTTTCTCAATGAAGAGAAACTTCTTGCCATTCATCGTGAGCTGATTAAAAAAAATAACCTGTATGATGGTGCCATTTATATTCAGGTGAGCCGCGGCTCTGCGGATCGTGATTTTCTCTTTCCCACCGACAATCCCCTAACGCAGAGTTGCATTCTTTTTACCCAAAAAAAAGATTTCCGTTCTGTAAAGCCTGGTATTTCCATCGTTTCAGAACCTGATATCCGCTGGAGTCGCCGGGATATAAAAACTGTCCAGTTGTTGGCCTCTTCTCTTGCCAAGGTAAAGGCAAAGCAAGCTGGCAAAGATGATGCCTGGCTAGTTGCGGAAAATGGTCAAGTCACGGAAGGGACATCAAGTAATGTCTATATCGTAACCCAAGATGGTACCATCGTAACCCGAAATCTTTCGAACTCAATTCTTGCCGGCATTACAAGAGGTTCTATTTTACGACTTGCCGCTGAAAACAATCTAAAGATCGAAGAGCGTCCCTTTACTATCGCAGAGGCCCAACAGGCCAAAGAGGCCTTTAGTACTTCGGCTACCACCTTTGTTCAGCCAGTCATTGAAATTGATGGAGTAGCGATTAGTGGGGGACAACCCGGTCCTCAAACACGGAGATTAACCGAAATTTATATCGAAGAAAGTGAACGAACAGCACTATAAGATGAGGTATTCCTGACAAGAAGATTTACTGTAAAAAATTGGTAAATAAAATCCTCCAATTTTCTATCCACGTTAATAGAAATAAAACGCAAAAAAGAACTCTGCGAAAAAGCATATCCTTTTTAAACAATAATATTTGGGACGGATTAAAAAAGAATATGCATTTTAACTTAACAAAAAATATACAAAAGGAATCCTATACAAACTTACTGATTTACAAACTTTTAAGAAGTTTTAATCATAAAAATGAATCTCTTATAAATACTTTCAAGATCAATGCATCAATTCTTAAAAAGTTTTGAGATTATTTTATCTTTATAAATTGTTTTTTCAGTTCGTTTTTATAGGTAATAGACTTCTCGTTTGGTTTAATAAGACGACTAAATACTGTTTTTGTCTCACCCGTTGCAGTGTCAATGACAAAGGCACCAACCATTGCCTCTCCTTCTGAAGGTGAAGTTGCCCATGCTTGAAGTTGAAACCGTCCATAATTAGGTGGTGGTGGAGATTTAACCGCTCCTATAAACAATACACAGAAGAGGGTCACAGCAATACCCATAATAAAAAATTTCGTTGGGGAATTGTGAGCTAATATTTTCATAATTTCCTTTCTCCTGCATCACAGCTATTCAGTGCTTTAGAAACAACCAACCCTCCAGACTACTCAATGACAAAGCAACTCTGACTAACAGCTCTTTTCATTAGCAATCTTAATAAGATTTTAAAATCTCAAATATAATGAAGATTCAACACGAATCTAAACACTATTGTTTTTTAACCTTGCTAAAGTCATCCTCCTGGGCACCAAACCCTTGCACCTCAATAAGTTTCTCATCAATACCAATATCTCTACCAAGTATTGCAGTGGCATCGGCAACATTAAGCGTCATGGTTACATATGCATCACCATTCTCCTCCCATCCATGATTTGTCACCTCTGCAAGGTACAGTGTTGCCAAAAGCTTTGTTTTAACAATATCGGATTTAAGTATGAAATTTTCAACGCTTGTTTTTGATTCAATTTTCATACCCACAAGGCGCCGGGCTAGTTCTTGATAAGCATCTATTTCTGCAGCCCGCAACGCAGCAATAGCTCCAGCATTAGAATTTGTAGATGTCCCGTAACCAACCCTTTTAAAGACTTTATTTTTCAAATCCATCTGCGTCCCATCAATATTTTGAATATTGGGCAGTTGGACTATAGCTTCAACTCTGGCAATATCTTTTTGAGGATCATAGGATATATTGGTAAACTTGATATTATTTATAAACGCCTCAGTTTTAGTTTCAGTGACACTTTTATAATTTGCCGCAATCATATTCATCACCGATTCTGACGATCTGATTTTAAGCCCATAAATAGACTCTACGAGAGATCGAGATGCCTGAACTTTTGCGGCCATAATACTCATCAAACGTTTATTACCTGCCCAGGCATGAGAGACACATCCAAACCAAAAGACTACTGCCACCATAAGTAAACAGCTTATATTCATTTTACTTTTTATTTGCATAATTCTATCTCTACAAGTAAAGGTTTTGGGTTTATTCAACAAACTATTACAAAGAACCAGACTTTTTTGCTGAAAAAATTCTTTGCTTTTTTTCTTTGTTAATTCATTGTAACCAAACTTTAGTGAAACGACTCAGTGCCAAGCGCCGTTCATAAAAAATACATACACAACTTATATACTACAAGTAAACCAATTATCAATCTTGAAATGAAACCATTATTGATACGAAACAATTTGAGGTATTATTCTTGATTTTATTACTATAATATCAAAAATCCAGCACCCTCCTCATACCACAAGTATTCATATTCAATAAAGCAACAGATTCACAACTACAATGTGTCCTTAAATAGAAGATTACGAAAGTATAATGAAAACACCTGATAATTTTGAAAACATTTTACCAAGAAAAGCACAAAGAAAGAATATCTTCATTTGCACCATCTCTATATAATCAAGCAACAATGAAATTGAAACGTAGTACAACCAGGAAATAAATCTCTTACTAAAAGATATCTCAAGAACAACATTCTATTGTAGAATATCAAAATACCACATTGGTATTATTCATTCATTTTTTACTTTTTCTAACAGACTCTCAGTTTCTTTCATTGGTGGCTTTACTGCCTCCGGACTTGGAATTATTTCAATTTGCTTCTCTATAATTTTCACCTGAGAGTTTTTGCTATCTCCCCCCGTAATAATTGCTTCATAGCTGACAACTCCGTGTTGAGGGACATCTGAAAAACCCTGAACAATCTTCTTATTTAAATCATCCAGATTTTTCACCTGTCTTTCCACATACTGTTTATTTCCTGCCCCACTAAGGGCAGGAAATAAAAGAGTTCCTCCTAAAACACCGAAAGCCATGAATCCCAGCAAACAAATATAATCTCTACCATTCATCATCAGTTAACATCCTACCTATTCCAGCACCAGCCTTAATGACAGGCTTTTGCTGAGGTTTAGATTTTACCTGCGCTTTAGGTGCCGGTGTCGCTTTAGGCTTAGTAGGCGTAGGCTCCTTCTCCGAGGCAATTGCAGCTTGAGCTTGTGTAACCGTGGGTTGAGGCTGTTGCGGTGAGACCTCAGGCTGAACCTGGTACTCAGGAGCCGCTGGCGGAGAGGGCTCAACAGCAATCGAGGGAGCTTCCTGGACAACATATTCCTGACCAGAAAGAATCGCATTTAATTGATTCCGTCTGGCAAGAGTAGCCTCATCAATGGGAATATCAGAATAAATTTTCATGAATGTCTCAAACCCAATAACATTCGAGCCAGGCACAAATCCTGGATCAATGGCTTGAAACGCCGCCTGTGTAGCTGAATCAATCTGACCAGAAAAGCTAAGTTGGTGCCCGTAAAGAAATGCCCACTGCTGAGCAGCCATAATACGTTCAGCATCATTGATACTATAATAATACCGTTTAATTTGTTTAACGACGACCTTATCTGGTTCAGCCCCCTCTCCTAACAATTTCCAATAGGGCAGGGCAAGATATTTTCCAACCATTTGAATCATGCTGACTTCTACAAGAACTCTTACTGCAGCATGTCTTCCTTGAACTTTTTTAATAGAACCTTTTCTACCAAAAGTAGGTCCGAACAAGGTGATACCAAACTCTTTCTCCCTTAACCCTTTTCGAACTTCCATGCTGTTCACGGTATTCATCCTGGGAATTCCAGCCATAGTCTTGAAATCAAGCATATTAAAATCAAGGGTAATTCGAGCAAGTCCTTCTTTTCCAGAATTACCATAATTTACCCCGACAGAGCTGCTTGGAGTCCAACTCGGGGCATTGGTAAAACTTGCATCAGCACCAAAATCCGTGCCATCCCCACGAGTCTCAAGACCTCTATCAAACTCTGTGATGCCGCCACTAATAACAACTTCCGGTATTAGCTTCTCAGAAAAATCAGAGTATCCGGTAACATTCATATTTTGTATATAAGCGGGATCATATGGAATATATTTTATGTATCCACCAATAGAATTCAACGTGCTTTTTAGTATTTCGGTAATATCTCTCGGAATTTCACCACCAGTTGCTCCTGCAGTCCCCGTATTATCACCCACAGGATCACTTTGAATCTTAAGCTCTCCAGTATCAAAAATCTCCGTCATTAAACCCAGCTCATTCAAGGTCTCCGTATAGGATGTCAGCTTAACTTCAGGTCCAGTTTCCTTCAAAGTGATATCTACATTTTTAGGGTCTACAGAAGACACACACCCGGTCACTACTGCTCCGATAAAAATCACCCAGAGTCTTTGAAACACTCCATCATGCAGACCCAAAAAAGACTTCATCATTTCCTCCCAAATCAATCTCAACAAGTTATTTCTAATAAACTCTACTCTGCAACCAGCGTTTTATCGCCCTTGCTTTCATCAATAATTATGATATCACCTCTAATTGTAGAACCAGCCCCCATAACCACACTATTCATGCTGGTACCTCCAGAACCGGAACCAGAAGAGTTTGACCCCACAAGACCTTCACCACTTTTTTTCATTACCATGGCCTTGCTTTTCGCATTCATTTTGATAAACGTGACATTTCGGTCTTTTTTCCCAAGCTGATCCCATTTTTTTATACCATCGTCAGTGTAACTTGATATCCCATCATCAAGATCATTACAGAAAACAGTACACGGAACGGCTACCGAAACCAGAAAAACCAAAGCGATGATAATTTTCATCAATCTCATTAACATAGTACCTCCCAATTCCCATCAGTTTCGGCCTCAGAGCAATTTGCATCCACAACACCCTCATTGCCTGCAACAGGCTAAGGATTCAGCAGTAAAAAAACTTATAGCTGAATCCTTAATATAGGAATAATGCAGTACACCCTTTATTGGATATCTACAGAACCCATGTTAGCGGTATTGTCCTTACCAATGGCAATATTGGCCGCATTTTTCACATTAGAGCTGTTAATGATCGCACCTGTCACTTTAGAATCTTCAACATTAACAGAACCCATGTTGGCAACATTGCCTTTACCAATGGCTATATTAGCGGCATTCTTCACATTGGACTTGTTAATAATCTTCGATATTAACAGAACCCATGTTGGCAGTATTACCTTTACCAATGGCTATATTAGCTGCATTCTTCACATTGGACTTGTTAATGATTGCACCTTTCACCTTGGAATCTTTCACATTAACAGAACCCATATTGGCAGTATTGCCCTTACCAATGGCAATATTAGCTGCATTTTTCACATTGGACTTATTAATAATTGCGCCCTTAACAGTTGAATCTTTAATCTTAACAGTGCCAACATTAGCAGTATTGCCTTTACCAATAGCAATATTGGCAGCATTCTTTACCTTGGACTTGTTAATAACAGCACCTTTTACTTTAGATTCGGCAAAAGAAAAACCAACCGAGGCAAATACAGCCACTAGAGTTAACGAAATAACCTTTTTCATAAAACACCTCCTAAAAATTGAATAAGCCTCACCACCCTTTCAAGGGACTCTAAACAACAGGCTTGTTGACTCAACAAACCCTAACCTGCGAACATCATAAGTCAACCCTTCACCGCATTTTCATTCGACCCTGGTGTTCACTTTTTTTGATAGGCTACATCACAACAATACGTGAACATTTTTTATTTGTAAACAAAAAAATATCGATTCTTTACGCAAAGGGCATATCCTCCTGACAATACAAAAAATAATTACAAGACCACAAACAACACCAACAAATAAAAAATCATAATTATACAAATTTACATAAAACAACCACTCAAATATCCTTAACAACCTCTTCCCCCCCAAAGACGGGCATGAAGCAAACAACTGAAATCAAAAAAATACGATAACTATTTAATAAAAATAACAAGACAAATTCTTCTCTTGACAGAACCTCAAGGTTTTTTATAAAGTTCATATTTAGCTTTTACTATTCATGGAAAACAAAAACGATAAAATCGTCTCCCTAATGCCTTCTTATTTTCTCCACGAATTAATTATAATTTGACCTGATATATAAACTTTAAAAAAGGAGATCTATCTATGACACAACAAAGAAGACCACATATAAAGTTTCTCGCTATTTTAATATGTTATGGACTTGTCAGCTGGTTCAGCACTGCCGAGGCCTCGAATCTCTATATAAATCTCCAAAGCGGGGATAACATGATTGATCTTCACATCAACGAGAACAACAAGCGACACAACGAGGAGTGCCTCCATGGAAACGGTGTCATAAAAAAAGCACATCGTGATTTAAAAAAATTCAGCAAAATCTTAATTGATGGCGTATTCAACCTCAATATTCGGCAACAAAAAGACTTTAAACTGGAAATCTCCTGTGATGAAAACCTTTACCAATACATCCAAACTCAAATAGTCAATGGCAGGCTTGAAATAAATTCTAGCCAATCAATATGCCCCAAACATCCTGTTAATATCCATATTAGCCTTCCTAAATTCTCAGAACTCATTGCTCGAGGGTCTGATGACATCATTATTACAGACCTAAAAAGCGATAATTTTCTCGTGATTATAGACGGTAGCAGTGATATAGAAATTACTGGAAATACCGGACAGCTCACCGCCAAACTTAACGGTGCAGGAGATTTAGATGCATCAGGATTTCACGCCAAAAAAGTCTTTATAACATCTCATGGTGCCGGCGATGCAATTATTCATGCAACTAAAGAAATTAACGCTATCCTAGATGGAGCAGGCGATATCACATACATTGGTTCTCCTGAACGAATAATACAAAGTGGTGACGGCGCAGGAGATTTAAGTGCTGAGTGAACTCTCAACCACCTAAAGCGGTGACTTCAAATCATAGCCGCCTGCAAGGCGGCTATAAAATCAATGATGGAATCATCATCACAAACTCGCTCTTACAAATCCTGAGTCGAAATATACTCCATAACAACACCATTTATTAGATTAGCAAAACTTGCTACAAAGTAACCGCAAGCCCACAGATGACACCCAAAAAATTATTGCGACAACCATCTGTTTTCCAGTAAAAAATTTTCTTTACGTTTTACCTTTGACATGACCGACTAATCTGCTCATTGATAAATGGGTGGTATTGACAATAACAGATGAACATAATTTTTGGAAACATGACTTTGCACCATTTCTACATCAAAAAATTTGCAAACCTCTCTAATTAAATCAGAGAACCGAACAGCCAGGCCTCTAAAGAGTACCAGCCGATATTTTATTATCCACACAACATGATTTTTAAAGGATAAACTGAATGGAGTCCTTCCTATAATTATCCATAATACCGGAAGCCTACTAAAGTTTTCAGCTAAAGAAAGTGTTTTTTCTCCCACTTCCAACAGGGACAATAAATTTTCAATATTCCAAAGGCCCTTATAAAAAACTCATTATAATAATTGACAATAGCAACATTCATGGCATATACTTCCCACCATTGTATTTAATACCTTGCTAGACAAAACACGCTAAAAACAATAAAATGAACGTGTTTTGGCAATGACGGGATGATCTAAGCCACCAGGAGACATATCCGCTTGCAGCTTTAAATGTCTCTACTTAGTTCATGTATTGTTAGTTTTCCGGATTTGGCATTATTTTCTTTGTTGTCTGAAAATGTTTAATATTTTCACCTTAAACGTTGCGCCACCTTGAATTTGAATGCATTCCTTTACGACTAAATTAACAAGCACCTGTTTTTTCGGGAGTGTTAAACATTGATAAAACTGAACGTGACTCTCATTGTCCTCCTCGGAATGTTCTTCACTGGAGGCCACAGCCTGGCAGATGTCTTGACCGAACCAAAGACCCTCTTTGTATCTGGCATTAAAGACGAAACCAATACTAAAGCCTGGGGCGATTTGCTCATTGCCCATGGTCTCGTAAATCTGGTCGAAGAAGAGCTGTTCGCCACCGGTCTTTTTGTACCTCTTGAAAATAAATCAGAAATTGAAGATCAGCTCCAACAGTTAATCGAATATGCCTGGCATCCACCTCAAGGACAAGAGCAGGATCCAATTCAGGCATTTAACCCATCAATTAAAAGCGATGTCCAAGTGTCAGGCATCGTAAAAAATTTCAGAAAAAAGAGAAGTAAAACATTTGCAGGGCCTTTTTCCAAAGCAAAGGTGACAATATCCTTTGTCGTCGAATTGTTCTTGAAAGAAAATGGCAAAATAATCTGTTCAGGTCAAGGAAAGGGGAAAGGGAAAACCAACTCAAAGGCTGTTTTTTTTCAAATAAAGGCTGACAAGATTCAATTTGACAAAACCTCAGTGGGAAAAGCCGCTCGTAAAGCTGTCCGTGCAGCGGTACAAGAAATGGTGAAAAACTATGAAAACATTCGTTAAACTAATAATTTTCTGCTTTATTCTATCTGGTTGCGCATCGACTTCTGTTGAGGAAGCTCCACAAGATCTCACTTTTCAACCCACCAAACTAGAACAACTTCCTCCTTACAAAGGTTCCAAAACTGTGGTAGCCATATTACCCTTGGGCTTATCCGAACGTGCTGCAAAACGATATCCTCACCTCCTAAAGAAATCGGTGGGCATGGGAGTTCATCATCTGTTGCTTGAGACCTTGTTTGACACCAACAGATTCAAATTCGTGGAAGAAAACCCCGAAATGGTCAAGGATATAATGAACCGACAATGGATGAGTGCATCAGGGTTTGTCTCCCAGAAAGAAGCCGTTGCATACGGGAAAATGTTGGGAGCCGAAAAGATCATCTACGGTGAGGTTTATGATTACTCAGAAGGAGGAGAACAAATATCTGGATTTCAAAGTAAAAAGAACTTCATTGTTTCAGTGGGCATTCAAATTGTATGCACGGACATTGGCACAGGTGAAAAAGTTGCTCTAGGCACAGCCAATGCACAGGCAGAAACTTACTCAGAAGCCAGTAAACGAGCAATTTCCAATGCCGTATATAAGCTGATTTCAAGGCTTGAAAGAAAGTAAGACCTATACGTAGCCTCAATAAAATTCCGTTATCTTTTCGACGACACTCAGCAGCACTCTAATGGACATTTTATTAAGCGGCATCTATGAACATGCTCTAATTGCAATGTAGAATCAGGCACATCTTCGGGAGATGTAGTCTGGCCATGAGCCTGAGTCATTTAAATAATGCAGTTTTATTAAACTACGAAAAGGAGAAAAAGATGATGAAACAATTTTCAAAACGAGCAGTTCTATTATTTTCGGCATCTATGCTTACCTTGCCACAGATAGTCATTGCAGATGATTTTTTTGATACTATTGATACTTCTGTTACAACATTTCAGGAGGGAAACTCATATGTCAGTGCCGTTGATACAATGATCAATGGCGCAAGAGTAACAGGAAGCTGGTGGGATGCAGATGGCGACGGGAATTTTGACCATGGTGAATTGGTTCGTGAGCAGGTTATGATATACAGAGATGGAGAACTAAAACTGACATCAGAATCCACAGATAGAGAATCTCTCGAAGCATGGGCTCAAGAAAATGCCGACACAATTATGGGTATTGTTTTTCCAGGCGGTATTGAAGATGCAGCAGGGATCACCAGTGACACCATCCTGACCCAGGCAACTTTCAATAAAAAAATCTTTCGGAAGGCAATGACTGCAGTTCAGGCACAAGAAACTCCGTCCGATTTTAAAGGTGCTCTTGAATATCAACATCTTGACATTAACGATGATTCAGGTAACGCATATTCTATGGTACTTGGATATACCTACGAAATGGAATCCGGCATCGAACTTGGAATCACCCTGCCTTATCGCTATGCAGACCTTTCAGATAGTATTGACACCAAATCCCATTATGTCGGATTGGATATTTACGGAAAAAAAGCAATCATGGAATGGGATGATATGGAATGGAGCGTGGGTGCCGAGATTTTCGGATCCATTACCTATGTAAGTTCTGATGCCATTGAACATATGGGCAGTTTGAAATATGGTGCTGGTATCTTTACCTCTTTTGTCAAAGAATTTACAAAAGGCGCCCTCAGTCTGGGTCTTGATGTAAAGATTTCTGACGCATATCTTCCCGACAGTCTGATAGACGATAATGATAACACCTATCTTGAGAAGGCTATTGATTATGTAAATGATCTGGATTGCGTTACAACAATTACCTATGGTATCAATTA
>PDWJ01005491.1_pt1 | contig 16021 bp, 19 predicted proteins | sample 1430881 | NCBI WGS metagenome assembly PDWJ01 (sample SAMN01162460, study PRJNA174530) | Oral metagenome, whole genome shotgun sequencing project. | biome: Marine environment; feature: Marine mammal; material: Swab sample of the gingival sulcus; isolation source: swab sample of gingival sulcus... | reverse complement strand
CAAATTTAAACCCGACGGGCACTTTGAAATTTTCAGTTCCACCATGCGTGGCAGTGATATGGGCGACGCGGTACCCTATGTGAGTACGGTGAGCGAGAGTGATAAAAAAGGCTCAAGAGGTACCACGGGGGTCAGTGATGATAATATCGCTGGCGGCGTCAGTTCCCGACGAAACGACGGCAACAAAAACACGGGTACCTATTACATAGACGGCTACACCATCGAATTTCATCATGACAACGGTTGGGTACATCGGGAACTGTTTCATTATCCAGAAAAGCACAACAGAAAATATATCCATATAGACGATGAAGTCTATTGGATTAGAAATGACTAATTAAAATCAAAGCATCTTTCGTTGTAAATTCGCTTGGCTTTTTCCCAGACTGGCCCGATTGAGCCATTACCCACAGGCTCGCCATCCAGCTCCACAACGGGGGCAATTTGCTTGCTGGAGTTGGTGATCCATACCTCATCGGCATTTCTGACCTCATCCATTGTGACTATTCGCTCCTCACAAGGAATACTGCCTTCAGCCCGCAATGATGCCAGTGTGATATGGCGAGAAATACCGGGAAGAATCTGGTTATCCAAAGGTGGTGTGATAACCACGCCATCTTTAACAATCATTACATTGGAATGACTTGCTTCGGTCAGTTCATGTTTGTCGTTGTAAAGAATGCATTCATTCATCCCCTGACTGTAGCTGTACTGGAAGTGCAATACATTACCGAGCAGGGCGGTCGATTTAACCTGGCAACGTTTCCAGCGAAGATCCTGCGTCGTTACACACCTTAGTCCTTCCTCCTGTGAGCGATCCGGCTCGCCATGTTTTGCAATGGCAATGGTCATGCCGAAAATGGTGGGCTTCACGTGCCTGGGAAAACCATGAAAACGCTTGCCCTCATTGCCTCGGCTGATCTGGAAATAGACACCAAAATGATCACCTTCATTGCGATCAATCAGTTGATTCGCTATCTCGCGCCAGCCCTCATCACTAATATCCGGCAGCGGAATACCAATTTCATTCAGGCCATTTTTCATGCGCTGTAGATGCAACTGAAAGCCAATCACATCAAGGTTCTTTGACAACCATTTTTTGTGAAAAATGGCTGCTAACATCATAATACCGCACTTGACAGATAAGATATTCTCAGTCTGACCCTGACCTTTCCTGCCTGATCGACAGGCTAAGGATTAGCCGAGCCACTCAGCCATTGCCGCCACCACTTATCCAGTCCACTGGCATTCAGCGTATTACAACCACCGCCCCGCTGAAAACCATAAACTGCCGGATCGGCACAGGCCTTGCAGTCGTTGCTGTAAGTCGCTTTCTCTGTTGATGGACAGGGTGCAGTGACACAACGCACACCATTATCACGCACCGCACAGACCGGCTGATACAGCTCATAACAAATCTCTGGGCGTGGTGTGCTGCACTGCACGAACTGACTGTCACCTGCTGCTGCCGTATTGCCCGGTAGTGCCTCATTTGCCCCCAGCCGGATACCGGCAGCAATCACCGTCAACAGCAGCACGGCACTTCCCCTGCGGATCATTAATTTCAGCTTTTTCATTGTACTCACCTCGCAATCATCATCTGACTCATAATCTCCTGTTCTTTCGCGTGTCTCTTGCAGCCACTGGGCCTGACACGTAAGCTGCTCCCCTCCATGATGTAAAGAGGACCCGGCCATGAATCCGGAACATGCCCGTTTTAATATGGTTGAACAGCAGATACGCCCGTGGTCTGTACTGGGTGAGACCGTACTGGATACCTTCAGGTTTCTTCCCCGGGAAAATTTTGTACCGCCACAATGGCGCTATCTCGCCTTCGCTGACACTGAAATACCCATTGGTCATCATGAAACCATGATGCATCCGCGTGTTGAAGCACGTATGTTACAGGAACTGGCGGTTTGTCCCAGTGACTATTGTCTGGAAATCGGTACCGGCAGCGGTTTTGTCACCGCCTGTCTGGCTCACCTTGGGCGGCATGTTGACAGTGTGGACATTCACAGCGATTTCTCCCGCCAGGCAGAGCAACGGCTGAACGGCATCGAAATCACCAATTTCAGTTTATACAATGATGATGCCAGCCAGGGTTGGCAAGGTCATTCTGACCAACAGTATGATGTGATCGCAGTAACCGGCTCAGTTGCGGAATATATCCCCGCTTTTGAAGAGCGTCTGACGATCGGTGGCCGCCTGTTTATTGTCAGTGGCAACGCACCGGCGATGCATGCCTTACGGGTGACTCGTGATGCGAAAGATGAATATTCCCGCCATGTTATTTTTGAAACCTCACTCAAACCCCTGTTGGGTAGCGAACCGGTACAAAATTTCATATTCTGAAACAGCAGACGGATCAACAGTAGAAGTTGCAGCCTTATCCGGAAATGATACTTTACTGACAGTCAGATTAGCGTATGCTGTGCGCTTATAAACTGTCTGAATCTACTGCTGTTAAACAGGGACATCACTTATAGAACGGATACAATAAGCATGAAAAAAACACTTTCTCTCGCATTACTGACAGCCTTGATTGTTATTACACCCAACGCCCATGCAGTTAATCTGTATCAGGCGTATCAGGATGCCAAAGCCAATGATGCCCGGCTGAAAGCGCAGGAAACCGGCTTTCTGGCTACCCTGGAAAATAAAACCCGGGCATTGTCACAGAAAAAGCCACAAGTCAATCTCAGCGGCAATATTGGAGCCCATAAAACCATCGGTATTGATGATGCGGCTGACAGTCTGTCCCTGACCGGCAGTTATACACTCAACCTGACCAAGTCCCTTTACAATAAAAATCTCGACGCACAGATTGATCAGGTTGATGCTGCCATTCTGCAGGCCAAACTGGAACTGGAACAACAGCGTCAGGCACTGATTTTACGGGTGGCACAGCCCTATTTTAATTATCTGAACGCGATTGAAACACTACAGGTGGCCACCACCGAAAAAAATGCCGTGCAACGTCAGCTGCAACAGGTCAAAGTGTTTTTTGATGTCGGGCGCTCACCGATTACGGATCTGAAAGAAGCCGAATCCCGTTATAACCTGGCGATTGCCAATGAGGTGGCCGCACAGCAGGGCATTATTGATGCCCGTGAAAACCTGCGTGTCGTGACCAACAAGCTTTACCCGACCATCAACGGACCACAGCCGAACCTGCCGCTGCGAATACCGGCTCCGGCCAATATCAATCACTGGGTTGAAATAGCCAAACAAAACAGCAAGAGCCTGCAAGCAGCAAAACAGGCCATTGAAGTGGCACGACAGAATATTGAAGTACAACGCGCCAACCACAAGCCGGTGGTAAACATGTATGCCCGTCATACCAGCAGTTTGACCGCGACTGATACACCGATTGATCCGATTTCCACCGGTGCCAGCATCGGCGTGGAAGCCAGCATGCCGATTTACCGTGGCGGTGCTATCGACGCACAGGTACGTCAGGCCCGGCATCAGTTTCGCCAGGCACAACAGAATTACGAATATCAGGAACGGCTGATCGCCTCACAGGTGCGTAATGCCTACCTGAATATTCAGTCCGGTATCAGCCAGATTCAGGCCCGGCAACGTGCACTGGTATCCGCCCAGACCGCAGCCAGGGCCACTAAAACCGGTTTTGAAGTCGGCACCCGTACTGCAGTTGATGTGCTGACGACCTTACAAGGTGTGTTTGCTGCGCGGCGCAGTCTGGCTCTGGCCCGGCATAACTACCTGTTGAGCATTCTGTCACTGCGCCAGGCAGCCGGAACACTGTCCGAACAGGATCTGCAAAATATGAGTAAGTTACTCACCCGGTCACTGGGCAAGCACAGCCGTACCGTTGCACGCAATGCCCAGCAGCCACCGCAACGACAGAAACAAAAGCAGATGCAGCGCCAAAAGACACCGGCACAGGCCCCCAAAAGACAGCAACGGACTCAGACTCAACCACGACAGAGCGACATACAAATACAGCGGACACAGCAACCGGCAAGTAAAAGTACAGCCACCACCGCAGCACAACCCCGGATCAACACACAGGGGTCAGATATTTTCCGTCTGGATACACCGGACAAATTTGATTTTAGCCAATAAGCCTGAACGATAAAACACAGTGTTCAGATATAAAAAAGGCCGTCCCGATAACGGGTTACGGCCTTTTTTAACCTTTAATCAGCTGACTGTCCGGAGGGCAACCAACAGCCTCAGCGACTGACTATGGGCTGAACGAAGAACCACAGCCACAGGTAGTGGTGGCATTCGGGTTACGAATAACAAATTGTGCCCCTTCCAGACCTTCGGTGTAATCAATTTCCGCACCAACCATATACTGGAAGCTCATCGGATCAATCAATAACTTGACACCACCATTTTCAACGGTGGTATCACCATCACCTTCATTCTCATCAAAGGTAAAGCCGTACTGAAAGCCGGAGCAGCCACCACCGGTAACAAACACGCGCAACATCAGCGCATCATTATTCTCTTCTTCAATCAGGCTTTTCACCTTGGATGCCGCCGCATCGGTAAAAACCAGTGGGGAAGCTGTTTCCACAGTCATCATCATTCTCCTGTACTATTTGACCAATACCCAGGAAGCTACACGTCCCTGGTATCCGGGTCAATTACCCGTAATTACCGTCTAATCAGTTTGTTTAGCTCTCTGCGGGCTGATCCTCTTCCGTTTTAACTGCTGCTTTCGCGGCTACCGGCTGTGCAGGCTTCTGGCGTACCAGTTTGCCATTGACCTCCGCACCCACCGCCATTTCCAGCAGATTGTAATAAACATCACCACACACCCGCGATTTCTCAAACAGCTCAACCTTATCACTGGCGAACACATCACCATCAATAGAGCCATTCAACACCATGCTGGGTACGCGTACTTCGCCCTGAATCCGGCCATGTTCATGCAGAATCAGGGTGGCCTGATCATTGTCTGCGGTGATATTGCCCTTAATGGTTCCCTCAATCAGTAAACCACCGGAAAATTGCAGGTCACCATCAATGGTGGTGCCTTTGCCAATCTGGGTGTTGACATTCACGGTACCGTTACGAGGCTTCTGTTCCTGATTCGTTGCCCTGGACGGGGCGGTTGGTGCAGTTGCTCCGGTCGCAACGGTACCGGTTGGGGTCGTCGTTTTAGCACCTTTTCCAAACATTAAAATTACTCCTCAGCTATCATGGATTTATTGATTGATCCGGGTTGACGATGGAAATTGAGAACGCCCATGTGTGCGTGCATTTAACCACTACATGGCTGACAGTTTAAAACGATTCCAATCATACTGTCTTGTCACTTTTTTGCCAGCCTGTTTTGCAGCAGGCATAAGTTCAACAATCATTTTTTTCGGGGTAAAATGTTCCGGCAACTCAATGCTGCCTTCCAGCCCCTGATAATACTTCAATGAAAATAAATTTGCCGCTGTTTCGGGCTGCTCCGGGGATATTTCTGCCCTGATATCCTGTAAGGTCAGGGTGACTGGCTTATTACTCTTGTCACTCTGCATGTCACCCACGACTTTAAGATTAAAAGTACCTTTGACCAACGTATCGTGATGACCGCTATTAATATTGGCCAATATCAGATGATACTGGTAATAGCGGTTATGAGGCAGCTTTTTCCCACTGATCTCTGCGGCCTGTTTTTTCAGCAGCCGCTCCTGTTCATCCATCTTGCCGCGCAATGACAGGGCCTGCACCGTACCTTCGGCATTGAGCGGGGTCAGATAGCCGCTGAAATACAACCAGCCCACCAGACCGGTCTGCAATAACACAAAACACAGCAAATACCAGCCACAATAGCTGTGCTTCTGCCCGTTTTGCAGTTCAACATTGCCCCGGTGGTCAAAGCGATATTCAAGTGTCATGGCCGTGGTGTTGGCGGATTATGGCAACATACCGGGGGTATGCAGCCCGGTCTGTTCCGGCAGACCAAACATCAGGTTCATATTCTGTACCGCCTGTCCTGCAGCGCCTTTCACCAGATTGTCAATCACCGCCAACACGACAAGGCGCTTACCCTGCTGCGGATGATGTACGGCCATACGGCAAATATTCGCCCCGCGTACTGAACGGGTTTCCGGATGTTCCCCCGCAGGCATGACATCAACAAAGGGTTCGCCCTGATAACGCTGTTCATACAGGTGCTGCAAATCCACAGCATCAGGCAGACCATCACCCGCGATATCGCTGTACAAGGTGGCATGAATCCCCCGGATCATTGGCAACAGATGCGGCACAAAGGTCAAATCCACCGGTTGCCCGGCAATCTGTGACAGGTTTTGTGTAATCTCCGGCAAGTGGCGATGCCCTGGAACACCATAAGCCTTGAAACTGTCCGCGACTTCACACAGCAGGGCACCCACCTTGGCCTGTCGCCCCGCACCACTGGCCCCGGATTTGGTATCGGCAATAATACTGTCCGGATCAATCAGCTGTTGTTCCAGCAGCGGTAATAATCCCAGCGTCACTGCGGTCGGATAACAGCCCGGATTGGCCACCAGCCGCGCATTCTTAATCTGTTCCCGGTTCAGCTCCGGCATGCCGTACACCGCTTCACCGATCAGATCCGGACAGGCATGCTCCATGCCATACCACTGACTCCAGATGGCAACATCCTTGATACGGAAATCAGCGGCCAGATCAATCACCCGGGTTCCGGCTTCCAGCAGCCGGGCGGTATTTTTCATCGCCACGCCATTCGGGGTGGCAAAAAACACCAGATCCGCCTCCGCCAGTTGCTCCGGCCTCGGTGCAGTAAACTCCATATCCAGAAAACCGCGCAGATTTGGAAACATTGCAGCCACCCGCGACCCGGCATGGGTCCGGGAAGTGACCTGACTCACTTCGACCTCAGGGTGACTGACCAGTAGACGTAACAGTTCAACGCCGGTATAACCCGTAGCGCCGACAACAGCAATCTTTTTCACAGTACTTCTATTTCCCTTAGCCACACGATAGGATTGTATAATACGCACTATTAATGGATTCACAAAATTTTACATATGAAACTGGATATTAAAGCTTTATCAGGACTGGCCATTATTGCCGGAGCGCTGGCCTTCTTTTTCCTTGCACCGGATGACGGTTTGCAGGCCGCACCACAACCGCTCATGACCACCATTGACGGCCAGCAGATTGACCCGGGAACGCTGAAGGGCAAACCTTATATGGTGGTTTTCTGGGCCACAGACTGCCCGGGCTGTGTGAAAGAAATCCCGCATCTCAATGAACTGTACAGTGAATTTAGCACAGCCGGTTTTGAGGTGATTGCCATTGCCATGCCGCATGATCAGATAGAACATATTCAAACCATGCGCCAGCAGAAAGGCATGAATTATAAAATTATCTTCGACAAGAACGGTGAGCTGGCCGAAACCTATGGTGGTATCAAGCTGACTCCGACCAATCTGCTGATCTCACCGGACGGTAAGATTGCACTGCGTAAAATGGGCAATTTCGACATTGCTCACCTGCGTCAGACCATTGCTAATATGTTGAAAGGAGGCTGACATGTACATGTATCTCTGGGTGAAAGCACTGCATATTATTTTTATGGTGACCTGGTTTGCCGGTCTGTTCTATCTGCCCCGGCTGTATGTTTATCATGCCATGCCGGAAAACAGGCCATCATTTGAGCTGCTCAAAGTGATGGAGCGACGGCTGTATATCATCATGACCATTGGCATGCTGATGACCCTGCTGTTCGGGGTAATTATGCTGATGCAGGGCCACTGGATACTGTTCAAAAGCGGCTGGTTCCATGCCAAACTGCTGCTGCTGGTTTTCCTGTTTGTCTACCATTATTACTGCTATAAAATCATGCTGCAGTTCCGTCACGACCACAATACCCGTGATCATCAATGGTACCGCTGGTTTAATGAAATACCCGGCCTGCTGCTGATCCTGATTGTCATACTGGCAATCGTTAAACCATTCTGATGGCCACCCACTTGTGCCATAATCAACATGATTGATTCCTGTTTGTGATTTTTCATGACACAAACAGGAGTCATGATACCCAACCGGCATTTTTGGAACTGATGTAAAAGGATTCCGCTTGAGCAGACAAGGTTTAACATCGCTGTCCCGGCAACGTGGCATTACGCTCTGGCACGTCATGTTGCTGGTCGTGGTTGCGGTTACGCTGGCGCTGTGTGCGCAATCCGGGAGCCTGCCCTATCTGCAGGATAAACGCCCGTTCGAATCCCTGAAAAATCTGAAATTCAATTTTCAGGGCAGTCATAATTCTGGTGGTGACAACGCCGGTTCTGTAACGAATCAGAACCCACCACCCGCATCATCCTACATTCCTGATGAAAACAATCAGGGGGAAAATGTTGAGTGGCTGCTGACCAGCAATAAAACCGTGCAGGTCAGCAACCCACCTCCCGGCCTGTCCTATGAAGTACAGTATCCGAGTAATCTGACCAGTGGTTTTTATACGGTACAGGTATTCTCCGGCTACAACTCCCAAAGTGCCTACAACCTACGCAATGCCCTGCGGTATGACGGTTACCGGGCCTATATTTTTCAGGAAACCACCGATCAGGGCATTTTATTCAAAGTGCGGGTAGGTAAATACCGTAACCGCTCTGATGCCTTCGCCATGAACACCAAGCTGCGCCTCCACTACCCTAAAACCCTGTCCGGCAATTTTGTATTGATGCGCAGGTAACTCTGCATTTCCGACTAAATTTTACTCATCTTCAGTCCGCTGTACTCCCCCGGTGGTAGTGCTATACTTCTGCCCCAATCCGCTACAGTAAGCAGCATTTTTGACCCTGTGTTTCCGGAGAAATAGCCTATGACAAGGCAAACTGATTTTATTGCACCCTCCATCCTCTCTGCAGATTTCGCAAAACTGGGGGAAGAAGTCGATAACGTACTGGCAGCCGGTGCAGACATCGTACACTTTGATGTCATGGATAATCATTATGTTCCCAATCTGACCATCGGCCCGCTGGTGTGTGCCGCCCTGCGCAAGCATGGTGTCACCGCACCGATTGATGTGCATCTGATGGTCAAGCCGGTTGATCGCATTATCCCGGATTTTGCAGCAGCCGGAGCGTCTTACATTAGCTTCCACCCCGAAGCCTCCGAGCATGTTGACCGCAGCCTTCAGCTCATCCGCAATGAGGGTTGCAAGGCCGGGCTGGTGTTTAATCCGGCCACACCACTGTCCATACTTGAATATGTCATGGACAAGGTGGATATGATTCTGCTGATGTCTGTCAACCCCGGTTTCGGCGGCCAGAGCTTTATTCCGGCAACGATGGCAAAGCTGCGCCAGGCACGTAAAATGATCGATGACTCCGGGCTGGCTATTCGTCTGGAAATTGACGGTGGCGTAAAAGCGGAAAATATTAAGGATATCAAGGCAGCCGGTGCTGATACCTTTGTTGCCGGTTCCGGTATTTTCGGCAAACCGGGAGAAAACGACCCGAACCGTTATAATACGATTTGTCATGCTTTTCGTGAACAACTGGCAGCAGCCGAGATTTGAGAGGTCTAATGTTTACTCCCGCAATGATCCTGTTCGATATCGACGGCACCCTGGTCAACAGCTTGCCCGATCTGGCGTACTGCATTGATGAAACCATGAAACAATGCGGTTTGCCGGTACGGGGGGAAGCTGCGGTTAGAACCTGGGTGGGCAACGGTATCCAGCGGCTGGTGGAACGGGCACTGACCAATGATTCCAATGGTCATCCGGATCAGCAACAGTTTGAACAGGCGATGCCAATATTTATGGCATTGTACGCTGCCAATCTTTCCAGACACAGTGTTCTGTATGATGGGGTCATCGAAGGTCTGGATTATCTGGCTGGTTGTGATGGGCTGAAAATGGGTTGTGTGACCAATAAAGCAACCCGGTTCACCCTGCCGTTGCTGAAAGACCTGGGCATTGATGACCGGTTTGAAACGGTTATCTGCGGTGATACACTGCCGGAGAAGAAACCGCATCCTTTACCGCTGTTACATGCGGCAGAACAACTGGGCGTAAAGCCGGAACAGTCACTGATGCTGGGCGACTCGAAATCGGATGTCAAGGCCGCCCGTGCTGCCGGTTTTCAGATTATTTGCGTGAGTTACGGCTATAATCACGGCGAAAATATCCACAATTACCAACCGGATGCCGTCATTGATTCAATGGCTGAGCTAACCGAGCTGATAAGGACCTGAACCTGTATGCTGACTCAATTACTGCTGACCATGATGGTTTTTCTCTCCATTTTATCTGGTTTATCAGGCTGCAATGAAACTGCTCTGGCCGCGACCCAGGTACAGGTGCTGGAACTCCCCGGCCAAAGAACGCCATCCCCCCCGGCCACCACCACACCGAAAATTTCTGCACAGCAACAGGCTGCGAAAGCCTCCTTCCTGATGGGCAAGGCTGCCGCTGAAAAACAGTTCATCACCATCGCTGACAAATATGCCTCACGCAAAGGTATGGTGATGCACCCCGAGGCTTATGAGGCTTTCAGGCGCATGCATAAGGCCGCTCAGGCTGAGGGTATTCGGCTGGTGATCAAATCCGCCACCCGCAACTTTAACTACCAGCGCCGGATCTGGAACGGTAAATGGACGGGCCGCCGCAAGGTCGAAGGCAAGGATTTATCTAAAATCATTGCTGACCGGCGGCAACGGGCACTGAAAATTCTCGAAAACAGCTCCATGCCCGGCAGCTCCCGCCATCACTGGGGCACCGACATTGATCTGAATGCATTCAATAATGATTACTTCCGCCGTGGTCAGGGCAAACGCGAATATGCATGGTTACAGGCCAATGCAACGCGGTTCGGCTTTTGCCAGCCCTACACACCAAAGGGGGTGGGGCGTGATAGCGGTTACCATGAGGAACGCTGGCACTGGACGTATATGCCGCTGTCGCGACAATATACCCGGGAAGCGGCCTTGTACCTGAAAGATGAGCTGTTCAGTGATTTTGAAGGCGCGGACACGGCCCCGGAAATCGGCATTGTGCAGAACTATGTGCTGGGCATTAACCAAAAGTGTTTAGAATAAAGGACAAATCCTCACCTTGCCCTTTGACTCTTTATTTTTCAACAGGATCAGCACATGAACCAGCACCGTTTTCAGGCCTTTATTGCCGAAGGTTACAGCCATATTCCGGTTTACCGGCAAATTCTCGCCGATCTTGATACTCCGCTCAGTGCCTATCTGAAGCTGGCCGATGGGCCTTACTCCTACCTGTTCGAATCAGTGCAGGGGGGTGAAAAATGGGGGCGTTACTCCATTCTCGGTCTGCCAGCTCGCACGGTCATCAAGATCTACGGTCACCGGGTCGAGATCCATTGCCATCAGCAGCTCTGTGAGCAGTTTGAAGTCACTGATCCATTGCAGTGGATTGCCGATTTCCAGCATGACTACAAAGTACCGGATATTGATGAGCTACCGCGCTTTAATGGCGGTCTGGTCGGCTATTTTGGTTATGAAACCATCCGCTATATCGAACCCAGACTGGCAGGCACAGAAAAAACCGACCCTATCGGTACACCGGATATCCTGCTGATGGTATCGGATGAGGTGGTGGTTTTCGATAACCTGCGTGGCGAATTACAGCTGATTGTCCTGGCACAGGAAGATCATTATGACCATGCCGTGACGCGCCTGGATACACTGGAACAGCAACTGCAACAGGTACAGATTCAATATCACGCTGATGTTCAAACGGCAGAAGTTGCAGAAAGTGATTTTATCTCCGGCTTTACGCAGGATGGTTACCAGCAGGCTGTCCACAAAATCCGTGATTACATCACCGCCGGTGATGCCATGCAGGTGGTGATCTCACAGCGCATGACCCTTCCTTTCGCGGCTGAACCCCTGGATTTATACCGCTCCTTACGGCGGCTAAACCCCTCACCCTACATGTATTACCTCAACCTTGAGGATTTCCATATTGTCGGTTCTTCACCGGAAATTCTGGTACGACTGGAAGAGGGGGTGGTCACGGTGCGGCCTATTGCCGGTACCCGCCAGCGTGGTGAAACGGAGGAACAGGATCGGGCGCTGGAAGCCGATCTGCTGAATGATCCCAAGGAAATTGCCGAACATCTTATGCTGATTGATCTGGGGCGTAATGATGCCGGACGGGTCAGCCAGACCGGTAGCGTGGAACTGACCGAGAAAATGGTAGTGGAGCGTTATTCCCATGTGATGCATATTGTCTCGAACGTCAATGGCAAACTGCTGCCGGAAATGGACGCGATGGACGTATTACGTGCCACCTTCCCTGCCGGAACGGTGAGTGGCGCACCGAAAATTCGGGCGATGGAAATCATTGATGAACTGGAGCCGGTTAAGCGCGGGGTATATTCCGGAGCAGTGGGTTATATCGCCTGGAACGGTAATATGGATACCGCTATCGCTATCCGCACGGCAGTGATTAAGGGTGGACAACTGTATATTCAGGCCGGTGCCGGGGTAGTGTACGACTCGGTGCCGGAAATGGAATGGCAGGAAACCCTGAATAAGGGCCGGGCAATATTCCGCGCCGCCAGTGTGGCACTGGCCGGACTGAACAGCAAACCGCATGAACAGGCTGAAGGAGGCATAAGATGAGAGTTCTGATGATCGATAACTATGACTCCTTCACCTACAATCTGGTGCAGTATCTGGGCGAGTTGGCAGCTGAAGTAATAGTCAGGCGCAATGATGAAATTACGGTTGATGATATTGCGGCAATCGCACCGGACAAAATCATGTTGTCGCCCGGCCCCTGCACCCCGAATGAAGCGGGTATTTCCTTGCAGGTGGTGAAAACCTACGCCGGTCAAATACCCCTGTTCGGTGTTTGTCTGGGGCATCAGTCAATTGGACAGGCATTCGGCGGCAAAATTATCCGCGCCAGAGCCATTATGCACGGTAAAGTCTCGCAGATTCATCACCGTGGCCAGGGGGTTTTTAAAGGACTGGACAACCCGTTCTTCGCGACCCGTTATCACTCACTGGTGATTGACAGGGGCACCTTGCCGGATTGTCTGGAAGTAACAGCGTGGACAACAGCGGCTGACGGTGAGCTGGACGAGATTATGGGGATACGGCACAAGGCACTGCCGGTTGAGGGTGTGCAGTATCATCCCGAGTCCATTCTCAGCGAACACGGCCACCTGCAACTGCGCAATTTTCTGGAACAATAACCCATGAATACCGCTAAAAAACCTGAAACAGTCAGCTTTCCCCGCCGCCTCGGTGCGATGTTTTATGACAGCCTGTTGTTTGGCATCACGGTATTATTGATTGGTGGTATTATCGCCACGATGGTTAGCCGCCTGATGGGACTGGAAAGTATTCCGGCAGGCAGCGCACTGGCTAATACCCTGTTTGTAGTAAATATTATACTGTTCTTTCTGTTATTCGGCTGGTTCTGGACACATGGTGGACAGACGCTGGGTATGCGGGCCTGGAAAATCCGCGTCGTCACCATTGACGGTCATCCGCTGGACTGGCAACAGGCATTTTTTCGTTTCTCGGCAGCACTGTTCTCACTGGCCGCCTTTGGTGTTGGCTTTTTAATCGCCATTTTCGATCCGGACAAACTGGGCTGGCATGACCGCTTTTCCAGAACCCGCCTGATCCGGGTCAAATAAGCCGATAACAGTCGGGTGCGATTAAAAGTGTGGCACCCCTCAAGCCGCCTGTTCAGGAATATATCCTTGCCAATATTTGTCCCAACACCTATTAGCCCGCTCCACTCTCAAAACCAGCATCAATTGCCTCAGGAACAGATACGGGCTCCCGATGGACTTTCAGCGCTCGCAAAACCTTTGAAACCTCCACTTGCTTCAGCCGTTGTTTCCGAAGGCGTCTGTCAGATTGGGGCTGGAGTTTTGCAGGGTTTGTTGGAACTTACCAAACCGTTGGGCAATGTTCAGAAAGTCTGCAAAGTCATGGATAATAGCCGGGATAGCTATTATCGTTGAGACGAAGAAACGGGAATGAATACATGCTGAATATTGAAAAGACAACCTATGGCAATAGACGTGAAGCACGCAGTGAATTTGTTGCGCAGCGGTTTGCCCGATATTTTGATAAAAAATCCGTTCTGGATGTTGGTTGCTTTGAAGCCCCGTTGCGACGTATTTTACAGACATCGGCCTATACGGGTATTGATTTTGCCGGTGATCCGGATATCAAGGTGAATTTACAGGAGTCGCCGTGTCTGCCCTTTAATGATCAGGAATTTGACAATGTTATCTGTATTGATGTGCTGGAGCATCTGGATAATCTGCACAGCATTTTCTTTGAACTGATCCGGGTAAGCCGGCGGCATGTTATTATCTCGCTGCCGAATTGCTGGCGTGATGCCCGGCTTAAAATCGCCCGTGGCAAGGGTGACTTTGCGCATTACGGCTTGCCGCCACAACCACCTGCCGATCGGCATCGCTGGTTTTTTAATATAACTCAGGCACATCATTTTTTCCGGGAAAACAGTCAGGTAGCGGGTGTTGAAATAAAAGAGTGTTTTGTGACCGAGGAAACCGGTAAACCTGTTATCTCCCTGCTCAGGCACTTGCGCTATCCGGGAGAACGCTATCTGAATCGTTATGCCCAGACTATCTGGGTGGTGCTGGAGAAACGTGACGCGTAGTTTTCCGGCTGATTAACTCCTCCAGACATTGCGCAACCGTTGTGGGCTGAATGCCTGTCAGACACGCCAGTGTGCCCAGCGGGCACTGCCGTTTAAAACAGGGACTGCATTCCAGACCAAGGTTGATGATTGCATGATGCATCGATAAAGGGGGAGTAAACGAGGGATCAGACGAGCCATATAACGCAACCAAAGGTGTGTTGACTGCTGCAGCAATGTGCATGAGTCCGGAGTCATTGGATACTGCGGCAGTGGCCTGGTGCAGTATGACAATGATTTCATGCAGGCTGGTTTGTCCGGTTATATCAAGGATAGCTTGTGAACGGGTATGCTCCATGATCGCCTGTGCAACAGGCCTGTCTTTCGCAGACCCCGACAGTACAATCCGATAGCCTTGCGCGGTGAGTGTATTGGCCAGTTCAGCAAAATATTTTTCCGGCCAGCGTTTGGCGGAGCCATATTCTGCTCCGGGGCATAATACGATAAAGGGTTGCTCTGCGGACAAGCGGAATTTTTCAAGTATTGCGGCCTGACCGGTGTCCGGCAATGATAATGCCGGAGCAGGAAAGTCGGGAGCCTGCTGGTATGGGTGCGGAGTATGGCCGAGAGCGACAAAACGTTGTACAGTCATGGTCAGGCAGTGCTTGTCGAGGTGGCGTATATCATTCACCAGACCATAGCGCATTTCACCTTTGTAACCGGTTCTTCTGGGGATGTTCGCCCAAAAAGGAATCAACGCTGATTTCAGCGAGTTTGGCAGAATAATCGCCTGATCATAATGGCTGTCACGCAATGATTTTCCCAGTCGGTAGCGGGTGCGCAACGCCAGAGTACCGTGTCCCAGCGGCATGACGATTGATGCATTGACTTCCGGCATCGCAGCAAGCAGCGGTTCACTCCATTTCGGAGCCAGCACATCAATCAACAGAGACGGGTTACACTGTTTCAGATAGATGAACAGGCTTTGTGCCATCACCATATCCCCGATCCATGAAGGGCCGACAATGAGGCATTTTTCAGGTGTTGCAGGTTTTGTTGCCAATGTAGACTTTAAGGTATTTGCAGACATTCGAAAGCTCACTGGAAGCAGGCGGCTTATTATGACATAAAAGCAAGCGATAGCTTTCTATCCGTGTAGAATGAAAGTTCACTGAGTCATTTATAATCTGGTTGGAGTCTATACATGCAAATCAAGATCGATAGTTGGGTTCATGGAGCAGCCATTCCTGAAAAATTCGCCTTTGGTAAAATCCCTGCGGAAGGCCACTTTGCCCTGTCCTCTAATGTCAACCCGGCCATTGCCTGGAGTGGCGCACCTGAAGGCACAAAATCTTATGCCATCATCTGCCATGATCCGGATGCCCCGTCTTCTGGCGAAGATGTTAATCAGGAAGGGAAAACTGTCCC
>PDWJ01003179.1_pt1 | contig 16028 bp, 15 predicted proteins | sample 1430881 | NCBI WGS metagenome assembly PDWJ01 (sample SAMN01162460, study PRJNA174530) | Oral metagenome, whole genome shotgun sequencing project. | biome: Marine environment; feature: Marine mammal; material: Swab sample of the gingival sulcus; isolation source: swab sample of gingival sulcus... | reverse complement strand
ATATATTTTCTTTGGGGCGCTTGCTCGTACACTCGTGCTAACTGTCTAGCCTTGTTAATCTCTAAGCCTAAGGATTTTACAAATCTTATGCAAAGAGATTAATCTACGGCTAAACAGCGGATCACTCGCTACTTGCTTAAGCTAATGCTTTCAGAAAACATATACATCCCTATATTGTTTCCCTTACGACCTAGAATCAGGAAGGCGAGCGCCATTAATATAAACGTGCTTAGGCGCTAATTTCACCAGCGAAAATATCTAGTTTATGACCTTGGTCCTATAAGAATTTGATAAATATGTTTAAACTTGGGTCTGTTCAAATGTAAACTTCTGTGCAATAATTAAGCCAGAAGAAAAAAGTAAGAAGATTGTAAAAAAATCATTTTTTAAATTATCTTATAGTAATTGGCAAACTTAGAGAAATCTAAGGACGCAAAGCTACGATTCTAATCCTTTATGGTTAAGGCATGAATGTCGGGTTGCATTTCATTTATTGAAAGGCAGCCTGTTTTAAATTTCTCTTTAAAAGTGGATTGCTTTAATAAGTTTAGAAACGTGAAGATGAAAGATATTTTAAAGAAAGGGAGAACTATTGCCCCTACTTTCCCTCGTCGTAGTCATGGATTAAACTATTATATACTGCTTACGAGGAAGGTATAAGAAGACTAAGAACAGGACACTTTCAACGTTCTTACTGTTGTGTTATATATTATCTTAGTTTGACGTTTATTAGACTGAGGTGATTTGAACAGTCTGAAGTAGAGTGCGGCGAATTTCTTTGGAAGTGAGTGAAGAATATAATTTTCTTTAGTCTTGTAATTTAGATACCTCAATGGCTTACTAGATAAAAACATTCACGTTAAACGCCTTCCTTTTAAAACAAGGAGGGCGTTTAACGTTTCCAGATTGCCAGAAAATGCCAGAAAAGGTGCCAGAAAAGGCAGAAAAGGGAAGGAGAACAGAAAAGGGACGGTTCTTTTTCCGCCAAAACGCATAGGTCTTTGGAACTAAATGGAATTATTTATGTCTTAAAATGGGCGGCGCTATTAAAACGGGCAACGCAAACGGGGACGGGTCTTGTTTACGTCACTGGGAAACGTGACGGAAAAAGAACCGTCCCCGTTTGCGTCCCCCCGTTTGCGTACACCCTTAAATCCAAATTACGCAGAGATTTTGAGAATTTCACAAACTTATCAAGCAAAATTCCGAAGGAGTGTAGTAACTACTCGACTGAGGGATTTGTGTGAAGATAAGGAGGTGAAAACTCAAAAGAACAAGTAATTTTGGGGAAGGCGAGTGCGATTAGTATAAACGAGCATAGGTGAGTAATTTTACCAGCGAAAAAAAAGGGGCTTGACAAAGTGACGCTCCGTCACTATAATTAACTAAGAAGGTGACACGGTGTCACTAAATTAGGAGGAGATATGCCTAAGAGTACATTTATAAATTTATCCTCGAGTAGGCAGGAGGAAATCATGCTTGCTTGTAGGGAAGAGTTTGAAAATAATCATTTAGCAGAAGCAAGCGTCGCAAGCATAGTTTCTAGGCTTGGAATTGCTAGAGGTAGTTTTTATAAGTATTTTAAAGACCTAGAAGAATGTTATTTTTATCTGCTTTCAAGGGAAACGAGTGAGGCGCACGAGCTATTTATTGAGATTATGCGTAAGACGGGCTTTGATTTAATCGAAAGTTTAAAACAGTACGGTGAAGTTATAGCAAACGAAATTCACAATGATAGGGTCTATTATTTGTATCGCAATCGATATATGGATTGGACACCTATGCTGCAGAAAAAATGGCAAAGTTATTGTAAAGAGGCAAATGTTGATACCATGCGTATGGAAGACTTTGTTCCCAATATGCCTACAAGGGACCGTGGATTTGTAGGAACTATGCAAATAATAAAGGCGGTTGTCCACAATCTGATTGAGCAGAATTTTTTAGAGGATTGGACAAGGGATGATTTTATCAAAAATTATAATTTGCAAGTTTCTTTACTTATAGATGGCTTGAAAATGAGTTTTGGGAGGTAGTTATGGCTTTATTTGAATCGTTATTTAATATTCTGTATCTTTCGTTTGTGATTGGATTGGGGATACACCTTGTATTCCAAGATGACAATGGAGCTAAGCTCTTTGGATTTATGGGGATTCTTTTGGGGCTTGGAGATAGCTTTCACCTAATTCCTAGGGTTATTTCACATTGGAGTCTAGGGGGTTTTGAAGCTAACGCCTTTATTCTATCTTGGGGTAAGGCTATTACATCAGTTACCATGACAATTTTCTACCTACTTTATTATTATTTTTTGAGAAGGCAGTCTCGAGATAAGAACAAGATAAAGGACTATTTGGTATATGGACTCGTAATTATCAGAATTGCTTTGATAATGTTGCCACAGAATGAATGGGGTACTATGCCAGGGAACTATATATTTTCAATTTTAAGGAACATTCCCTTTGCAATCTTAGGTATACTTTTGATAGTATGGAGCTACAAATATAGGAATGTAAAAGGTCTAAAGTATATGGGGACTTTGATTAGCTTGAGTTTTTTATTCTATGCACCAGTTGTTCTCTGGGTTAATGAGGTTCCAATGTTAGGAGCTTTTATGATTCCAAAGACAGTAGCTTACTTTTTGATAGTATATATGGGCTACAAAAATTTTGTTCCTAAGTTTGGAATAAAGCGAATTGTAGAGTCTTCATTTGTTTATCTAATATTTGGACTTTCTGCAGGAGTATTTTATAGGGAATTTAGCAAGGCATATAACTTTAGTGGAGCTAGTGACCTAGGAAAGATACACGTTCATATAATAACCTTGGGTGTAGTATCTTTACTCATACTTTATATAGCGGCTGTGTTATTATTGAAGAGTAACCCAAATCTGATGCAAGCACTGAGACTACCCTTAAGTTTTTGGAACTTTGGCTTGGCTATTACAGTTGCCATTATGATAATCAGGGGAATGATACAGATTTTAGATCCTCAGACTACTGATGTTCCAAGTGCTGCGATTTCTGGCATGGCTGGGATAGGGCATATAATTCTTGGCTTGGGTATGGTTTTATCGTTTAGGGTTTTGGTTAAGGCTAGAATTGATTACGATGTTTTTTAATAAGTTTTTTATAAAAGGAAGATTATGACAAAAAGAGAAAAAATGCTAAGGGAAGAAAAGATAGGAAAGTTGCTTTTTAAGCTCTCATTACCTGCAACCATAGGCATGATGGTAAGTGCTTTGTATAATGTTGTAGATACTATATTTGTAGGTCAGGGCGTAGGAGCCTTGGCTATTGGGGGACTAACCGTATCATTTCCAATACAGATGATAATAATGTCTCTCTCTATGCTTATCGGGGTTGGCGTTGCAGCCAATGTATCGATTTCATTTGGGGCTGGAGATCTAGAAGAGGCTGGTGAATATGCTGATAATGGATATACCTCTATATTGATAATATCCGTTATTTTGACCCTTGTTGGGTACTTATTTATGGATCCTATACTAAGGATGTTTGGAGCTACAGATGGTATTTTAGTCTATGCCAGGGATTATATGAGTGTAATATTCACTGGAACAATAGTGTTTTCACTTACACTGGTAAACAATAATATTCTTAGGGCAGAAGGTAATGCCAGGGCTTCTATGCTTATAATGCTAATAGGTACTGTCCTAAACATAATACTAGATCCAATCTTTATATTTGTATTCGATATGGGAATTCGAGGAGCAGCAGCTGCAACGGTTTTTAGTCAGTATGTTTCATTTATCTTTGTTCTATACTACATGAATACTGGTAAGAGCATAATAAAGATGGACCTCAGGAAGCTAGAAATAAAGTTACCATACGTTAAAAATATACTTAAATTAGGATTTCCATCCTTTGTTAGGCAGATATCTAATAGCTTGCTTGCGGTTTTCTTAAACAATGGAATAGTCTTCTTTGGTGGAGAGATAGCCTTATCCGCCTTAGGTGTTATTAACAGGGTCTTGATGTTTGTATTTTTGCCTATGTTTGGAGTTGTTCAGGGAATCCAACCTATTATTGGATTTAATTATGGAGCTAAAGCTATAAATAGGGTTAAAGATTCAATAAGGGTTGGAATAAAGTCTTTGGTCATCTACTCTACTACAGCACTAATACTGGTTATGTTTTTCAGTATTCCTTTATTTAGCATGTTCACCAAGGATGATAAGGTAATAACAATAGGGGCAAATGCGATAAAAATAATGATATTGGGCGTTCCAATTGTAGGAGTTCAAATAATATCATCATCTTTATTCCAATCGATTGGCAAGGCTAAACCTGCACTCTTCTTATCACTCTTGCGTCAAGTTGTCTTGCTCATACCACTAGTAATAATACTGCCTAATATATTCAACTTGGGCTTAACTGGAATCTGGATGTCTTATCCAATAGCTGATATAATTTCTACCCTTGTTGGAGCCTTTGTGTTGAAACGGGAGATTTCAGTACTAGACAAGTTTCGCGGGTAAAATTACTTACCTAAGCTCGTTTATACGGACACTTGCCTTCGCCACGTACCTCTAAGTACGCTTACTCAGGTCGCGGTCCTAGTAAACGAGCTTATCTAAGCAATTTTCCTCAGCGAAACGGTTATTACACTTTTTCGGAATTTTGCTTGATAAGTTTGTGAAAAACTGTTCATACGTCCGAGAAATGGATTACACTAAAAAAGTATTTAAGAACTTTCAGACAGCCAAGAACGCCATAAGGTATAGTAAACCGTTCAGACTATGATAAATGGATGAGATTCAAGTAACTAGCAGATTTTTAACTCGTAGTGTACCAAAGACGTACATGAGAGGTAAAAATTTGCGTATTACGAAGAATGTCGCCATTTATCGACGTCTGAACACTTTTTGTGTTATAATGTTTGTTGTTATGGAAAACAAAAAAAATCACATTTTACATACTATATTCACTTGGGTGATAATAATAAGTATATGGCACGTAGTAACAGAATACGGCATAGTTTCTAATGTTATGATTCCCTCACCAAGAGAAGTGCTTAGTAAGTTTATAGAGATAGTTCAAAACGGTTACAATGACGTTCCATTAATAAAACACATCTATGTCAGTTTAAAGCGCCTATTTATAGCTGTTATATTAGCTATAGTAACTGCCATTCCACTTGGTCTTATGAGTGGTTATTTGCCTAGGTTCAGAAGTGTAATAGATTCTTTTATACATTTCTACAGACCGATTCCCCCCTTGGGTTACTACACCCTTTTGGTGATATGGATGGGAATAGATGATTCTTCAAAGATAATGTTACTATTTTTGGCTGCGTTTGCCCCTATATATTTGGTCTGTGTTGCAGCTGTTGGAGATGTGAAAAAGGATTTTATATTGAGTGCTCAGTCGATGGGTGCAACCAAGAGAGATATATTTTATAGGGTTGTATTGCCTGCAAGCTTGCCAAGCATATTTACGGGGGTTAGGACTGCAATTGGATTTTCATATACTACCTTGGTATCTGCGGAAATGGTTGCTGCAACAAGTGGTTTGGGTTGGATGGTATTAGACGCTTCTAGGTATTTAAAGACTGATGTCATAATAATAGGTAATATCATTATGGGTATCAGTGGTATATTGATAGATTTAGGGCTTAGGAAGGTAGAAAAGAAATACGTATTTTGGAAAGGAATTTCGTGATGAAAAAGCTGTTACTGGTATTACTTGCAATTTTATTACTAAGCGCTTGCTCTGCTGAAGAATCTTCTGAAAGGGAGATAAATTTGGGTTTTTTAAGGGTTCCAAATGACGAGGCAGTTGCAAAACAGATGGGTTACATAGAGGATTATTTTAATGAAAAAGACGTAAAGGTAAACTTTATAATAGTGGATTCTGGAGTAGAGGCAAACAAGGCATTTGCTTCTGGTAGCCTTGACTTTGCAACTATGGGAAATACCAATGGAATAGTCTCTTTGGCAACGGGACTAGATACTGAATTAATTTGGATTCACGAAGTAATAGGTTCTTCAGAGGCGTTACTTGTAAGAAAGGACTCTGGAATAAAGGATGTAGCTAATCTAAAGGGAAAAAAGATAGCCACTACATTTTCATCTACAGCACATTATATACTCCTAAATGTTTTAAAAGAAGCGGGTATAGAAGATGACGTAAGCATATTAGATATGCAGACCCTAGATATAGTTGCTGCATGGCAGCGCGGCGATATAGATGCTGCCTACACCTGGGAACCTTCTAAAAGCAAGATTTTGGGCTTAGATGGAGAGGTTTTGGTAGATAGTTCTGATATGATTGAAAAGGGATACGTAACGGCGAATGTAGGGCTGGTTCGCAAGGCATTTGCAGAAGAAAATCCAGACCTAGTGTTAGGGCTTTTAGAGCAATTAAACAAGGCGTCTGAACTCTACAGAAATGACAAGGAAAAGGCCGTAGAAGCTGCTTCTAAAGAGATAGAAATAGACTATGCGGATGCAGAATTCCAGATGTCTGGTTCGGTTTGGCTCCCCTTAGATGAACTCCTTTCTGAAAAGTATTTTGGAACAAATGATAATAAAGGTGATTTTATAGATATAATGTACGGTACGGCAGAATTTTTAAAGGACAATAAATCAATAGACGAGGTCCCGTCTCGCGAAGCCTTTGAGAAGTTTATAAATTCTAAATACATAGAGGAGCTCAAAAAAGCAAATGAATAAGCTTATAGATTTTAAGGATGTTTCGTATCTATATGTCTCTAAAAATAAAGAAACCCTAGCCCTCAAAGATATAAATCTAGAGATAAATGAGGGTGAATTCGTCTGCCTTTTAGGTCCTTCAGGCTGTGGAAAGAGTACCCTTTTAAACATACTCGCGGGGTATCTAATGCCAACAAGTGGAGAGGTTTTGATTCATGGAAGGCCCATACAGGGCGCAGGTAGGGATAGGGGAGTAGTATTCCAATCTCCAACTCTTTTTCCCTGGCAGACTGTAAAACAAAACATAGAATTTGGACCATCTCTAGCTAAGATGAGTTCTGAAAAAAAAGAAGAAATATCCAACAATCTATTGGAATCCGTAGGTTTAACAGAATTTAAAAACAGTAAGACCTTTGAACTTTCTGGAGGTATGAAACAGCGTGCCTCCCTAGCTAGGGTATTGGCAAATGACCCTGAAATAATACTTATGGACGAGCCCTTTGGAGCTCTAGACGCTCTCACAAAATTAAAGATGCAAAGGCTAATCCGCAATATTTGGAACGATAGCAAGAGAACCGTACTTATGATAACCCACGATATAGACGAGGCACTAAGCCTAGGAACCAAAATAGTTGTTATGAGTGGGCTTCCAGGTAAGATAGAAGAGGTAATAGAAGCAGATTACACACTAGCTGTATTGGACGATCCAAAGCAGAGGGTGCATATTGATCAGAGATATGTGGGGCTGAAAGAACGAATCTTAGACATCATCGAATAACCTCATACGGGCGATAATCGCCTAATCTCTTTAGGAATACGAAAGATTTTAAGTCTTATGTACGTTTTTAGTACACGGCGACCTAAAATCTTTTTAGTTCCCAGAGCTAAGGCGTTCTAGCCCGTATGAGTATTCTTAGATATTGTTTTGTAATTTTATCCATTTATCATAGTCTGAATGTTGTACTAAATTAATGGTTTCTAGCCGGTATGAGTATTCTTAAATGTTTTTTGTAATCTCAACCATTTATCATAGTCTGAACGTTGTAATAAACTAATGGTTTCTAGCCCGTATGAGTATTCTTAAATATTTTTTTGTAATTCTCTCCATTTATCATAGTCTGAATGTTGTACTAAATTAATGGGTTCTAGCCCGTATGAGTATTTTAAATATTTTTTTGTAATCACATCCATTTATCATAGTCTGAACGGTTTTACAAACTTATAGGTTTTTTCACTGAGGGAAATTGCTCAAGTATTACGCTAAAACCAAATTACGTAGCTAATTTAAGAATTCTATGAAGTTATCAAAGAAAACGTTGAGGGAATGTAGTAACTACTTGACCAAAACGTTTATCTGCAGATAACAAAATAGAAACTTAAAGGAGCAAGTAATTTTAAGGAAGGCGAGTACATTAGTACAAATTCTTCTAGACTTCAATTTTACCAGCGAAAATTATAGTGAATAATACCTTGTCCCCTTCCCCAGCCCTTCTTTACTTATATAATTCTTATCAATCAGTGTGTTTAATAGTCTGATGACCTTGTTCTTTTTAAATCCTGTTTTTTGTGATAATTCACTGCTGGCCAAGTGTATACCTAAAGATAGTTCGTCAACAATGGTTTTTTCATCTAATGACAGATTCTCTTTGGCGGTTATTGAGGGTAGAATTGTTATGATTGTGTTTTCCATTACTTTAAAAATGGCTTTGTGTTTTTTGTCTTTGTACGCTGCTTTAATTCTTCTGATACCAGTCCCGAACATCTCTATAATATTTAATCTGAAAAACACATTTGCAATAATTGGGTTTCTGAGGTTTGAAACATATCCACCAAGGTATTCTTGTTCGCTTAAGCCTATGGGCAATCCTCCTGGAGAAGATATTTCTATTTTATCTGAATACATTGCTATTCTGATGTTGACCTTAGTATCCCAAGTTCTATGAATAAGTGCGTTAGCAAGGGTTTCTCTAAATGCCTCTTTAGGTATCAAATATTTTTCTTTCCTTTCCATTTCAAATATTTCTTCAATTTGATAATAGGAATTGAATATATTTTCTGCTCTGTCTAGTTGTTCTAAAATTGAAACATTTTTAATTGTTTCTCTATGTAGTATTTCATTTATACTTGTTCCAAATTTAATTATATCTATACCTGGAAAGCTATTTTTGTCTGCTAATAGAGAAGCGGCGTTATTATATTGCTTTTTAGTATCGTATAAACCAAGGGTTTTTAATGTGTCCATATTTGGCTTTTGGATATTCATTTTATCTTTTAAAGCATTGAATAGGTAGTTAAACTTAAGGTCATTTTCAGGCGAGGGAAGTTCTTCAAAATATAGATTTTCGCTCATCAATATAAGGCGTTTGAGTTCTATTTGGTCTATTTCTGTAGTTGAAGTATCATTTCTTTTGTAGGCTTTCCCCTTATATAAATATGGTTTGTGTACTCCTTCTTTTACCGTTAATGTAATTACGCCTGTTTTTCTATTTATATTAAACGAAAAATCTGGCTTAGGCTTGACTGAATCGTTGATTTTGTTTTCAATATCAAGGCAGGTTTTATCGGGATTTTGTTGCCCTACTATTTCTCCGTTGTCTTTGATTCCAAAAACAATTTCTCCTTCTCCATAATTTGCAAATGCGGATACAGTTTTTAGAAAACTGTTACTGACTAGTTCTTTATATTCTAAATTTTTATTTTCTTTCATTGTATTCACCTCAAAAAAATTGTAACACAAATCAAACGCAAATGCAACGTAAGAGTTTACGTTTGATTTACGTTTGATTTTTGAAACGAATATTTTAAAGTTAATGAAACGAAAATTGTGCGGTCGTACATTGTTAGGGGGGTATAAGACCTTCTTTATGTGATTCTTGTTTTCGCTAAATTTAATGAAACATTTATAATATGTTAGCAAGTTAAGCTTTCGGTTATAAATTTAAAAAATTCAGAATTCCATATTTCAAGGCTTGCATTATCTCTTTCATAGCATTGGTTTTATCCAATTCACTTTTTATACTATAATTTTTAAGCATTTCTTGAGCTATATTATTCATACTTTAATCTCCTGATTAACTTAGAAAATTTTCTTACGTTTGTCGAACCGTATAGTTCAGATAATTGGTCTATAACTTTAACATCTAAACCTAATACCATATCCATATCAAATCTTAAATCTTCTTCCAATAGGTATAAAAGCTCTTTTTGATTTGCGAGTGGCTTTTCGTCATAAAGTTTATCGCATATTGCCTTTTCAGGGCTAGCGATTTTGTAATAGTATCCACTTTCTTCTACTACATTGACCGAATAGGGAAATGCCTTTTTTGGAACATCCTTATATGTAAAAAGACCGAAATTAGTCTCATAAAACTTTTTCTTTTTCTTGTCAAAGCTAGCAGATGTTATAACCTCAACTCTTTCTGGAATAAAGCCGTAGTAACTAAGGGCAAATTCAAATGAAATGTAAGAAGGAGAAGATATAACCCCCGCAAGCAAATATGGATTTATGTTTCTGTCCGTTTCGTAAAGTCCCCTTACTATTGGAATATAAACTCCCTTTTTTGATAACCTAGCTAGCTTATCTTTTGGGCTACTATAATCTCTAAGTTCGTCTAATATCATTGCAGTAGTTTTTATCATATTTTCACCTCTTAATCGAATTATGGACGATTTTGTGGAGAAAATCAAGTAAGTGATTTTTCCCTATGAAATTGAAACAAAAAAGTAAACTTATATAATTAAACACTTTTTAATATTGATTTTATAATCGTTTTAATGTATTATTACATTAAATTTTAAACTACCACCCAACACGGATTAAAAATCATAATCTTGTTTAGTGATGGAATTTGATTGCATCACTAGACCGTGGGCAACTACAAGTTCAATTTTAAAGTTATTTTTTCAACTTTAGTATTTATATATGTTATTACCACTACACATAAGGAGGTGCAATTATGATTAGTAGGGATATAAAAAGCTTATTAGCACGAGAAGGCAAAAGGCAAAAAGACTTAATTGAGATTCTAAAGGTAACTAGTCCACAAGCTGTAAACAATAAATTTGCTCGTGGTAGTTGGTCAGGGTCTGAATTAGTTAAAATAGCTGAATATTGCGGGTGCGAGCTTGCATTTGTATCTGACACTAACAAAATAGTTATTAAAGACGAATAATGTAGGTGGTAGAATGAAAATAGAATATTCAAAAAGAGCTATAAAATCTATTAAGTCAATTAATGAGCCAAACAAAAGTAGAATTATAGAATCTATTGAAAAAATACCAAGTGGAGATATTAAACCGATGAAAAACTATAATAATACTTTTCGTTTAAGGGTTGGTAATTATAGGATAATTTATTATAAAATCGATAACAATATTATTCTTATCGATAAAATAGGTTTAAGGGGTCAAATCTACAAAAATAAATAAGGGGGGTTATGATGTCAATTAAAGAAAAAGTTATAAATATTTTGGATATATTGCCAGAAGAAGCGATACAAACTTTATATAGTTATAGTCAGTTTTTAGCTTATCAACATGATGATTACCTTACAGAAGAAGAAATACAATCATTAAATAAAGCTATAAAAGAGTATGAAAACGGAGAAACTATATCACATAAAGAATTGTTAAAAGAACTATAGTTGCTCTAATCTATACATATGCGCTCCGTTTTATTAATAAAAAATGAGAGGTGAGTAATGAATAGAAAAATTCTTCTCATGTTGCTGATAGCTGTTCTTACGCTTTCGCTTTTCGCTTGTGATAGCTATTCAAAAAAATACATTAGCGAGAACGAAATTGAATTTCAAACTAACAAAGATTCCGCCACAGACTTTAGTGAATATTATATTGATATTCTCAAAGGTTATTATTATGTGTCAAATAACAAAGAGAACAAAGAACAAAGAAGATGACTAAATTCCAAAACCGATTGACATTTTATAAGTCGCTTGCTAAAATGTTTTTAGCCGCAGAAAAAGAGTAGTAGGCGAGTAGGCTGCCATACAGAGAGGGCGAGTTGGGTGGAATCGTCTTGGTAGTTCTTGTTGAAGTCGCTTTAGAGGTTTGTAGCTGAAGTAGTAGTAGGCGTACACGGGTCATGGCGTTATACATGGTGTGAGTGTCTCGGAAAAAGGGTGGTACCGCGGACTTTGTTCGTCCCTTTGTTTGGGGCTTTTTTTATTTTAGAGGAGAAAGGAAGTTATTATGATTAAGCGAGAGATGGGAAAAACATATGAACCTTCCACATTTGAGGATAGGATTTATGCTGAATGGGAGGCAAAGGAGGCTTTTAAGCCAAGTGAGTCTAAAGATAAGAAGAAGTTTTCCGTCGTCTTGCCGCCTCCAAACATAACTGGACAGCTCCATATGGGGCACGCTTTGGACGATAGTTTGCAGGATGTAATGTCTAGGTTTAAGCGCCTACAGGGTTACGATGTTCTTTGGCTTCCTGGAACAGACCACGCCTCTATAGCTACAGAGGTAAAGGTTTGGGACGCTATGAGGGCAGAGGGCTTTGAAAAGGAAAAGGTAAGCAGAGAAGACTTTCTAAAGAGGGCTTGGGCTTGGAAGGACGAGTACGAGAGCAGGATAATAGGGCAGATGAAGAAGCTCGGAACCTCTACTGATTGGTCTAGGCTAAGGTTTACTATGGATGAGGGCTGCAATATAGCGGTAAATAAATACTTTGTTGACCTATATAACGATGGCTTGATATATAGGGGAGAGAGAATGATCAACTGGTGTGTTGACTGTGGAACCTCTTTATCTGATCTAGAAGTTGAACACGAGGATAGGGAGTCCGCATTCTACCACGTAAAATATATGTTAGAAGATGGTAGCGATTACCTAGAAGTTGCTACAACTAGACCTGAAACCATACTCGGAGATACAGCTGTTGCGATAAATCCCAACGACGAAAGGTTTAGGAAATTTGTAGGCAAGAAGGTTATAGTTCCCGTTGTAAATAGGCTTGTTTCAGTAATAGAGGACGAATACGTAGATTTAGAAACTGGTACTGGTGCCTTAAAGGTAACCCCTGCCCACGATGTAAATGACTTTGCAATAGGAGAGAGGCACAACCTAGAGAGTATAACCGTAATTTCTTTAGATGGAACTATGAACGAATTAGCTGGAAAATACAATGGTATGACAAGGGAAGACTGCAGAAAGTCTATAGTTTCAGACCTAAAAGAACTTGGCTTACTTGAAAAGATAGTTCCACACAACCACAGTGTAGGTTGCTGTTATAGGTGCCACAAGGCGATAGAGCCAATGGTTTCTGAACAGTGGTTTGCGGATATGAGGAGTGCTGCAGAGCGTGGTTTGGCAGGTCTAAATAAGGACTTCTGTTTTGTTCCTAAGCGTTTTGAAAACACCTACATCGCATGGCTTGAAAACATAAGGGATTGGTGTATATCAAGGCAGCTTTGGTGGGGGCATAGGATACCAGCCTATTACTGTGATGATTGTGGACATACAATGGTTGAAGAAGTTGCTCCTAATACTTGTGAAAAGTGTTCTTCATCTAATCTTACACAGGATAACGACGTGCTCGACACTTGGTTCTCCTCAGCACTTTGGCCGTTTTCTACAATGGGCTGGCCAGAGGAAACCGATGATATGAAAAACTTTTATCCAACCTCTGTACTCGTTACAGGATATGACATAATATTCTTCTGGGTTGCTCGTATGGTATTTGCAGGGCTTTACAACACCGATAAGATACCTTTTAAAGAGGTCTTGGTTCACGGTTTGGTAAGAGACCACCTAGGAAGGAAGATGAGCAAATCCCTTGGAAATGGTGTTGACCCACTAGAGGTAATCTCCGAATACGGAGCAGATGCCTTGAGGTTTATGTTGATTACGGGAAATACGCCAGGTAACGACCAGAGGTACCAAAAAGAAAGGGTGGAGGCAGCTAGGAACTTTGCAAACAAGCTTTGGAATGCCTCTAGGTTTGTAATAATGGGCGTGGATTCACTAAATGATGACATAGAATCTATAGATATAACAGACACGGCAGATAAGTGGATATTATCAAGACTTCAAGAAGTTTCTAAAAAAGTATTTGGCGCTGTAGAAAAGCATGATTACGCTTATAGCGGATCTATGATTTACGACTTTGTTTGGAACGAGTACTGTGACTGGTACATAGAGCTTGCAAAGATAAGATTATATGGAGATGATCCAAAAGAAAAGGATACGGTTCAAAGGGTTCTTATATTTGTATTGAAGAAGATTCTTAGACTTTTAGAACCCTATATGCCATTTATTACACAGGAGATATACTCTTATATTTCAGATGAATTGCTTATGAATGTTGTCTGGGAAGAAGTGCCCGAGTGGATAGACTTTAAACCCGAAAAATCTGATATGGAATCTATAATGGATTCTATAAAGACTATAAGGAATGCTAGGCAGGAGATGGATATAGCCCCATCTAAGAAGGCTAAACTATACTGCTATTCTGAAAAGGGAGGTATGTACTTAAAGAATTCCGCTTATTTTGTACAGCTCGCCTCTGTTACTGAAATAGAGGTCTTGGATACGGACACTCCTCCAGAGGGAGATATGATAGTTGCTATATCTAAGGACGCCAAGATGTACATACCTGCGGACGATTTGATAGACTACAAAAAAGAGTACGATAGGCTTTCTAAGGAATGCGATAAGTTAAATGCTGAAATATCTAGGATAGAGTCAAAGTTATCTAATGATGGATTTGTTAAAAAAGCTCCAGAGGCTGTTGTAGAGGGCGAAAAAAAGAAACTCGCTGATTATCAAAAGATGCTTAAGGATGCCACTTGGGCATTTGAAAAAGTAAAATCAAAGTTGTAGGAGACCAACTATGAAAGGTATAGATGAGGCTCTTTCCTTTATCCACGGTGCGTCAAAGTTTGGAATAAAACTTGGCTTATCTGGGATAAGTGATTTATTAGATGGGATGGGGCATCCCGAAAAGGATCTAAAATTTATACATATTGCGGGGACAAATGGGAAGGGTTCAGTTGCAACCTTTATTGCCCAGTCCTTGATTGAAGCGGGTTACGATGTGGGGAAGTATACTTCCCCACATATAACGTCTTTTAATGAGAGGATAAACCTAAATGGAGTTGATATTTCCGATGATGACCTAGTTATATCTACTAAAAGTGTTAAGGAAGTCGTAGAAAAGCTTAGAAAAGAAGATAAGCAACCCACAGAGTTTGAGATAATAACCGCCATTGCCTTTGATTATTTTAATAGAAAAAAGGTAGATGTTGTAGTTTTGGAAACGGGTCTAGGTGGTAGGTTTGATTCTACAAATGTAGTAGACCCAATACTATGTGTTATAAGCAAGATTGCCCTAGACCATACGGATAGGTTAGGTAATACCATAGAGGAAATAGCCTTTGAAAAGGCGGGTATTATAAAACCTGGGGTACCAGTTTGTACTTGCTTACAAGAAGAACCTGCCCTTGAGGTTATCTTAAATAGGGCTAGGGAAGTTTTTGCCCCTGTTTTTAATTTGGCTGAATCTGATATTCCAAGTGCCGATGAGGTTAAGTTTAGTTTAGATGGAACGGTATTTACATATCTGGGAGAAGACTACGAGATAGGGATGCTAGGTAGGTATCAAGTATTAAATTCTATACTTGCTTTGCTAAGCTTGAAGGTATTAAATGATAAAACGGATTTCAATGTTCCCAAGTACGCTATTAAAAAAGGGCTTAAAAACGCTAGATGGCAGGCTAGGTTTGAACTGTTGTCAAAATCTCCTATAGTGATAGCGGATGGAGCCCATAACTTAAATGGGGTTAGAGCGCTTAAGGAGAGTATAAATATATACTTTGGCGATGAGAAGCTAAAGGCTATATTTGCAGTGATGCGCGATAAGGATTTAGTCTCAATGATATTGGAAATAGGAGATTCTTTTGATGAGATCTATGTGTACACTGCCAATGTAGAAAGAGCTATGGATAAGTCTGATATATCGATTGCTATCCAAAATACATCCTTTAAGGGAAAAGTCATTTTGCTAAATTCTATGACTGAAATGATTGAGCTCTTTGATAAAGAAAGAGTATACATTGCTTTTGGGAGTTTATACTTTATATCAGAAATAAAAGGTCTATTTGAAGGTGATTCAATTACAGTGTAAAGAAATAGGTGAATTTGAAACAAATTTATTTGGCAAAAAAAATTGACATTTTTTTATTAAATTGTTAAAAAAACCTTTTATTTTAAAATCTTTTGAGTTATTATAAGGTTACCTTGCATATTAGGTTCAGTAAGCCGTGTCACAGTGACTTTTAGGCTTGCCTAGTAATGGGGTTTATTTATTGCATGGAGGTTTCAAATGGAAGGTACAGTTAAG
>PDWJ01003178.1_pt1 | contig 16031 bp, 17 predicted proteins | sample 1430881 | NCBI WGS metagenome assembly PDWJ01 (sample SAMN01162460, study PRJNA174530) | Oral metagenome, whole genome shotgun sequencing project. | biome: Marine environment; feature: Marine mammal; material: Swab sample of the gingival sulcus; isolation source: swab sample of gingival sulcus... | reverse complement strand
TCATAAAAAATCTAGCTTTTGAAGAAAAGATAGATTTAGAGACAGCAAAGGTTTTAATTGAAGTATATTTAAGTCAAAGGAGAGAAAATGAAAACGTTTGATATTTTTTTTGGGTCGTCGATGGTTGCTATAACAACATTTGTTTACACTAATAGTTACACACTATTATTATTTTCGATGTTCGTTATTATTTCTTATTTACAGTTTAAGGTTTCTCTTTCAAGTAAGTACAATGGAGTTATTATTCCAGTCTTATCATTTGCATTATCTCTTTTTATGGCTTACATATTTAAGAAAAATGCAATGGAGATAATATTACTTCTAAACATACCTACATGTATCTATGTTTTGGAATATATCTACATGAGATTTATTACCAAAAAGCATATTGCATAAATGTGTATATAGGGGGTATAATAAGGTAGATAGGAGGTAAATTAATGAAAAATATTGGTTTAATTTATTGGTCAGGAACAGGTAATACTGAGAGTATGGCTATGCACTTAAAAGAAAAACTAGAAGAGTGTGATGTAAATCTATATTTCAGTGAGATAAGCGAAATGGACGAAGATACTTTCTTTGGAAATGAGTTTTTAATAATGGGTTCACCAGCATGTGGAACTGAGCAGATTAATGAAGATTATTTTGAGCCATTGATGGAAGATAGTGGTGATAAATTTGAAGGCAAGAATGTATTCTTATTCGGTACCTATGGATGGGGTGGCGGAGAGTACATGGAAACATGGATCGAAGATCTAAAAGGCCATGGTGCTAACCTAGAATTTGAAGCTGTAGTAGTTGAGGGAGAACCTTCAGATGAGACATTTGAAGAATTAGCTGCTAAAGCTGAGCAAATTGCTAACTTTGAAGATTGTGGATGAAAATAATTTTTCTTAGACTTTGAAAAAGTTGGGTTTATAAAATCCTTCTGATATTTATCAGAGGGATTTTTATTAAGGGGATTTACAGATGAAAAAGATATTAAAAGCAATACTTGTTTACCTTATAATAATCATATTGATATCGGGATGCACTCCGGGAAAAAGAGAGGTAGTTCCAAAGGGTGGGATTACATTATATAAAGTCAATGGAGACAATATAAATACCCTATCGGATTACGATGTGGCTGGAAAAGATTTAGAATATCAAAATGACATAATAAAACATCAAGAGATCTGGGGATTAATAAAAAAAATAGTCATACCTGAGTACAGAAATAAACTTAAGGAAATGTTGATATTCAACGGAGAAAAAGAAAATCTTGATGCATATGTGGTAAATATATCAAAAGATACCAAGGAGTGGAGAATTGGTGTAGCTATAAACTATGCTTATAATAAAGACTATAGCAAAAGTAAGAGACTGGAGTATAATCTCGTTCACGAATTCGGTCATATTGTGGCATTAAATAATGATGAAGTTAATCTCGAAAAAGATGAAAAACAGTGTGTTAGCTACTACACTCTAGGGGTCTGTACAAAGCCTGATTCATATATGAACTTATTCTACCAAGAGTTTTGGAAGGATATGATGGCTGAGTATAAGAATGGTAGAAATATAGACTTTTATAGGAATAATAAGGAAAAATTTGTAAGCAAGTACGCATCTGTTAGTCCTGTAGAGGATTTTGCAGAAACGTTTGCATGTTTTATAACAAAAGATTTACCTGATTCAAATAGCCTACATATTAAGGATATTAAAGTGCTTTTCTTCACTAAATATCCTGAACTTATGAAGATGCGAGATACAATAAGAAATAATCTTGGATACTAAAATAGATAGGATTAAACCTATCTATTGTTTCTTTTTAACAAATTGTATTGAGTATTTAAAACTACCATCTTCTTGTTCTATTTTTAGTACTGAATAGTTGTGATCATACCACTTGCTGTTTTCATTTGTTATCTCGTTTTTAGCCCAGTCAATAGCTGTTGTTTCATCATCAAAAATCAAGTTGGAGTTACCAATTGTTTGTTCTTCTTTAGTTCCAACGAGTATTACTTTAGCTACAGCTTCTTTTGTGATTTTCTCTTCTACAACTTCCCTTGTCTTTTCTTTTCCATCATGATAAGTCACTTTGTATTTAATGGTTTTCTCACCATCTACACCCTCAGTCTTTACAACTTTTTTACCTTTTTTAAGTGTAGGGTCATCCTGTTCAAAAGTTTCAAATTTAATTACTTCAGTCTTGGTTTCTTCTTTTATTACAACAATTGGACCTTCAAGAGTACCCTTAAGGACTATTTTGTTAACTGGCTCTATTGAGATATACTCTTCTAGTACCTTAGAATCAGTTTCTTCACCATTTGTAAAGGTGATGAGTTTAACTGTAGTTTTTTTGCCATTTTCACCTTCTCTAAGCACTTTATTTGTACCAACCTTTGAATTAGGATCTTCTTGAACTATAGTTTCAAACTTTATTTCCTTTGTCTCTATAGTGTTTTTGTAAGTAATTACATCTTTTTTTTCTTCTTCAACTTCCACTTCATCTTCATCGGTCTTTTTTTCTTCTTCTTTTTTCTCAGCTTCGTTGTCTTCTTTTTCTTCTATATTCGTTTTTTCTTTTTCTTTTATTGTATTATCTGCTGGTTTACTACTACCGCCAGATAATGTGGCTACAATAAGCACTATTATTATAATAACTGTTACTGAAAAAGCAGCTATTAGGGATAATATTTTCTTATTCATGCTTATACCTCCTAGTAATCAATATAGATATTATAGCATAATTTTGGCTGAGTTAAAACAAACAGTTGAATATGTTGGTATGTTCTATTATAATTATAGTAGTAAATTGGGGGATATAAATATGAGAAAGATTAGATTAATTGAGGAAAGAAAGTCTTGTAGAGACTATCAAAACAAAAATTTAAAAAATGTTGATATGAAGAATGTAGAGGATTTTATTGTTTCATATACACAAAATGATTATAGTGACATTGAACTAAAGATTGAGCGTGATGGTAATAATATATACAATACTTTGAATGGTATCTCTGGTTACAACGGAATAATGGTTAGCGCACCACACTATGTAATAATATACTCAAACAAGAATGATGTGGAATATAGAAAAGCAGGTTTTGTTGGCGAAAAGTTAATTATTTCTATGCTAGGTGAAGGTATAGATAGCTGTTGGATTGATGTAAATGATTCTGATGCTGCAAAGAAAGCGCTAAATAATGATGCTGAAAAAGATATCGTTGCACTAATCGCATTTGGTTACTCAAACGAGAGGACGTTCTTTAGCAAGATCTTCAAAGGAACAAAGGGCAGTGCTGCTGATGTTAAGAAAAAAGGTTATAGAGGCAATGACTTTGATGTAACTACTTCAAGTGCGGAGAGAAATGAGACAACAGACTATGTTTACCTTGGTAAATGGGGTGAGAATATTACTTCAGAGGAACTAGGTCGTAGAGGACTTGATAAAGTCTACCACTATATTCAGTATGCACCATCTCACGGCAACCGTCAACCATGGAAATTTATACTTTGCCCAGGAGAGATGGTAATTACTATAAAGAAAAACGATGACATAGTTGATAGAAGTGAAAACCTTGAGGGGGGAATTGCAATGTTTTACCTTTATGTTGCAATGAACGAATTAGGTTATGCAGGCGACTGGAATTATTCTGATAATGAGAATAAATACGGCGTCCCTGAAGATTACAGGATAATAGGAAAATTTATAGTTAGAAGGTAGTATGAGAAAAATGAGTTTATTGCTTTTAGTAATAATTATAATATCAACAACAGCTTGTGGTGGAGATAGGGTTAAAGCTACTAAGATTGAGAGCTTTGATAATGTTGAGTCTATTGATGTTGATATGAAGAAACAAGAAGTTGATTATGACTATTACTACACTAAAAGCAAAAATATTGTTTTAAGGGATAAAAAGAGCAAAAAGGTAAGGGTATTAAACTTACATGAGAGAGTCGGAGTCATTGAAGAGGAAGGCTCTAAGTATCATGTCGTTGATTCAATGAACAACAAGGGGTACCTTAATAAGAGCGACCTTATAAAATCATTTGATCAGAACATAAAGAAAAAGTACAAGGGAGTGCTCTATGACTTTTTTGGCTTAAAGCAGATAGTTGATAGTAACGGCAATGGAATCAAAGGAATATATATACCGCTTGGTAAAATTAGTGATATTGATAAGATTTTAGATAGTATTGAGGGAACTGAAATAAACGCGTTAGTACTTGATTATAAGAGCGACTATGGTTCAATACTATTTGACTCAGAAGTGGCTAAGAAAATGGTTCCTAAAGCAAATAATATATGGGTAAAAGACAAAGAAGCATTTATGAAGAAGCTTAAGGATAAAAATCTATACTTGATTGCAAGAATTGTTGTTTTTAAATCCCCATTTTTTGCAGATCAGTACCCTGAAACAATTATTACAAAAACAGATGGTAAGCCTTACTATAATCACGGTACAAAGTGGGCTAGTCCTTATGACAGAAAACTTTGGAAGTATATATATGATTTGTCAAATGAAGCGATAGAAGCTGGCTTTGATGAGATACAGTATGACTATGTAAGATTCCCCGTTATAAATATCAAGAATGTAGACCTTAAGAATAAAAACAATGAGACTAAGACAGCAGCCATTCAAAAGTTTTTAATGGGAGCAAAGACAAACTTGCTTGATAGAGGCGTAATAGTCTCAGCCGATGTATTCGGTTGGTCAACAACGGCTATTGATGATATAGGCATCGGACAACAGTGGGAATCTGTAAGCAATGTGGTTGATGTAATATCACCTATGATATATCCATCACACTACTCTAGAAATATATATGGCATTAGAATCCCTAATAAGGAGCCATATAAGCTGGTTAAATACGCAGTAAGAGATGGAATATATAGAAATACTAATCTTAAATCACCAGCAAGTATTAGGCCTTGGATACAGGACTTTAATGATGGATATCCATATAGACAAAAGGAAGTAAACGATCAAATAAAAGCGCTTAAAGAAAAAGGAATTGACACCTTCCTAATATGGAATCCTAATGGTAAATACCACCTTAAATTTGATAAAGAAAATGAAGAGCAATAGATGAGAGTAAGAAAGATCAAAAACATAAAAGAAAAACTTAATAATTATTCAAATATTATTCTCGATAAGGACGAACTTAAAAGCCTTGAGGATAAGTCAATTATTGCTGAATTTGGCATGGGTAAGGGAGACTTTATAAAGGAATTATCTAAAAGAGATGATTCCTTATATATAGGCTTTGATAAGTACGATGAAGTGCTTTATAGAGCTGCAATGAAACTTAAGGACAAGAAAAATGTAAAAATAGTTAAGTTAAACTTAACTCAAACAGCCGATTATATAGAGGATAATACATTTGATGAGCTCTATTTAAATTTCTCTGATCCATGGCCAAAGAAAAGGCACTACAAAAGAAGACTTACCTATAGAGATTTCTTGGATGAGTATGATAGGATTGTAAAGCCGGGTGGAACTGTATCTTTTAAAACGGATTCACTCATACTATTTGAATTTACCTTAAACGAATTATTTGCAACAGCTAGGAGAGCTTATGATATCTCTTTAGATGTGCATAATAGTTCTGAGTATAAAGACAATATAGTTACTGAATACGAAAGAAAATTTTCTAAGACTAACAAGATTATGGCATTAAAATATAAAGTGGGTGATAGAATTGACTAAAAACAGAAAAAGAATGTTTGTTTATTCTTTTGGTGTACTTTTTTTTATTATACTTGTAGCTATAATTATGGGGATTGGTTTTGATGATATATTAGACTTTTATACTAGAATTGCTAATTATAGGATTATTGCCTATATTCTTTCTGGTATTTTTGTTGTTTTTATAGACAAAAACTCACCGCAAGTAACAATAACGTGGCTAGTGCTACTTTTAGTTGAGCCAATACTTGGAGTAATTGCATATACACTATTTGGTAGGAACTTATATAAGAGAAGGCTTGCAAGAAATATGGCTGAATTAAATTCAAGGCTATATAAAAAAGTTGAATCAACAGAAGGATATGATGAACTGGATGTAAAGCAACTTGAGCTTGCAAGGCTTGTTAATAGCAGCAATTACAGCAAGTTAACAACAGATAATGAAGTGACAATACTAAACAGTGGAAGTGAAAAATTTGAGGAATTATTTGAAGCACTACTACTTGCTAAAGACCATATACATGTAGAGTATTTTATTATAAAGAATGACTACATAGGTAATAAGCTAAAAGATATACTTATAATGAAGTCAAAGGAAGGTCTTGATGTAAGGGTTCTATACGATGCGGTTGGTTGTTGGTGGCTCTCTCATTCATATGTGCTTGACCTTAAGAAAGCAGGAGTTAGAGTTGAAAAGTTCTCACCAGTTGTATTTCCAGTTTTATCTAGAGAGTTAAATTACCGTAATCACAGAAAAATAGTAGTTATAGACGGTAAATATGGTTTTGTAGGTGGTATAAATGTCGGTGATGAATACCTTAGCTTAGATGAGAGGGTTGGCTTTTGGAGAGACACTCATATTAAGATAAAGGGTGATAGTGTAAAGCAACTTCAAAAGATATTCCTGAAGGACTGGGCATTTGTTACTGATAAGTTAATCGATGATAAAAGGTATTATCCAGAGCTTAAAGCCGTTGGTTCTTCTAAAGTGCAGATTGCAGAGAGCGGTCCTGATACTAACTGGGAGTCTATAAAACACGTTTACTTTAAGATGATAACACTTGCGAATGATAGAATATGGATTACATCTCCATACTTTGTTCCAGATGATGGCATAAAACAAGCGCTCATATCTGCAGCGCTAAGTGGTATTGATGTTAAAATAATAATACCTGCAAATCCAGACCATTACTTAGTGTACTGGGCTACTAGAGATAATCTAGGAGACTTTTTAGAAGCAGGTGTAAATATATATACATATACCAAAGGATTTATTCATTCAAAACTTATGATATGCGATAGTAATATAGCAACCGTTGGAACAGCAAATATGGATATAAGAAGTTTTGATATGAACTATGAAGTAAATGCTATAATATACGATGAAACTGTAGTTGATTCACTTGAGAAGAGCTACTTAAATGATTTAAAATACTGTAAGAAAGTGCTACTTCATGAGTACAACGATAGAAGTATGTTTAGCAAGATACTTGATTCAATTGGAAGGGTGTTCTCACCACTTCAATAGGAGATGATATGATAGAATTACTGATAATAGTATTTGTGGTAATAATTGACAGGATTGTCAATTTTTGGGCTGCAACAGAGCTTATTAAAATAGATACGATACCGATTATAAAGGATGTGTTTCACTTAACATATGCAGAAAATACAGGAGCTGCATTTAGCATGCTTAGAGACCATACTATAATACTTGGTTTTGCAAGCGTTGCGATAATTATTGGTCTAGCTGCCTTTCTATATACTCATAGAAAGGGAGGAAAAGTAGATTTACTTAGTATTTCGCTTGCTATGATAATAGGTGGTGCAGCTGGGAATATGATAGATAGGTTCTTTAGAGGCTATGTGGTTGATTACTTTGACTTTAGACTTATTAACTTTGCAGTATTTAACCTAGCTGATAGCTTTGTTGTTGTAGGAACTGGATTTATGATACTATATGTATTACTTGATGAGATAAAAAAAAGAAAATCTACTTAGATAGATTTTCATAGTATCTTTTTATTACCTCTTTATCATTATGAGGTATTTTTTTATTGTTCAGTATCTGGTAAGTATCATGACCTTTACCAGCAATAAAGAGTAAGTCGCCTTCCTTTAGCATATCAAGCATTTTTATTATTGCAGTCTCTCTGTTTAGCTCAGAATCAACCTTTTCAGGGTGGTCTTTAAATTCAATTAGTATATCATCAATTATTTCCTGTGGATCTTCAAAGTCTGGTATATGCTGTGTAACCATAGTGTAGTCACATCTCTCACATGAAATCCTTCCAAGATTTTTTCTTCTATCGCGAGACCTTCCACCTGCTACACCAAAGAGGCAAAGCAGTCTTCTTTTAGCATACTTTTCAATGCTGTCAAGTAGACTGTTAAAGCTCTGAGCGTTATGCGCAAAGTCAAGTACTATTGTTGCACCATTTGGTGTTTTTATAAACTCTGTTCTACCCTGTACTTTAGCTTCCCTAAGACCTTTATCTATTTCATCAAAGTTAAGACCAAGTACATTTGATGCAGCTATACATGCTAGCGAATTGTACACTGTATACTCTCCTGGAAAGCCAGTTGCAAAGTTAAAAGAACTTGTTGCGCTTTCAACAGTAAAGAATGTATTTAGCTCAGATATAGCATTTGAGTAGTGTATATCTTTTGCCATGTAGTCAGCTTTGCTTTTTATAGAGTAAGTTAATATATCAGCGTTTGAATTCTTAATCATCTCTTTGTAATGCGCGTCATCAATATTTATTACTGCAGTTTTGCACTTATTAAATAGCAGACTTTTAGAGTAAGCATAGTGTTCAAAGGTAGGATGTTCTCTTTCGCATATATGATCAGGTGCAAGGTTTGTGTAAATGGCTATATCAAACTCAATATCATCTACTCTGTGTGTTATTAGACCAAGTGATGACGCTTCCATTGCCACTACTTCTACACCATTTTCATACATATCTTTAAAATACTTATGTATCTCATAGCTCTCCGGTGTTGTATTTGGATTCTTTATATGGATGTCATTATAAATGATTCCATTAGTTCCAATAACAGCGGTATTTATTCCAGCCTTATCAAGTATTACCTTTAAGAAACCACTTATTGTTGTCTTTCCCTTAGTTCCAGTTATTCCAATAATCTTCATATTATTAGCAGGATGTGAAAAGAAGTTTGCTGATATTTTTGAGAGTGCTGCCCTTGTATTTTCGGTTTTAAGGATTATCGAGTCAGTAGGAAGCTCTACTTCGTCTTCTACAATAAAAACTCTGCATCCTTTTTCATAAGAAGCCATACAGTAGTTATGGCCATCGCTGTCCACTCCCTTTAGTGCTACAAATATAGAGTTTTCTTTTATTTTTCTTGAGTCATAGTATATATCATTAATCTCAATATCTAAGTAAGAGTTATTTTTACTCTTATACTCAAGACCTTCTAGTACTTTATGTAATATCATATGACCTCTTTTACTTAGCTATACTATTTGAAATCTTATCTAACTGTCCAGCGCCAACTGTGCAGAACACTGAGTTCTCATCCAGTTCTTCGTTTAGTATTTCCTTTAGCTTTTCATAGCTCTCAACATACTCAGCGTTTGATGAATGTTTATTTATCTCATCAACAAGCATTTTAGAGCTTATGTTGTAAGTGTTCTTTTCCCTTGCAGCATAAATATCTGTTATATAAACCTTATCCATACCAATAAATGCTTTTGAGAATTCATCGAATAGGGACTTTGTTCTTGAATAAGTATGAGGTTCAAATGCAAGTATTTTTTTCTTATCAGGGTAGACTTGGTTAAGTATCTTTACAAGTGACTTAAGAGCACTTGGGTGATGCGCATAGTCATCATATACAGGCGCGCCGTTGCACTCCCCCTTGTATTCAAACCTTCTGCTTAGTCCCTTATACTTTTCAATCGCCATAAAGGTTTTATCGTCACTAAGACCTAGTACGTCAATCAGTGTCATCGCAGCTAGCGCGTTGTATACATTTATCTCACCAGGTACGCTTAAGTGAACCGTTTTTATAAGCATTCCATTTTTTGTATAATCAAATTTAGCGAAGCCATTTATATACTCAATGTTTTCTGCTTTGTACATGCTGTCTGAATTAATTGAGTATGTAAAAACATTCTTATTTTTTCCTTCTATTGCTTTTAGTACATTCTTATCATCTGCGTTTGCTATAACAACAGCTGGCTCCCTTAAATTTGTTATAAGTTTTTTAAAACTATTTATTACAACATCAACACTTGAGTAGTAATCGGTGTGGTCTAGTTCTATATTATTTAGTACTACATAGTTTAAATCGAAATCTAGATATGACTCTTTATATTCGCATGTCTCATTTAATATGTATTCACTATTTCCAAAGTGTGAGTTACCATTTAACTCATTTAAATGGGCACCTATGAATATTGTTGGGTCAAAATCCTTTTGCATAAGCATTAGTGCTGCCATAGATGTTGTAGATGTTTTTCCGTGAGTACCTGCAATGCCTAAAGAGTATTTATACTTACTAGTAAGTAGACCAAGGAATTTAGACCTACTATATGTCTTGATGTTATTCTCTATTGCATATGCTACCTCAGGGTTTTCTTTTGTTACAGCAAGTGTATGTATCATAACATCGGCTTCTTTAATCAAGTTTACTTCATGGTTGTATTGTATTTTTATTCCTAAGTTTTTTAGACCTTCTGTTACTTCATTTTTATTATTATCTGAACCACTAACAGAGTAGCCCATTTTAAGTAGCATCTTGGCAATAGATCGCATACTAACTCCGCCTATTCCAATGAGATGCACTCTTTTTATGTCATCATTAAATATTTTATACATTTTACCCCCTACAAGGATTATAACATATATGGTATATTAATTGTAGCTTGGAGGAAGATATGAAAATAGATAATATAAATGAGGTCAAAAAAGATCTTGTAAACTGGACTAGAAATGAAATGAAAAAAATTGGGGCTACTAAAGCTGTAATTGGAATTTCAGGTGGAAAGGACTCATCTACGGTTGCCGCATTAATGGTAGAAGCGCTGGGAAAAGAGAATGTATTTGGTGTGCTTATGCCAGATGGTGTTCAAAAGGATATAAACTACGCAACTTCACTATGTGAATTCTTAGATATTAAATATGAAATAGTATCTATTGATAAAATAACTGGTAGTTTTAAAGATTCTCTCTCTTTCTTAGACAGTGTATCTAGACAAACTATACTTAACATGCCACCGAGGATAAGGATGACAATGCTATATGCTATATCGCAGTCAATCCCGGGATCACTTGTAATAAACACGAGTAACCTAAGTGAGGACTGGATTGGTTATGCAACTATATATGGGGACACAACAGGTGCATTTAGCCCGCTTGCAACATTTACTACAGATGAAGTAATTCAGTTAGGACTTAGCCTTGGTCTTGAAGAAAAATTCGTAATAAAGCCACCAGCGGACGGCCTCACTGGAAAAACTGATGAAGAGGTAATTGGCTTTAGCTATGAGACGCTAAATAGATACATAAGAGAAGGTGTCATAGAAGATAAAGAAGTTAAGGAAAAAATAGATAGAATGCATAGAATTAGCAGATTTAAATTTTTACCAATAACCATGTATAACTCTAATCTGCCTATTGCAATAGATGATATTTCTGGAGTATATAAATTTGATTCGGAGAAGTAAGTGAAAGATATAGTTATAATTGGAGCTGGAATAGTTGGAAGCAACGTTGCTAGAGAACTATCAAAGTATAAACTAGATATCATGCTTATAGAAAAAAACATTGAAGTTGGAGCTGAGACTACCAAGGCCAATTCGGCTATTGTGCATGCGGGCTACGACGCAACTCCTGGAACTCTTAAGGCAAAGCTAAACGTAAGAGGGTCAGAGCTCTTTGAGTCGCTTGCAGAGGAGCTTGATATACCATATAACAAATGTGGTTCGTTTGTACTAGCATTTAATGACGATGAGTTAGAGACCATAAAAAAGCTTAAAGAAAATGGTATTAAGAGCGGTGTTAAAAATATGGAGATATTATCCTTCGATGAAGTAAAAGAGATAGAGCCAAATATAGGTAGTACTGTAAAGGGTGCACTTTATGCGAAGGATGCTGCAATAGTCTGTCCATTTATCACAACACATGCATGTGTTCAAAATGCTGTAATAAATGGAGTGGACTTTAAAAGAGATGAAGAAGTCATCGGAATTGAAAAAGAAGACAGTTATTACATAGTAAAGACAAAAAAAGGTGAATACAAAACGAGGTACGTTATAAACTGTGCTGGTCTATATTCTGATAAAATATCAGGCATGGTGGGCGAGGCCAGTTATGAAATTCTTCCTTACAAGGGTGAATACCATATATTTGACAAGAGTGAATTCGACAAGGTGCACTCAGTAATTTTCAAATCACCGGTTAACGGTACAAAGGGAGTGCTTGTAACTCCAACAGTGCATGGGAATCTTATAATGGGCCCTACTAAGACGTTTTGTGATAGAGAGGATACGTCAACAAATGTAGAGGCACTCGCAGAGGTTGATAGGCTTGGCAAGCAAATGGTTGAAGGTATATCATTTCAGAAGAGCATAAGGATTTTTAGTGGTGTAAGGGCGTCAACCAAGGAAAGAGAGTTTCACATATATGAAAAAGAAGGATGTGATAACTTTATAGAAGTTGGTGGGATAGATTCACCTGGGCTTGCATCCAGTCCTGCAATTGCAGAGTATGTTGTTAAGATACTTGATAAAAAAGAAAAGCTAATTAAAAAAGCTGATTACAAGAAAGGTAGACCATCTATAGTTGATTTTTCAGAGCTAGATAGTGATGAACAGGATAAACTTATAAAGAAAAATCCAGACTACGGGAAAGTAATATGCAGATGTGAACTTGTAACAAAGGCTGAGATACTTGATTCGATTAGGACAGTTGCTGGAGCGAGGACAGTATCTGGAATCAAAAGGCTTGTTAGAAGTGGAATGGGAAGATGTCAGGGTGGTTTCTGTGAACCTGAAATAGTTGAGATTCTCATTGAAGAGCTTGGAATAGATGCGAGTGAAGTAATGAAGGACAGACCTGACTCTTGGATGGTGCTAAAATGATTGAAAAGGATATAGTTATAATAGGCGGTGGCCCTGCAGGGCTCGCAGCTGCAACTGCCTGCGCTGATGGTAAAATTGATGTGCTGCTTATTGAGAGAAATGAGTCACTCGGCGGGATATTAAACCAGTGCATTCACAACGGCTTTGGTTTGCATGAGTTTAAAGAAGAACTTACAGGTCCTGAGTATGCTGAGAGGTTCATAGATCAGGTTAAAAGACTCGATTTAGATATAATGACAAGTACCATGGTAATATCAGTTACTAATGATAAGGAAGTAACTGCAATAAACTCAAGAGGCGTGCATCATATAAAGGCAAAGAGCATAATTTATTCCATGGGTTGCAGAGAGAGAACAGGTGGTGCAATTAACCTAATGGGTTACAGACCGGCAGGTGTATATATGGCTGGTTCTGCTCAGAAACTCATAAATATTCAGAACAGAAAAGTAGGCACAAAGGCTATAATATACGGTTCTGGTGATATCGGTCTTATAATGGCAAGGCGCCTAACATTTGAAGGAATAGAAGTAAAGGCAGTTGTTGAGATAAACAGCGAGTCATCTGGGCTTAAAAGAAATATCGCTCAGTGTCTAAATGATTACGATATACCACTACTACTCCATCATAAGATTGTAAGAGTTCATGGCAAGGACAGGGTTAGAGGTATTGATATAGAGAACTTAGACACCGGTGAAGTAACTTTCTATGAATGCGATACACTGCTTCTCTCAGTTGGACTAATACCTGAAAATGATATAGTTAGTGATAAAGTTGAGATTAGCACTACTACTAAAGGTCCTATAGTTGATAATAATAGGCAGACAAGCATTGAAGGTGTTTTCTCATGTGGTAATGTACTGCATGTACATGACATAGTTGACTTTGTTAGTGAAGAAGCGAGAATTGCAGGTAGAAGCGCTAAGCAGTATGTAGAGGGTGAGCTTGAGAAGAAGGAAAGTGTAAGTATAGCGACAGGTGATAATGTGCTATATGCGCTACCACAGAAGCTTTTAAAGAACACTAAGGTTGACATATACTTTAGGTCTAGAAAAAGCATGAAAGACGCTAAACTAAGAATAAGCACTAAATCTGAAGTAATTCTTGAGAAGAAGATTATGTCAATTGTTCCATCTGAAATGGAAAAGGTAAGTGTTAATGTAAAAGAGGAAGATCTCTTTATGGAGCTAATATGAGAGAGCTAGTATGTATTGTATGTCCTAGGGGTTGTGAACTGAGTATTTCTGATGATTTAATTGTTACAGGCAATAAATGTCCTAGGGGTGAGGTGTATGCTAAAAAAGAGCTAACTAACCCGACAAGGACGGTTACTTCTACAATTAAAATAAATGGGTCAAGCATCTCAAATGTTCCTGTTAAGACCGATAGAGAGATAGATAAAAACAAAATATTTGAAGTGCTAAAAATCATAAAGAGTAAAGAGGTTATGGCACCTGTAAAACTTGGGGATATACTTATTGAAAAACCAATGGGACTTGATGTAAATATTGTTGCAACAAGAAGTGTTGATAAGAAAGATTAAGGGGAATACCCCTTTTTTTATTGGACATATATGGGTGGTAGTGGTATAATAAATGACGTAAACGTCATTAAGGAGATGTTATGACTAAATTTGTTAGAAAATCAAGAGATGAAAGATGCCTTGAGATAAGGATCGCTGCGCTAGATATATTTATAGAAAAAGGCTATACTGCCACTACTATGGAAGATATTGTTGCAGCTGTTAACTTAAGCAAGGGTAGCGTATATAAATACTATCCATTTAAGCACCAAATACTTACAGATTTACTAAAAGATGGTGTACATATAAGAAATAATATAATTCATGAGTATATGAAGAATAGGGAGTTGTCATCAGAAGAGTTTTCAAAAGCTATTACTGCCTTGTTCTTTGCTGACGAGGCAAATGGTAAGTATGCTAAACTATATGCAATTTTTCTCTATGAGAAGACATTTGACACTAACCTAGAGAAGGTGTACAAGGACATAATGGACTATGGTATTAACAATATCGAATATACAGATATGGTTGATATCGATACAATCCTAGGTATTGTAACAATTATGAATACACTTATCATGGGTAAGTTTGTTTTGACAAAAGAGTTTGACAATTATGTAGATGACAAATTAGTTAATGAAATGTTCTTAAATATACTAGAGAGGAGAAATAAATGAGTATATACAAAGGAGTTGAAGATACATTATTTATTCCACTTACAGCAAGGATTTATGTCTCAAAGCGTTTCCCGGAGTTCTTCTTTGATAAGAAAGCCATGGAATTTGACGGTAAGATAGATAATTATATTGAGGAGAAATCTGATGAGTACACAATGCTAGCCTCTGTCGCTAGATATTATAGAACTGATAGAGAGATAAAGAAATTTTTAAGCAGATATGAAAAGTCAAACGTTATCTTTTTAGGAGCAGGTTTTGAGACGGCTTATAGCAGACTTGATGATAAAGTAAATAATTTCTATGAAGTGGACCTAGAAAACGTGATAAAGGCTAGAAGTGAACTAATCGGTTCATCAGAAAATGATACGCTTATATCTTGTGATATGTTTGATATGAAGTGGTCTGATAGTATAGATAAAAGTTTACCGTCTATTGTAATAGTAAATGGTGTCTTTCAGTATTTTAAAAGGGATAGAATAGAAAAGCTTATAGGTGACTTAAAAAATACATTTCAAAATGATTTAGAGCTTATGTTTGATGCTACAAATGAGAAGGGACTTAGGTTTGCAAACAGGTACGTTCAAAAGACTGGAAATACAAGTGCTATGATGTATTTCTTCGTAAATGACCCCAAACAATTTGCTCAAGATTTAGATATAAAACTAATTGATGTTTATCCATTTTTTAAAGGTGCGGTGGACGAAATAAAGCATAAACTTAGGCTGAAAACAAAGATATATATGTATTTCGCCGATAGGGGTGGAAGAGCGATTATAATACACTTAAAAATAAGATAAATTTTCATAAAAAAGTGATACATTTATGAATGTAATAGGTTATAATTATATACAGAAAGGAATTATATTTGGAAAAGTTAGTTGGTAAATTATTGGATCATAAATGGCTAGTATTAATAGTGTTCTTAGTTGCAACTGTAATAAGCGCCATTTTATGGGTTACAGTGGATGTAAACTATGATATGTATACATATCTACCGAGTGATGCGCCATCGACTGTAGCTGTTGAAAAATTGAATGAAGAGTTTGATAAAAGTG
>PDWJ01003175.1_pt1 | contig 16041 bp, 16 predicted proteins | sample 1430881 | NCBI WGS metagenome assembly PDWJ01 (sample SAMN01162460, study PRJNA174530) | Oral metagenome, whole genome shotgun sequencing project. | biome: Marine environment; feature: Marine mammal; material: Swab sample of the gingival sulcus; isolation source: swab sample of gingival sulcus... | reverse complement strand
ATCAGGGGCGCTCAGTATTGTTAAACGGGAACCAGCTTAATGCCGTGGAAGTGATTCATGGCGTGGTTGATGGCCAGCCCTGGGAACGCATTATTCACCTTACCGGTGCGCCAGCAGAAATATTACGCAGGGGTGAAAGGGTCAGTTGCCTGCACCGGGAATCCAGCAAGCATTTTCATGCCTCATCATCGCGGCTACAGGCACTGTTAAAACACCAGGATTTTACCGTGCCAGTAAACTATATATTGCGCAAAGGAGGTGATGGGCGAGTGGCGGGGCGCGAGGCTTATCGGGTGGATGTGTTACCGAAAGATAAAGCCCGCTATGGGTATCAATTCTGGTTGGATAAGGCATCGGGGCTGTTATTGAAATCAGTCACGGTTGACCGAAAAGGTCGGGGATTGGAAGTATTTGAGTTTGTTTCCATTGATATTCGTGATGCGATTGATCCGGCTGTTTTCAACCCTGGCGAAGGGTTGCATTGGGCCGATAAGCCGCAAACTGAGCTTGAGGCTCCAGTGCCACAACTGAACTGGAAATTATCCTGGCTACCAACGGGGTTTGATCTTTCAGGCAGTGAAATGCGGGTGGTGGATGGTGTCGCCGCCAGTACCAAAGTATTCACCGATGGTTTGGCTGCGTTTTCTGTTTTTTTAGAGAAAATAGATAGCAGAATCCACACTGAAGGCACGCAAACCCATGGCGCCACCACTGCTTTAAGCCGCCGTTTGCCGGTGAAAAACGGCGAGTATCTGGTAACGGTGGTGGGGGAAATTCCGATGGAAACCGCCATGCAGGTGGCTATGGCTGTCAGGTTGGCGGGTGATGTTCGTTAGAAGCTTGAACCTGTCACTTTGAAGGGATAAATAAATGATGTGGTCAAGTTATTTAAACCTATGCAAATATGCATACAACCCGAGCTATTAGGGCTTAATATTATGCACAAATTAGATCGTATTACGATTAATCCAGAAATGATGAATGGGCAGCCCTGCATCCGTGATACCCGTTTAACGGTTAAGCGGGTACTGGAAGCATTAGCAGTTTATCCAGATTGGGATGAGTTGATGGAAGAGTATCCTGGTTTAGAGCGTGACGACATTCGCCAGGCCCTGGAACTTGCAGCGCATAGCCTGGATGACGAAGTGATTCGCTTGGGGCTGCGTGAGTCACAGAGTATTACTCGATCAAGGAATACCGTACTCGACGGCACGACACTTAAAAGATGCTGGATGGGATGTGGTTCATACAGTTGACCTTGAAATGAATCGTGCAACAGATCGAGAAATTATCGAATACGCAAAAAAAGAAAAACGCATCTGTGTCACGCTTGACTCAGATTTTCACACCATCTTGGCTGTAAATGGCATGGATAGTCCTTCGGCGGTTCGTATTCGTCAGGAAGGTTTGCGTGGGGCTGATATGGCAAATTTATTAAAACAAGTTTGGGTACAAATAGAATCACAACTGAGTGCGGGTTCGTTAATCACTGTAACGGACGAAGCAATCCGAATTCGTAAGTTGCCTGTTTAATCGAAGTCCTGCATATCCGGAGTCGGTTAGTGCCGCGCTTCCCGTTAAATCAGAAAACCAGTTAAGCCCTAACTGAAATAAAAGACAACCTGCTAGCATTGTTAAAGTGCTATCACAGGTGATTAACTACCATTTTCCGAAAAAATGAATACTATGCTATTGAGTAATTTCTTGTTCTTATTATTTACATCGTTAACATATGGGAAACTCTGTGTTGGCTGAAAGATATGTTTTTGAATTAAATGGGTACCTTAAAGCATTACAAAGGCTTTGTGGTACCAACTATGTATTTGGTGCGCGTTTGTATACTAAAAAAATAGATCTTGAATCTTTCGGTACGAAAATTATAGGGAGCAAAATAGAGTATCGAAAAGTTGGTCATGAAGATGTTTTCAGGAATATGGAAGCAATGATCTTTAATGGTATTTTGGCTAAGAAGCGTATTTCAGATGAGCGCATAATTTCATATCTGAGCAAGGTGCTCATTGAAGATATTAATGAGTATTTCGGTCTTGTATCTACAACCCTAAACGAAGATGGCCTGTTTCATCCACTGTTAAAATCATCAATTTATCAAAACGTGGCATCATTTGAAAAAGACAATGAGACTGTAATATTTTGGGTTCGAATTGAAGAACTCTATGTGTTGGTATACTTGCGGAATGTAAAACGATAGTCGCCGTTAGCCAGGAGGAAACCGAGACCCTGAATTCAAGAGTGAATTGCAACAAAAGTTGCAAGTTGACCCAATAATCTGCTGAATAAAAGCCCAATCACACACTGGGTTTTGTCGTTCTTTGGTATGAAGTTTTATTAGCTAAGGAATTAGTAAGATAAGCTTGATTAATACCTAATCGATGCTTTCTCATGGATAAAGGATTTCTTCAAAAAGTAATTGAAAGAATGGGAGGGGTGTATGGAAAATGATTTGAAAATATCCGAACTGAGAGAAATTACAAACTTAATTTTTGATTATATTCAAGCAAATTTAAATATTGAGGCTGTTAGGTTGGAGAAGGACTTCTATTGGCAAATTCTGGATAAAAATCTTTATGATCCAGAGTGTCAACCAAATGATTTTGCTTTAGGTCAATTATTTGACGATTTAGAGTTTTTAAAGGGAGTCTTGCGTGACAAAGAAAATGCTGTGCCGGCCATGTTTATGCATTTGGCTCCTTTACTAATATACCTTTCGACACAAGTAAATTGGTACAATTCTAAATAGAAAACTCATATTCATCACTCATAAACAATCACCCCTGCCCGTATTGTCGAATTTCGTGCTTCGTGGCCGGTCGCGCTGAAATCAAGCGGATAGTTAAGAAGCCCAATTAAATCGGCTTGTATACTGGTTCAGCATAACGCCTTATGATTCTTAGATGCAATCGGTGCTATGAATGCGAATTTGATACACGAAACCGTGTTTTGGGGGCGCATTAAAACCCCCCTGGCTAAATTCACCGGCTTTGGTTAAAGTCACTCCTAATAAAATCATATTCAGTAAAGTAAGAAAAACGGCTTGCTGTTGTTTTATCCTTGAGTGGTACCCATGATTGAAGAAAGCGGTCGGGTTGTAGCAGTTGAAAAAGGCGCGGTGTGGGTCGAGTCTATTCGTCGTGCTGCCTGCGATACCTGCGCGGCCAAAAATGGCTGTGGTCAGAGTGCTTTGGCGAAGCTGGGGCAGCAACATAAAAACCATGTGCGTGCTATCAGCTCGCTGGATCTTGAAGTAGGCGATTCCGTAGTGATTGGCGTGCCTGAAGATGTGGTGATCAAGGGGACGCTGATTGCCTATATGATGCCGCTGATTTTTATGCTGGTGGCTGCGATAACCGCCGACAGCCTGAATACCGCTGATTCTACGGTGGCGCTGGCGAGCCTTGCCGGGCTGGCTGTGGGCTTTCTGGTGGTGCGACTGCACTTTCTGAAAGCACGTAAAGATATACGTTATCAACCGGTGGTGTTGCGCCTGTTTGCTGGTGAGGCGCTCAACTGCTCTTCAATAGAAGCGCCCTTAATCAAAAAGTGACGTTTTACCGGAACTTTTGCTCATCCTTTTTATTCTAAAGCGCTGTTATTCGAATTAATGTATTACCCTTATAGCTGTTGCGATACGCTGGGTAATGTGTTGCCGTATTGGTTGTTATAGTGATTGTTGTTCTAAGAGGAACTGTTTATGCCTTTTAACCCAAGGAAATTGACCACCTTCATTGTTATTCTGGTGGCTTTTGTTGTTTCCAATGTTCATGCCCGCGGTCTGCCTGATTTTACGGATCTGGTGGAAGACAATATGCCATCGGTGGTGATTATCAGCACCTCGCAAAAAGTTAATGCCTTTGGCAGTTCTCAATTACATCAACAAATGCCGGATTATTTTCGTTATTTTTTTGGCGATAATTTTGCCATGCCCGAACAGGAAAAAGAGGGCCTTGGCTCCGGGATTATCATCTCTCGCGACGGTTATATTCTAACCAATAACCATGTGGTGGCGGATGCTGATGAAATCAGTATTCGATTGGCGGATCGCCGGGTGCTGGACGCTGAATTGATTGGTGGTGATGAGTTAAGTGATCTGGCTCTTATTAAAGTGGATGCCGACGACCTGCCGGTGGTCAACCTGGGTAATTCTGAGAAGCTTAAAGTGGGCGAATGGGTGCTGGCGATAGGCTCGCCGTTTGGTTTTGAACAAAGTGTTACTGCGGGTATTGTCAGTGCAAAAGGCCGCAACCTGTCGAATGATAATTACGTGCCTTTTATTCAAACGGATGTAGCGATTAATCCCGGAAACTCTGGTGGGCCGTTGTTTAATCTGGATGGCGAAGTGGTAGGTATCAATTCGCAGATCTACAGCCGGTCCGGTGGGTTTATGGGGCTGTCGTTTGCGATTCCCATTAATGTTGCCATGGAAGTGGTGGAGCAGATTAAAGACAATGGCCAGGTAAGCCGTGGATGGCTTGGGGTGGTGATTCAGGATGTGAGCAGAGATCTGGCGTTATCGTTAGATATGAAGCGGCCCGAAGGTGCGATAGTGGCGAAAGTGCTGCCCGATGGTCCTGCTGGCATGGGTGGAATCAGAGCCGGTGATGTGATTCTGAAATTTGATGGCAAGCCTATTACCAAAGCGGCGAGTCTGCGCCATGCCGTGGGCCGAACCACACCGGGCAGCGAAGTTGATGTGTTAATAGTGCGTGCTGGAAAGAAGAAAAAGCTGGAAATCGCTATTGGCCAGTTACCGCAGGATCCTTCGAAGATTGCCAGAGTGTCAAAAACCAAAGCTCATACCAGCCTGTTAGGGCTGGATGTGGTTGAACTGCCTGGTGCCCAGGCGCAAAAGCTGGGGGTCAGCGGTGGTGTTATCGTAAAACAGGTGCATGGCAAGGCGGCGAAGGAGGCGGGTATTCGGGTTGGCGATGTTATCCTGAACCTGGCTAACCAGGAAATTTCCAGTGTTTCGGTGTTTAAGGCCGTTGCCAGAAAGCTGCCAGCAGGAAAGTGGGTGCCCGTGTTGGTCAATCGCAGGGGTGAACCCAGATTTTTGGCGATCGCGGTGGAATAGTTATCATTAGGAAATCTGGTGCCGGACATATCTTTGCAGGGCGGCCCTTGGCCGACAGGGTCGCTCTATGATTTTCTCTCATCCGCAGGCTCTGTTACAATGCACCGCCGCCGCTACCTAGCGGGGCGCAGCAATAACGCTTTCTGGCTTCAATGAATTAATTAAATGTCTATAGATATCAATAATATACGCAACTTTTCCATTATCGCCCACATTGATCATGGCAAGTCGACCCTGGCGGATCGTTTTATTCAAACCTGTGGAGGCCTTTCGGACAGGGAGATGGAAGCGCAGGTGCTCGATTCTATGGATCTGGAGCGCGAGCGCGGTATTACCATCAAGGCGCAAAGCGTTACCTTGTATTACACCGATAAAAACGGCGAAAAGTATCAGCTGAATTTTATTGATACCCCCGGCCATGTGGATTTTTCCTACGAGGTTTCCCGCTCTCTTGCCGCCTGTGAAGGCGCGTTGCTGGTGGTGGATGCCGGGCAGGGGGTCGAGGCACAGTCTGTTGCTAACTGCTACACCGCCATTGAGCAGGGCCTGGAAGTGATGCCGGTGCTTAACAAAATTGATTTACCGCAGGCCGAGCCAGAACGGGTGCAACAGGAAATTGAAGATATTATCGGCATCGAAGCAACGGATGCCTGTCAGGTAAGCGCGAAAACCGGGTTGGGTGTCGAAAATCTGCTGGAACACCTGGTTCATACTATTCCAGCCCCGCAGGGTGATCGGGATGGCAAGTTGCAGGCGCTGATTATTGATTCCTGGTTTGATAATTACCTGGGTGTGGTGTCGCTGGTGCGTGTTGTCGATGGCAAGCTGAAAAAAGGCGACAAAATAAAGGTTAAATCTACTCACAAGGATCATGTGGTGGATGGTGTCGGTGTGTTTACCCCGAAACGTACCGATACGGGCATGCTGGAAGCCGGAGAGGTGGGTTATGTGGTGGCTGGCATTAAGGATATTTTAGGTGCGCCGGTCGGTGATACCCTAACCCATGCCAAAAATGCCGAAGATGTAACAGCGTTACCGGGATTTCAGAAAGTTAAGCCCCAGGTCTATGCGGGTTTGTTTCCGGTCAGTTCCGATGATTACGAAGCGTTTCGTGATGCGCTGGGTAAGTTATCGCTCAATGATGCTTCTTTATTTTATGAGCCGGAAACGTCCGATGCCCTGGGTTTCGGCTTTCGCTGTGGTTTCCTGGGTATGCTCCATATGGAAATCATTCAGGAGCGTTTGGAGCGTGAATATAATCTGGACTTGATTACCACTGCGCCTACGGTTATTTATGAATTGAAACTGAAAAACGGCGAAGTTGTGCAGGTGGATAACCCTTCCGATCTGCCCGACCCTTCAAAGGTGGAAGAATTCAGAGAGCCCATTGCCGATGTCAATATTCTGGTGCCCCAGGATTATCTGGGTAATGTGATTACCCTGTGTGTGGAAAAACGTGGCGTGCAAAAGAATCTGCAATTTATGGGCAGCCAGGTGGCGGTTCATTACGAAGTTCCCATGAGTGAAGTGGTGCTGGATTTTTTCGACAAACTGAAATCCACCAGCCGCGGTTATGCTTCTCTTGATTATACTTTTAAGCGTTTTGACTCCAGCAGTCTGGTGCGGGTGGATGTGATGATTAATGGTGATCGGGTAGATGCGCTGGCGGTGATCTGTCACCGGGATCAGGCGGAATATCGAGGTCGGGCACTGACCGAAAAAATGAAGGAAATTATTCCTCGCCAGATGTTTGATGTGGCGATTCAGGCAGCGATTGGCAGTAAAATCATTGCGAGACAGACCGTTAAAGCGTTGCGTAAAAATGTAACCGCCAAATGTTACGGTGGCGATGTGACGCGAAAACGCAAATTACTGGAAAAACAAAAAGAAGGTAAAAAGCGGATGAAACAGGTTGGGCGTGTGGAAATTCCTCAGGATGCTTTCCTGGCAGTGCTTAAGGTGGACAAGTAATCAATGGATATCGATTTTTCGCTGGTATTGGTTATATTGGTTGCGGTAACAGGCTTGGTGTACTTGCTGGATATCGTTATTTTCAAACGCTTAAGGCTGGCCGCTGCCGGTGCTTATCGTGCTGAAGTTGGCGAAGCCAATGTTGATGAAGCGGTGCTGGCCAAAAAATTGAAGGAACCGGCCTGGATAGAATATCCCAAGTCGTTTTTTTCGGTTCTTTTTATCGTGCTGGTCCTCAGGTCTTTCCTGTTGGAGCCGTTCAAAATACCTTCTGGCTCCATGATACCAACATTACAGATTGGTGATTATATTCTGGTGAATAAGTTCACCTACGGTATTCGTTTACCAGTGATTGGCACCGAAATCGTCCCTCTGAATAAGCCCCAGAGAGGGGATATCATGGTGTTTCGCTTTCCTGAAAAGCCTACGGTTAACTTTATAAAGCGGGTGGTAGGTTTACCTGGCGATGAGATTCGATACGAAGGAAAACGGATCTTTATTAATGGTGAACTGGTTCCCCAGGAGCTTGTTGCCCAGCTTCCTCCTAACCGCCCTGAATTTAGGATCTATAATGAATCATTAGGAGCACTTGATCACAAGGTTCGTGTGGATCTGGGGCGACCTCTGATGCGACCGAAAAAGTGGATTGTACCCGATGGTCACTACTTTGTAATGGGTGACAACCGAGATCATAGCCATGACAGTCGAACCTGGGGATTTGTACCCGATAAGTATATTGTCGGAAAAGCTTTTGCTGTATGGATGCATATGCCGGGTTGGGTGCCAAGCTTTGATCATAATCGCTTTTTATACGAATAGCTTTTTAAAATAAGCAAGATATAAGCATTACCGGAGATAACGATGAAATTACCAATGAATCAAAAGGGCATGACGGCAATCAGCATGCTTATCATTGGCCTGCTGGTGGCCATTGTTGCGATTTCTGCATTTAAAATATATCCATCTTATTATGATGATTTTGCAGTGAGCACTGCCTTGAAAAATATGGAAGAGGAAGGTAGTAAAATTGCGGCAATGAAATCGAGTGAAATACGTAAAACACTCCAGAAGCGAATCCAGACCAGTGGTGTTAAATTAGCTAAAGATGATGTTGTTATCACTAAGGATAAAGGTGCGGTGACTATCAGCGTTAATTATGAAGTCCGTACCCCTATGTATGGCAATATTGATGCCGTTACCAAGTTTTCACATTCCATTACTGTTACCAAGTAAAATTTTATAAGCGTTTAATGATCAGCTTGAACAGCCTTGAAGCATCAATAGGGTATCAGTTTAAAAGTGATGAACTGATACAGCTGGCGTTAACTCATCGCAGTGTGAGTGGCAGCCATAATAATGAGCGTTTGGAGTTTCTTGGCGATTCAGTTTTAAACTTTATTATTGGTGAAGCCCTCTATCAGAAGTTTCCTGATGCTAAAGAGGGCCAGTTAAGCCGACTGCGTGCCAGTATGGTTAAAGGCACCACGCTGGCAGAATTAGGGCAGCAGTTTCAATTAAATAGCCATATCCGGGTGGGGCCTGGCGAGCTTAAATCCGGGGGGACTAAACGCCATTCAACCTTGGCTGATGCGGTGGAAGCCATTATTGGTGCGATTTATCTCGAATCAGGCTTTGAGGTTTGTCAGCAGGTGGTGGGCGAATGGTTCGCTTCACGTATCAATCGGTTGTCGTTAACTGATACGGTAAAAGATAATAAAACCAGGCTTCAGGAAATACTTCAGGCACGCAAGTTGCCGTTGCCCGGTTATCATATCGTTTCTATTCAAGGTAAATCCCATTGCCAGTCTTTTAAAGTGGAATGCACTATAGAGAGCGTTCCGGAAACCTTTACAGGAGAGGGCACCAGTCGCAGGCACGCTGAACAGCAGGCTGCAGGAAAAGCATTAAAGGTGCTGGAATCAGCACTGCTGTAAATTTGAGGTAATACTGTGAATTCAGGTTCGGAAAGCATTCATACTCGCTGCGGTTACGTGGCTATTTTAGGTTGCCCTAATGTGGGTAAGTCAACGCTGCTCAATCATTTGCTGGGGCAAAAAATCAGTATTACTTCGCGTAAGCCACAAACAACCCGGCACCGGGTGTTGGGTATTAAAACCGATGAACAGGTGCAGATTATTTTTGTCGATACCCCCGGCATTCATAAATCGGAACCGAAAGCTATTAATCGCTATATGAATCGTGCGGCAGTGTCTGCGGTAAATGATGTGGATGCCATTTTGCTGGTGGTGGAGGCGGGCCGCTGGACTGAAGAAGATGAACATGTTCTGGCGCAACTGAACACCAGTAAAGCACCGGTTATTCTGGTGATCAATAAAATCGACAAGCTGGAAGATAAAGCTGCCTTGTTGCCGTTTATTGAAAGCTTGTCTGGAAAGTACGATTTCAAAACCATTGTTCCTGTTTCGGCTTTAAGAAACAAACAACTTGATGCGCTGGAGCAGGAAATTCAACAGTGCTTACCGCAGAGCATACATTTTTTCCCCGAGGATCAAATAACCGACCGCTCACAACGCTTTATGGCGGCAGAAATTATTCGTGAAAAAATCATGCGTCAGTTGGGGCAGGAAGTCCCCTATTCCATGACGGTTGAAATTGAGCAGATGAAACAGAAAGGCAAAACCTGGCATTTGCATGCTTTAATTCTGGTTGAACGTCCGGGTCAGAAAAATATTGTGATTGGTAAGCAAGGTCAGCGTCTGAAATCCATTGGTTCGGAAGCGCGTAAAGATATTGAGCAGATGCTTGACAGTAAAGTCATGCTTAATTTGTGGGTGAAAGTAAAAGGTGGCTGGTCTGATGATGAACGGGCTTTGCGCAGCCTGGGTTTTGATGATCAAGACGGGTTTTAATGAGATTTCTTGTGGTCAACTTGCGGTAGCTTCTTGTGGTACGCAATGAGCAGTGGGTGTTGGGATATATTCTGCACTCGCGCCCTTTCAGGGATACCAGCCTTATTGTCGATGTGCTGACGGGCGAATATGGGCGTGTCAGCCTGTTATACAAAGGGGTTAAATCTTCAAAAAATAAAAGCAACCGGGCAAGGCTGCTACAGCCTTTTCAGCCGTTGGAGTTTTTGTGGCAAGGTGATAGAGAACTGAAAACCGGCAAAAAGGTTGAGCCTAAAGCGGCCGGTTTTTATTTAACCGGTGCTGCCCTATACAGTGCCATGTATCTTAACGAGCTGCTGATGCGGTTGTTGTATAAAGAAGATCCCCACCCGGTAGTGTTCAGTCAATATCAACAATCATTGGAACGTTTGTCGCTTTTAGAGCGTGATCAAATGCCAGATATTGAAGTGGTACTGCGCACTTTTGAGCTGACGCTTTTAGGTGAGCTCGGTTACGAATTATGTCTTGATAGGGATGCGGCCCTGAATATTATCGAGCCGGGCGTGAATTATTGCTATGATCCCGAACTGGGATTTGATCCTGCAATAAAACGGATTGATCCCCGGCTGAGCCAGCAACACTTCAGTGGAGAGCAGTTGTTAGCTATCGCTGAACAGCAGTGGGATTTACCGGGAGCGCGAGAAGCCGCCAAGCGATTGTTGCGTTTGGCACTGGCACCGCATTTGGGCGACAAGCCGCTGGAAAGCCGACAGCTTTTCAGGCGTATACAGCATTCTTAAAAAATCAGTTTTTCTTAAAGGCTAAAAGGGGAGTTTCAAGTGTCAAGTCAACGAATTTTACTGGGCGTTAACGTCGATCATGTTGCAACATTGCGTCAAGCAAGGGGCACGTCTTATCCCGATCCCGTGTACACTGCTTTGTTGGCAGAAGAAGCAGGTGCTGACGGTATCACTGTGCATTTAAGGGAAGATCGCCGCCACATTCAGGAACGCGATGTCGTGACCATGATGGATACACTGCAAACCCGTGTTAACCTGGAAATGGCGGTGACTGAAGAGATGATCGCGTTTGCCGAAAAGGTTAAGCCACCCCATTGTTGCCTGGTGCCCGAGAAACGTGAAGAGTTGACCACAGAGGGTGGCCTGGATGTTGTTGGTCAGTATGATCGGGTGAAAGCAGCCTGTGATCGTCTTGCTGCTGCCGGTATCGAAGTCTCCCTGTTTATTGATCCCGATGAAGAACAAATTGCGGCATCAGCATCTGCTGGCGCTCCCGTAATAGAGCTGCACACCGGAGCTTACGCCGATGCCAAAAGTGTGCTGGAAATGCAGCAGGAATTTAAAAGAATTCAAAGTGGGGTTGAATTGGGTTTGGGTAAACACCTGATTGTTAATGCCGGCCACGGCCTGCATTATCACAATGTGGAGCCGGTAGCAGCTTTGCCAGGCGTGAATGAGTTGAATATTGGCCACAGTATTGTTGCCCGCGCTGTTATTACCGGTTTCAAAGAAGCGGTGAGCGAAATGAAGCGTTTAATGGTGCAGGCAAGGCGATGATTGTCGGCATTGGATCAGATATTGTTTCTGTTGCCCGAATGCAGGAAAACATTGCTAAATATAAAGAAGATGCCTTTGCCCGGCGTGTTTTGGTCGATAGCGAGTGGACACAATATCAAACCACCAAGAACAAGCCTGCGCTGTTGGCAAAACGCTTTGCAGTAAAAGAGGCCGCAGCAAAAGCCTTGGGTACCGGATTTGCAGAAGGCATTACCTGGCGTCATATTTCAACGGTACACGATGAGCGTGGCAAGCCAGTGATTGCCTTAACGGATGCAGCGCTGCAAAAAGCCAATGATCTGGGCGTGACAGCAGTGCATGTAACTATTTCAGATGAACGTGAATTTGCCGTCGCTTTTGTGGTGTTGGAAACATAAAAACTGCACTGACAGGCGGTTTACGTAGTTTCAATGCCTCTGTGTTCAACGCCCCACAATAGTACCGCTTCAATTTCCTGAAATAGAATATCTGCCAGTTGTGGCACCTGTTCGAGTTGCTCCGACTTTAAGCTGACTTCCAGATTCTTTGCCGCGCTTTGTAATCTTGGTACCCCGGTGTATCGGGTGGCGCCATGCAGTTTATGCACCATTTCAAGCAGTTGCGGATACTCGTTATTTTTTAGTGCTTCGCTCATTGTATGCTTGTCTGTTTTCAGAGAATCAAACAGCATCAACAGCATTTCTTCGGCCAGATCTTGTTTGCCGTTGGCCAGTTTAAGCCCCAGGGCAATATCTACTGTTGTCTGTTTATCTTCTGAACAAGGTGGTAATTCCAGCGGTGGATGCGAAGCCAGGTTTTTTCCGGTCCAGCGTTTAATAATGTGAATTAACAGGTCTTCATTTATCGGCTTGGTAACATAATCATCCATGCCGGAATTCAATAGTTTACGCTTTTCACTGGCTAGTGCATGGGCGGTAACAGCAATAACCGGTATATGTTGATCGCGCGTTTCTTTTGCACGTATCCTTTGGGTGGTTTCCAGGCCATCCATTACCGGCATTTGAATATCCATTAATACCAGATCAAAACGTAATTTTTCCATTAGCTCCAGGCATTTTCCGCCGCTATCGCAGGGTGTTACGGCAATGCCAAGATCTTCCAGCAAAGCGCAAAGCAACTTTAAATTAGCGGCATTGTCATCCACGGCAATCACTTGCAAGGGTGGTTCCTGAGTTGTTGTTTGCAGTTGCTGCTGAGTGCGTTGCGGTGATTTCGAGGGCGTAAGGGATGGCGGGGCTTTGGGGTTGTATTCACTGCTGATAGTTTGCTGTAATAATTTAAACGCTTTCTTTTGATTAAATGGTTTGGTGATCAGTGGCGGCATATCATTATCTACCATGTCGGCAATAACGCTTTGATCGGAATGGTTGCCGAAAACAATCACAGGGAACCTGGTTTGGCTGGCTTTAAATATCTTTGATACTTCCAGGTACATGGGTTGCTGCGCATTAATGCCGATAATTGCAGCATCATAATTCATGGATTGTTCGTTGTTTAGAAGGTCGTGTTTTACGGCAGTAATATCATCGTATTCATGGACATGAATATTTTTTTTCGAAAGCGTGTAGCTGGTCGCAGCCCTTACCGTTGGGTTACTGTCATACAGCAGTATATTTGCCTGTCTGCCAGGTATTAACGGGTTTTGCTCGTCGTCGGAATTACGGACACTTGCTCTGAAGGTAAACCAGAATGTCGAACCTTTACCTTCCTGGCTTTCCAGATTTATTTCGCCATTCATTTGTTCGACCAGGTGTTTGGAAATGGTCAGGCCCAGTCCGGTACCGCCAAAACGTCGTGCTGTGGTCGGGTCGGCCTGGCGGAAAGCATTAAACAGATCTTCCTGTTGATCAGCGGTTAAGCCAACACCGGTATCGCTGACCGCAACTTTAATAAAGGCATAACCGTCTTTCAGGTCATCGAGCATTACCCGCACTACCACCTCGCCATATTCGGTGAACTTGATAGAGTTGTTTACCAGATTGGTAATAATCTGTTTTAGGCGAAGTGGATCACCCATCATGTAGGTAGGTACGTCTGAGTAAAACAGGCTGATTTGTTCCAGGCGTTTTTCATACGCCAGGGGAGCTTGCATTGCCAATACATCTTCCACAATGTCCTGCAAATTAAGAGGAACATTATCAAGTGTCAGCTTGCCTGCTTCAATCTTTGAAAAGTCGAGAATGTCGTTAATAATGGCCAACAGGCTCTCGGACGATTTTTGTATGGTTTCCAGGTAGTCTTTTTGCGCAAGCGACAGCTCACCTTTTAACAATAGATTGGTGAAGCCGATGATACCATTGAGCGGTGTGCGAATTTCATGGCTCATATTGGCGAGAAATTCCGATTTGATACGGCTGGCTTCCAGTGCTTCTTTCCGGGCAAGATCCAGCTCAATATTTTGAATCTCAATGGTTTCCAGTGTTTCACGCAAATCTTCGGTGGTTTGGTCAACATGCTGTTGCAGCTCATGCTGATTTTTAATAATGGATTCGTTTAACTGGTTCAAAGCGCGTTGCAAATCGCCAAATTCCCCGTAAGAATCATCTTTTATTTTTATATCATGTTGGCCGTTACTTATTGCTTCAACTGCTGTGCGCAGGCTGCCGATGCCGGCACCTATTTCCTTGAAAAGATAGAACGCCAGGTAACTGCTAACCAGTAAGCCCAGCACCAATACCATGACAACGACGATTACTGTCTGGTATTTAAGAATAAGAATGTCGGTGGTCGAAAATTCAATTTCCAGCCACCCTTTATTAATTATATTGTCTGCTGTTTTTTGATTAATAGGGAGAGTTACTCTTAAGCTTTCATCGGTTCTATAAAGAGTGGGTGTGGTGGTTTCGATAGCATTGGAACGTAGTAAGTTATACTGACCTTCTATTTTTTTTATTGCAGGGCCAGCTGATAACAGCAAGCTGTTGTTCTGATCATAAATATTAACAGCACGCACCGAAGCTTCTTCAAGAATTGTTTGGAGAATCTTTTTTATCAGCGGATGATCGGTATCAAGATCGTTGCTGGCAGCAAGTATATCGGCATAACTGGTAACCAGGGTTTTGCCGTAATTTTCAAGGCTGGTGTTTAATTCATAAAAACGATGGCTCAGTAAAAACACGCCTAAAATTAAGCAGACAAATAGTGTTGGAAGAATGCTGAAGAAGATCGCACGCTCGCGTAAGCCCCAGTGTTTCATAAGTACCTGTCATGTTTATAAAAAAAACCGCATGTTTTGCGAGTTGGAAATGTTTCGTTTTTCTGGCCGAAACCTTAAGGTGAATCATCAATAAAGTCACGATACTTTCATTGATCAACTTAACTTTGTTGTCAGCCTGTTATCAAAGTATAGCCATAGCCGTGTAACGCTGTGGGTTGTTTGGGTATCGGTTATGCTTGGTGGTTATAAGGATATGGTTTTTTGGTTGGTAAGATTTATTAATCAGCAGGCAGTATTATTGGCCGTTTGCTGTAATTCCGATATGATTGCCCGCCATGAATGATCAAAACAACTCATACCCAACCATTGAAGACTTTGTGGGTAAAACACCGCTGGTTCGTCTTCAGCGCCTACCGGGTAACACAACCAATATATTGCTTGTTAAACTTGAGGGTAACAACCCGGCAGGTTCTGTGAAAGATCGGCCAGCCTTAAATATGATTCATCAGGCCGAAAAGCGTGGCCTGATTAAGCCGGGTGATACACTGATTGAGGCGACCAGTGGTAATACCGGTATTGCGCTGGCAATGGCGGCGGCCATTAAAGGCTACAAGATGAAGCTTATTATGCCTGATAGTATGAGCGACGAGCGTCGTGCGTCCATGAAAGCCTATGGAGCTGAACTGATTTCTGTGACGCAACAACAGGGTATGGAAGGTGCGCGTGATCTGGCTGATCAGATGCAGGCAGAGGGGAAAGGCGTGGTGCTGGATCAGTTTGCCAATCAGGATAATCCGTTGGCCCACTATGAAGGCACCGGGCCGGAAATCTGGCAGGATACTAACGGCCAAGTCACTCATTTTGTCAGCTCTATGGGAACAACTGGCACCATTATGGGCACTTCCCGGTATTTAAAAGAGCAGAACCCTGATATTCAAATTGTCGGCTTACAACCTCGGGAAGGCTCATCCATTCCGGGTATACGCCGCTGGCCGGAAAAATACCTGCCGAAGATTTATGAACAGTCGCAGGTTGATCAGGTGCTGGATATCGAACAGCATCGGGCAGAGGTCACTATGCGGGAACTGGCACGACAGGAAGGTATATTCTGTGGTGTGTCCTCTGGCGGGGCGGTGGCGGGAGCCTTGCAGATTTCAGCTGACGTTGAGAATGCCGTTATTGTTGCCATTGTTTGTGATCGTGGTGACCGCTATCTTTCCACAGGGGTGTTCCCTGGTTGATTATTAAGCGAGAAAAATGAACGTATTGGTTTTTGATATAGAAACGATTCCTGATGTGGATGGCGGGCGCAAAGTCTATGATCTGCAAGGATTGTCTGATAATGACGCCGCCCAAGCCATGTATACCCTGCGCCGTCAGGAAAACGGCACAGAGTTT
>PDWJ01003174.1_pt1 | contig 16047 bp, 14 predicted proteins | sample 1430881 | NCBI WGS metagenome assembly PDWJ01 (sample SAMN01162460, study PRJNA174530) | Oral metagenome, whole genome shotgun sequencing project. | biome: Marine environment; feature: Marine mammal; material: Swab sample of the gingival sulcus; isolation source: swab sample of gingival sulcus... | reverse complement strand
GTTGTCTTTTTAGCTAGCGATAAAGCTAGTTATATTACAGGTGAGATAATCAAAGTAGATGGTGGAATATATGTTTAATTGGAATGGAAGAGGGTTGACTTTTGGTGAACTAAAAGTTGAATCTCCAATCGTTCAAGGAGGCATGGGAGTTGGAGTGTCTGCGAATAAGCTTGCTAGCGCAGTTGCTAATGCAGGTGGTGTTGGAGTTATATCAGCTGTAGGACTGGGATATATAGCTAAGTCTAATAATAACAATAATGTAGACGATATCTTTGATACTAAATCGAAATATGATGACAAAGAAGAGAGTAAGAATATAAAAGGCCTACGTCGTGAGATTAGACTTGCAAGAAAAAACACCGACGGTGTACTTGGTGTAAATATAATGGTCGCAATTTCTGAATTTGAAGCAACTGTTAAAGCTGCAATACAAGAGGGAATAGATATTATATTTGCGGGAGCAGGTCTTCCTTTAAATCTACCAGCATTTAAAGAAAAAAAAGATAAGACAAAGTTAATTCCTATAGTTTCATCAGCTAAAGCAGCAAAACTTATATCTATGAAATGGCAAAGGAAATATGAGTATTTACCTGATGGTTTTGTAGTTGAGGGTCCTAAAGCAGGTGGACACTTAGGATTTAAAGTAGAAGACTTAGAAAAAGAAGAGTTTTCTTTGCCTAATCTAGTTAGAGAAGTTTGTGAAGTAACAAAGTTGTTAGCTAAAGAATATGGTAAGAAGATTCCAGTAATAGCTGGTGGTGGCATTTACACAGGTGCAGACATTTTTAATATAATGGAGATCGGTGCTTCAGGGGTACAAATGGCGACTAGGTTTGTGGCTACTGAAGAGTGTGATGCTAGCCCAGAGTTTAAACAAGCCTATGTAGATTGCACAAAAGAAGATATAGGAATAATAAAAAGCCCTGTAGGGCTTCCAGGAAGAGCTATAATAGGTGATTTTTTAAAGAGTGTAGAACTCGGAAATGAAAGACCAAAAAATTGTCCATGGGAGTGCATAAAAACATGTAAAAAAACCGAAAGCCCGTATTGTATATCAAAAGCATTGGTAAATGCGCTTAAAGGCAATATGAATAGAGGCTTTGCATTTATAGGTGCAAATGGTTACAGGGTAGAAAAAATAGTTAAAGTAAAGGAGCTATTTAAAGAGCTTCATGAAGGCTTTTTTGAAGCTGAAAAGTTAAGAAAGGATGGTCTGATTTGAGAAGAGTAGTGGTAACAGGGATAGGTGTAATATCTCCTATTGGAAATAATGTGCAAGACTTTTGGTCATCTTTAGAAAATGGCAAAAGTGGAATTGGATATATCACAAAATTTGATACGACAGATTATAAAGTAAAAATAGCAGCCGAAGTAAAAGATTTTGATCCTACTGAGTATATGGATAAAAATGAAGCTAGAAGGCAGGACCTTTTTTCTCAATACGCAGTATCTGCAGCTGTACAAGCTATGAAAGATAGTGGACTAAAATCAGTTGAGACATTAGATGATGATAAAAACAGTATAGAAAGCAATAGATTTGGTGTTTATATAGGAAGTGGTACTGGTGGTATGGAAACTTTTTCAAGAGAGTATGATAAGTTGATCGCAAGAGGTCCTAGCCGCATATCACCATTTCTAATACCAATGATGATAACAAATATGGCAACAGGTAATGTGGCAAGAATCTTTAATGCTAAAGGTTCTAATCTACCTATTGTTACTGCTTGTGCAACATCTACTAATGCAATAGGCGAAGCATACAGAGCGATAAAACACGGATATGCAGATGCAATCATTACAGGTGGTGCAGAGGCTGCAATAGTACCGCTTGCTGTAGCAGGTTTTACAAGTGCTATGGCACTAAGTAAAAATCCTGATCCTGAGACTATATGTAGACCTTTTGATAAAAATAGAGATGGGTTTGTTATGGGAGAAGGCAGTGGCATTCTAATACTTGAGGAATATGAAAGAGCTAAAAAAAGAGGTGCTAAAATATATGCGGAAATATGTGGCTATGGAAATACAAATGATGCTCATCATATGACTGCGCCTGACAGTGAAGCGAAGGCTTCTAGCAGAGCTATTAAAGAAGCCGTATCAGAGGCTATGGGTGAAGAGGTATCTCCTGATAAGATTTACATAAATGCGCATGGTACAAGTACACCTTTAAATGATAAAACAGAGACACTTGCTATAAAAAAAGCATTTGGTGATAAAGCTAAGGATATAAGTATAAGTTCTACAAAGTCTATGACAGGTCATATGCTTGGCAGTGCTGGAGCGGTAGAGGCAATAGCAACTGTACTTGCAATAAAAAACTCTGTAGTACCACCTACTATAGGATACAAAGAAAAAGACGAAGAATGCGATTTGAATTATACTCCAAATAAATCGGTAAAGAAAGAGATAGACTTGGGAGTATCAATTAGCTTAGGCTTTGGTGGACATAATAGTGTAGTAGTATTTAAGAAAATTGATTAAAGTGGTGTAGTTATGAAAATAGAAAAGATAAAAAAAATGATAAAGCTGCTTGAGGAATCGTCTTTAACAACTCTCGAAATAACTGAGAATACAGATACTCTTAAGCTGTCTAAGGGAGCTAGTACGTTTGTTTCAGATGAAGTGAGTTGTGACGTCCCTACTATCATAAACAATTCAAGTGATAAGAATACGGAAAATAAAGAAATAGAAGCAGAAGGTTTTCCTATTACATCACCAATGGTTGGTGTATTCTATCAAGCGCCGAGTCCGAGCGCAGAACCTTTTGTACAAGTTGGAGATAGAGTAGAAAAGGGGCAAGTTGTTTGTATAGTTGAGGCTATGAAGTTGATGAATGAAATACAGGCAAATAAAAGTGGAGAAATTGTAGAAATATGCGTTAAAGACGGTGAGCCTGTTGAATATGGGCAACACTTATTTTACGTTAAATAGGGAAAAATATGAATAGAGAAGATATTAAAAAAATAATACCTCATAGGGATAATATGCTTCTTGTTGATGAAGCGTATATTAGCGAAGATGGTGAAGCTAAAGGGTTTTACTTAGTGAGGGGAGATGAGTTTTTCTTAAAAGGTCATTTTCCTGGTAACCCTGTAGTACCTGGAGTAATTCTATGTGAAATCATGGCGCAGACATGTGCGGTATTATTAAGTGAAGAAAATACTGAAGATGAGAAAATGAAGACACCTTATTTTACTGGACTCGATAAAGTTAAATTTAGAAGTCCTGTAAAACCAAATGATAAGTTGGAGCTTGTATGTTCTATAGTCAAAAAGAAACCTCCTTTTTACTTTGCTAAGGGAAAAGGATATGTGGATGGCAAGCTTTGTGTTAGTGGAGAATTTTCGTTTGCTCTCGTAGAATAGAGGTCCTTATGTTTCAAAAGATTTTAATTGCAAATAGAGGAGAAGTTGCTGTAAGAATAATTAGAGCTTGTAAAGAAATGGGAATTAAGACAGTTGCTGTTTATTCAGATGCAGATAAAGAAGCTATGCATACATATCTAGCTGATGAGAGTGTTTGCATAGGTCCTGCGCCAGTTAAACACAGCTACTTAAACATGCAGGCAATTATAACTGCTGCAGTTAATACAGACGCAGAAGCAATACATCCAGGATATGGCTTATTGTCAGAAAATCCAACTTTTGCAAAGCTTTGTGAAGAGTGCAATATAACTTTTATAGGACCATCTTCTAAAATAATTAGTCAAATGGGAGATAAAGACCAAGCTAGAATAACTATGAAAGAGGCAGGTGTGCCTATAATTGAAGGTTCTAGTTTGTTAAAGGATGCTAAAGAAGCACGTAAAGTAGCTGAAGCAGTAGGTTTTCCTCTCTTAATAAAAGCTAAAGCTGGAGGCGGTGGAAGAGGTATTAGAAAAGTAGATAGCTTGGATGATATTGATAGTGCCTTTGCTACTGCCTCTGGAGAAGCTCTATCTGCATTTGGCGATGGTGGAGTATATATTGAAAAATTTGTATCTCCAGCAAAACACATTGAAGTACAGATCCTTGGAGATAATTATGGAAATGTAATTGCACTTGGAGAGCGTGAATGTTCAGTGCAGCGAAACAACCAAAAAATACTTGAAGAAAGTCCTTCTCCAGCAATTGATGAAGAAACAAGAAAAAAACTTCAAGAAGTATCAAAGAGAGCAGGAGAGAGTGTTAAGTATGTAGGTCTTGGAACTATTGAATTCATAATGGATAAGGACAAGAATTTCTACTTTATGGAAATGAATACTAGACTACAAGTTGAACACACGGTAACAGAAGAAGTAACAGGTATAGATTTAGTTAAATGGCAGATAAGAATTGCTAGTGGAGCTAGATTAGATATAAAGCAAGAAGACGTTAAAATAAGTGGTTCAGCGATTGAATGTAGGATAAATACGGAGGATCCATATAATAATTTCCTCGCTCAAACTGGTAAAATCACACTTCTACATATACCTGGTGGACCAAATGTTAGGTTTGATACTGCTGTATACCAAGGCTATGAAATACCACCATTTTATGATTCCATGATAGGAAAACTAATTGTACATGGGAAAAACAGAGAAGAAACTATAAGAAAGATGAAAGCAGCTCTTTGCGAAATGGTTATAGTAGGTGTTGTTGTAAACACAGAGTTGCAACTTGAAATACTCGACTACGAAGATTTTGCAAATGGAGATTATAGCACATTTATGCTAGATAAACTTTTAAAAGAAAGAGAAGAAAAAGATAAATAGATAAGTAAGGGATGAAAAATGTTCAATTTTAAAAAACCTAAAATATCATTAGAGATACCAAAGGGAAAAAGCTTATTAAATAAGAGAAAAAAAGCTAAGAAACCTGTGATTCCAGATAATATTTGTATAGTATGTCCAGGATGTAAAGGAACACTCATAAATGAGGAGAAAGAGAAAAACTATGGAGTCTGCAAGAAATGTGGGCATCATTTTTATCTAAGTCCAATGGAGAGAATAGAGCTTATAATAGATGAGGGAACATTTGTTGAAACAGATATCACAGTTGTTAGTAATAATCCTATAGATTTTCCAGACTACGAAAACAAATATATCTGCGCACAAAAAAAGTGTAGAGCTCATGAAAGTGTTGTTACGGGATATGGAAAGATTGAAGGTATAAATGTAGCAATCTTTGTTATGAATCCTAATTTTATGATGGGAAGCATGGGTATTGCCACAGGTGAGAAAATAACAAGGCTTTTTGAAGAGGCTACTAAAAAGTCTCTCCCTGTAATAGGCTTTACAGCTTCTGGAGGTGCTAGAATGCAGGAGGGATTATTTTCTCTTATGCAGATGGCTAAAACAAGTGGAGCAGTGAAGAGACATAGTGATGCAGGAAATCTGTATGTAACATTTTTAACTAATCCTACTACAGGTGGAGTAACTGCAAGTTTTGGTATGGAAGGAGATATAATACTCTCAGAACCAAAAGCACTAATTGGATTTGCAGGACCTAGAGTGATTGCCCAGACAATTGGTCAGATGTTACCTAAGGGTTTTCAAAAGGCTGAAATGGTTTTAAAAAAAGGTTTTGTAGATGATATTGTAGATAGAAAAAATCAAAAAACATATTTGGGCAAAATACTAAGAATTCATAGTTAGTTAGGAGATGAGAATGAAACCTTATAAAAGAGTTCAGCTCTCAAGAGCAAAGAATAGATTTACAGCTATAGATTTTATCAACAATTTAATAAAGGATTTTACTGAATTTCATGGAGATAGAAAATTTGGTGATGATACCGCTGTAATAGGTGGTATTGGAATGTTAAAAAATATGCCCGTTACAGTCATTGGTATTGAAAAGGGTAAAGGAACTAAGGATAAGATCTATAGAAATTTTGGTTCTGCTAATCCTGAGGGCTATAGAAAAGCACTCAGACTAATGAAACAAGCAGAGAAATTTAAAAGGCCAGTTCTATGCTTTGTTGATACCGCAGGAGCGTTTTGTGGCATCGGAGCAGAGGAAAGAGGTCAAGCTATGGCAATAGCTGAAAACCTTATGGAAATGATGGCTTTAAAAACACCTATTTTATCAATCTTTATCGGTGAAGGCGGAAGTGGTGGCGCACTTGGTTTAGCTGTTTCAGACGAGGTTTGGTTACTTGAGAATGCTTGGTACTCTGTAATTTCACCAGAGGGGTGTGCTAGCATACTCTGGAAGGATTCTTCTAAAAGGGAGGAAGCCGCGCAGTCACTCAAACTCACAGCAGAAGATTTAATAAATCTTGGGTTGATAGAGAAAGTTATATATGAAGAAAAGGGCAAGAATCAATCGAATCTCTATTATCAGTTAGAAGACTTAATCTATGATAAGTTTAAAGAGAAAAAAAACTTAAAAACTGAAGAGTTATTAAACCAGAGATATAATAGGTATAGGCATATAGATGATAAGCATATAAATGAAAAGAAGAAAGAGTAAATGAGAAAATCATTTGCTTTTTTTTTATGCAAAACAAATTTTGTTATTAATGCAGAAAAAAGGTAAGTGAACAATATAGATTTCGTGTTATTATAACATAAGGAGGAAAAACTATGAATACGAGAATATATCACAATTTGATTTCATATATTGATAGGTTTGCAGATGGCGATTATGGAGAGTGGTCAAACCCAAAAGAAAAAGACACTTCAGAAACCCAATATATTTTACCGTATTTTATTCATTCTAATAAAACAATCGCCTTTGTTAAAGAAATATACCGAGTTTCTAAAGAACTCGGAATAAAAAACTACAAAGATGTTATGAAGAAAAATGGTATTGATTGTAAATTTGAAGATATTGATTTTTCTAAGCTTAATTCCGAAGGTATTATCGCTATCTTGTTATTCGTTGTAAGAGGAGATAGATTTGTTGAGGGTATGCTAGAGGGATGGCTAGAGTCTGGAAGGATTAATAAGTTGCTGGAGAAGTTAAAAGAACTAGAAGAGTAATTATAGTAAAAGTATGCAAAACTTGCTTTTAGGTGCAAAAATGGGCAAAACAAACTTGCTTTTAGGTGCAAAAAAGGGCAAAACAAACTTGCTTTTAGGTGCAAAAAGAAGCAAAACAAACTTGCTTTTAGGTGCAGAAAAGGGCAAATCAAACTTGCTTTTAGGTGCAGAAAAGGCTAAAACAAACTTGCTTTTAGGTGCAGACGATAAAACAACATCTAAATCTATGGCTTTATCAATGGTGTTATACTATTAATTAAATTTAAAACATGGTATACTTTTATGGAGTGAGATATTATTAATTAGTTAATAAACAATAGTGTTTTAACAGTATATAACAAGGAGAAAAAATGGCAAATAAAAACAATGCTAATATAGGTTTTGAAAAGGAAATATGGGAAGCAGCGTGTGTTTTATGGGGGAATATTCCTGCTACAGAATATAGAAAAGTAATTATTGGATTGATTTTTTTGAGATATATATCATCAGCTTTTAAGAAGAGATATGATGAACTGATAACTGAAGGGGATGGGTTTGAAAACGATCCGGATGCATACGTAGAGGAAAATGTTTTTTTCGTCCCTAAAGAAGCTAGGTGGGAAGTGATTGCAAAAGCAGCACATACACCTGAGATAGGAAAAGTTCTCGATGATGCTATGAAGAGTATTGAAAAAGAGAATCCAACTCTTAAGAACGTTCTACCTAAGAGTTATGCTACACCTGATTTAGATAAAAAGGTATTGGGAGAAGTTGTAGATTTATTTACAAATAAAATAGATATGAAAGACACAAAAGTTGATGAAGATTTGCTAGGTAGAACATATGAGTATTGTCTTGAAAAATTTGCAGAAAAAGAAGGCAAAAAAGGAGGAGAATTCTATACTCCCCAATCTATTGTAAAAACGATTGTAGAAGTACTTAAGCCGTTTAAAAATTGTCGTGTTTATGATTGTTGTTGTGGTTCAGGCGGTATGTTTGTACAATCTCTTAAGTTTATAGAGGCACATAGTGGAAACAGGAACGATATTTCAATTTATGGCCAAGAGTCTAACTCTGACACCTGGAAAATGGCAAAGATGAATATGGCGATTAGAGGAATTGATGCAGATTTAGGTCCACATCGTGCTGATACATTTAAAAACGATTTGCACAAAAGAATGAAGGCGGATTTTATAATGGCTAATCCACCATTTAATCTTAAAAACTGGGGACAAGACAAATTAATAGAAGATGCTAGATGGACTTATGGAACGCCACCTGCTGGTAACGCCAATTTTGCTTGGATTCAACATATGATTTATCATTTGGCGCCTAATGGTAAAATTGGACTTGTTCTAGCCAATGGAGCGCTTTCTTCACAAACATCAGGTGAAGGTGAGATAAGAAAGGCAATTATAGAAGATGATATGATTGAAGCAATCGTATCAATGCCAACTCAGTTGTTTTACTCTGTAACTATACCGGTAACATTATGGTTTATAACCAGAAACAAAAAGCAAAAAGGTAAAACTTTATTTATAGATGCAAGAAATCTAGGATATATGGTTGATAGAAAGCATAGAGATTTATCAGATGATGATATTAAAAAAATAGCTGAAACTGTTGATAAATTTCAAGAAGGTGTTTTAGAAGATGAATTAGGTTTTTGTAAAGTGGCAACAACTGAAGATATAGCTCAGCAGGATTTTATATTAACACCAGGAAGGTATGTTGGTATACCTGAAGAAGAGGATGATGGAGAACCTTTTGAAGAAAAAATGGATAGACTTACTTCAGAGCTTTCAGAATTATTTAAAGAATCTCATAGGCTAGAAGATGAAATAAAAAAGAATCTGGAGGCTATTGGTTTTGAAATATAAGAAAAGAACTAATAAAAGTAGTATAATAAATTAATATTTTGATATTGTTCATTATACAGTAGAAGTGACATGTAGTAAGTACTTATAGACAAATTATATTACACTACGTAGAGGTGAAAAATATATGAATTATTATTTAATTGATGACTCTATTGAAAAATTAAACTTTTCTAAACGGACACACAATGCATTAAGAAATTCTAGTATTAATACGATAGGAGAGTTAATTAATTACCCTAGAGAGAATTTTATAAATATAAGAAACCTAGGGGAAAAATCCTATAGGGAAGTCATAAGAACATTGAATCAAATAGAATACGGTAAAGTTTTAGTTATTGATGATAATGAAAACGTTTCTGTACAGACTTACAACAGTACGGAAAAAATAACAAAACCTAAAGTTTTCTTGTTTGATGATAGTAATTTTTATATTGACAAATCTCTAAGCGAAATAGGGTTAAGTGCTCGAAGCTACCATTGTTTGATGAATTCAAATATTAAATATCTCTCTGACTTGATAAAAGCTGATGTTAATGATCTAATAAACATACGTAATTTGGGAGAAAAGTCTTTAAATGAAATAATAGCGAAACGTGATGATGTTAAATTAGAACCGTATATAGAGAGTAGTTACTATAAAATGCACTATGTAGAACAAGCTTTTAATGAAGTACTCAAAGCTTTATCAAACATGAGCTTATTAATAGACTATGACAAACTGTATAAATCATTGAATTCAATATTAGTCACTTATTGTAATAAACATAACAATATTGAAGATCTTTTTACCGATCAATTATTCATAAATGAATTGTTAGAAAGCGCTACTATTAAGGACTATGTAAAAAAATACTATACTTATTTATTGGATGAAGAAATATATGGTTTAAGCAGAGATACATTAACAACTAAAACTCCTAAGCTGTTGAGGGATAAAAAATACATTGGAAACGTATTGGAAGAACTTGTTTTAGAAAATAGGCTTAAAGTGTTTTATAATGATGTTTATATTATTTCGAGAGAAAAAATACTAGATTACTTATCTAGTACGATTGGAAATAATAAATTAAAACAAAGAGAGGCTGAGATACTAAAAGAACGTATTCAAGGGAAAACATTAGAAGAAGCAGCTAAGAATTACGGATTAACTAGAGAACGCATTAGACAAATAGAAAGGAATACTGTAAAAAAGCTTAATAATCTGAATTTAATATTTGCTGAGGATATTTACAAAGAAATATATTTAAATTATGACGTTAGTAAAGAGTTCTTTGAATATATATTAAGCGATGGTGTTACATATAATTATCTATCTATTAGGTATAGTCAGAACGCTAAGGATATGAATGAAAGATTAAACGTAAAGGATTCTCTTAGTGATGATAGAATTCCTAAAGTGTTTAGAATAAAGATAGAGAAGTACTTATATAAAGATTATGTTTTGTTAGGTGCTGAGTATATACCTTGTGACAGACCGAATTTGACTAATTACATAGCTAAAAATTTTGCGAAAGAAACAATATTATATGATGATTTTGTGGATTTGTATAATATATTGCTAGATGATATTGGTAAGTCAGATGTTAATAATCTTATTTTGAATTATAGAACATATGAAAATACACTGTCAATTAAAAAGGATATTTTATGGACTATGGGGAAAAGAATTAGGTATTATCCTTTTGACAACTATGATTTTAGGAATTTGTTAACGACTTTAGATTTAAATCAATATGAAAATGTTGAATTCTCCACAAGAAAGTTTTTTAAGCTTTACCCTGATATCATGAAGTTTTATGATATACATAATGAGTATGAGTTACATAATTTGCTTAAAAAGATTTGTGATAGCGAGACTTATCCCAATATAAGTTTTAAAAGAAACCCTACTATACAGATTGGAAACGCTAATAGATGTTCCCAAGTATTTGACTTGTTAATAACTATGGCTCCTATAAAAATCAATGATTTAGCTAGAGCGTATGAAAAAGAATATGGTGTTAAAAAAGAAACCGTTCTTGCAAGTTACTTTATAGATATTCGAGAGTATTATCATTTAGGAGAATATAGGATTGATTTTTTAGAACTTACAGCCGATGAGCAATTGAAGTTAAAACAGAATCTAGAAGATGATTTTTACTATTTTAGTGATATTAAAAGAATATTTAAAGACTTATTCCCTAAGGCAGATTTAAAAAAGGTTAATCCTTATAGTATAAAAAAACTTGGTTTTAAAACATATTCTAATTATGCTATTAGCGACACATATGAAACCTTTAGTGATTACGTGAAATATCTTTTAACAAAGGATGACATTATTTATACCGATTTTTTGCCAAGCAAAATTAAGAATACACAGTCATTTTACATAGTTTTAAGTGATTTAAAAAAAGATTATACGTTAATGGAGTATGAACCTAGTAAGTATATTAATTCTAATAAGATTTTTAATAATGGATTGACAAAAAAAATGATTGCTGATTTTGTAGATACTGTTGTAGATTTTGTTGGGAATTCCAGATATTTTACCATCAAGTCATTGCTAGATGATGATTTTTATCATGAAATATTTGAATACGGTTTTGAGGATTATTTCTATGCTTCTATTTTGATCCAAACGGATAAAATATCTTACACCAAGATTAACAATAATATTGTTATGATTTTAGGGAAATACAAGATTCTTATTGAGGATATTATTAGCAACATATTAGTTAATACTGACTCATTATCCATTGATTTATATGATTTACAGGATTATTTATTTAGTAAACTAGGTGTTGCTATTGACACTAATAAAATAAAAGACATTGTAAATAAAAGTGATATGCATTACAGTCATATTTACGAAAAGGTCTATTTAGATTATGAGATATATTTTGATGAAATTTAGGAGGAAATAATGAATTTATTAAAAGAAGGAATTGAGATAAAAAGTGTTATTAAAACAGACAAAACTAAAAATGTAGTAATAGATAACGTTGCTAAAACTTATCCAGTCTATAAAATAAAATTAGATTGTCTTTATTATAATGATAAAAACGATAGAATCTCGACATGGATTAGTGAGTATAAGGAATCAAATCAATTGGAAGAAATTGATAATAGTGATATAAAAAAATATAATAGTATTATCCATGGTTTTATAACAAAGAGTAATGCAAATAGACTTAAAAAGACTCAAAAGAATATTGAAACGGTTGGTCAACTAGAACCTGGAGTTGTCTTAAAAGATGGTAGAATAATAGATGGCAATCGCCGTTTCACATGCCTTAGAAATATTGAAAAAGCAACTCACTTTGAAGCAATTATATTAGATCATACAATTGAGAATAACGCTAAAGAAATAAAACTATTAGAGCTTATGTTACAACATGGAGTAGATGAGAAAGTTGAATATAATCCAATCGATAAATTAGTGGGCTTATATAAAGATATTATTGAAACTAATTTAATTACTGTAGAAGAATATGCTAAAAGTGTTGATCAAAAACCTAAAGACATAAAGAAAGAAGTTGAAAAAGCTAAATTAATGGTAGAGTTTTTAGAGTTTATAAACGCACCAAAACAGTTTCATATTGCAAGACACTTAAATCTAAATGATCCGCTTAAAGATCTTAATTCAATTTTGTTTAAAATTAAGGATGAAGATAAAAGAGAAGATGTTAAAAATATTGCTTTTGCACAATTGTTAATTCAACCTGAAGGTGATATGACTAGATACGTAAGAAAAGTTGGGAAAATAGTTACTGAAGATAAGTTTTCTGATGATTATATTAAAGAACAATTAGATAATACTGAGAAAATGATAAATAAGCTCATGGATTATAGTGATATTTCAAGAAAAGAAATAAGCGAAATTATGGCTGATGAAGAATTAAAAAGGGGATTTATTAATGCAACAGAAAAACATCTTACTAAAACTAATAGCTATAAAGTTAGAAATCAACCTCTAGATATAATTGACAAAGCACAGACTCATCTCGAAAGTATTGATTATCATATATTCAAAAAAATGGAAAATGATAAAAAGGAAATTCTTGAAAACAAATTAAATGAATTAATGGAGTATACGAAATATATTTTAGGAAAGCTATATGAGTAATAGTGTGAAACTAATTTTAGATATAAATAATGATAAGTTAAATTTATTTCTTGGAAACGAAATGGAAGAATTTATAAAATCATCATTTTATAAGCTAAAGTTAAAAAGATTTGTTTTTGAAGTTGATAGAAGCAAAAAAGTTCTTATATTTAAAGAATCGTTGAAGTATCCAAAATATAAAAAGATAATTAGTATATTAAAATATTATTGTGGAAATAATAATATACTTATATCTATTAGTGAAGGATTAGTTAGTTATATAGAAGCTAAAGAATACTATATTAATGAACGATCAAATTTTGGACTGTCTTTAAAACAAAAGGATGAAAAACTAAAAGATTCTTATTATATTTATAAAAACACAGTTGATGGTTTAATGGCTAGACAATTAAGAGATAAACAAATGTGGGATAGTTTTTTTATGACTAGTATGAAGTGTTCTTGTAATTTTTCTGTGCCTGGTTCTGGGAAAACGTCATCCGTTTTAGGTACATTTGCATATCTTAAAAGTAAAGGATTGGTTGATAAAATACTTATGGTTGGACCTAAGAATTCATTTAATTCATGGATTGATGAGTTTAATATTTGTTTTGAGGGCAAAGAAAAATTAAATTATTTCAATATTCAAAATTATAATAACCTTCAGAAGAAAAAGAGAGCGATTCTTTATGAAACTGAACTAAAAAACTTATTGTTGTTTAATTATGAAAGTTTAATATCAGTTGTGGATGAGGTAAAAAAAATTATAAATAATAAGACTTTGCTCGTATACGATGAGGTTCATAAAGTAAAATCGGTAAACGGTGTTAGAGCTGAAAATGCGTTGGATATCGCTAAGGAAGCTACTTACAAAATAGTAATGACAGGTACACCAATTCCAAATTCATATTTAGATATAAGAAATATGCTAGATATACTATATAGTGATGATTATGACGATTTTTTCGGTTTTAGTGAAAGTGAGTTGAGAAACCCAAGTCCTATTGATATTGAAAATATAAATCATAAAATACAACCATTTTTTTGTAGAACTAATAAGGAACAATTGAATGTACCATTACCTAATAAAGATATTATAATTAATGTTAATGGGTGTTATGAATTAAATAAAATATATAGTATTTTAAAATCACACTATAGAAGTAATAAATTGGCTTTAATTATAAGACTATTGCAACTTGAGTCTAATCCTCAACTATTACTAAAATCTATAAATAGTGGGGGTGAAGATTTTTCGGAAGTTTTAGATATTTCTGGTAGTTTAGAGGATATAAATTACAAGGACTTTTCAACGGAAATAATAGATTTAATTAATTCAATTGATACTAGCAATAAGTTCAATGCCTGTATAGAAACTGTTAAAAAATTAAATTCAGAGAATAAGTCTATTATAATATGGTGCATATTTGTAGATTCTATTATTAGATTATCAAATAAGTTGAAATCTTTGGGGATAAGTGTAGGAATAATATATGGGAATACTAGTTTCGAAGAGAGGACAAAAATACTAGATGATTTTCGAACTGGAAAAGTTGAAGTCTTGATTACTAATCCACACACTCTAGCAGAATCTGTTTCACTGCATTCTGTTTGCCATGATGCAATATATTTCGAATATAGTTATAACTTAGTACATTTATTACAGTCTAAAGATAGGATTCATAGACTAGGTTTAAATGATGGACAATACACACAATACTACTTTTTGCAAAATACTTTTTTTGATGACTACGCAGAATCATTTAGTCTTGATCAAAAAATATATGAAAGGTTAAAGCAGAAAGAACAAGTTATGCTAGATGCAATTGAAAAAGATGTGCTCGAAATTGTAACAACAAGTGAAGAAGATATTGATTTAATACTTGGAAGTATTGGTTTGTAAACTTTTAAAAGTAAAACATGTATAATGAAAAGACAATGAGATTAGTTTTAATCGAATGTAGACAAATATAATAAGATGGAGAAGTAAAATGGGAAGATGGAAATACTGCAAACTAAATGAAGTTGTTGAACTAAATATGGGACAATCACCAAAATCTGAGTTCTATAACGCAAGAAAAATGGGGATTCCTTTATTACAAGGTAATAGGACATTTGGTTTTAGATATCCAAAGTATGATGTGTATACAACACAAACTAAAAAGCTAGCTTATCCTGGAGATATTGTTATGAGTGTAAGAGCACCTGTTGGAGATATCAACATAGCAGATCAAAAAGTTTGTATCGGCAGAGGTGTTTGTTCGTTAAGAATGAAAAGTGGGAGTCAGGATTTTCTCTATTACTTATTGAAGGCTAATATAAAAAAATTGTTGCAGAAGCAAAATGGAACTGTTTTTTCATCGGTAAACAAAAAAGATATAGAAAATTTAATAATTAGAATGCCAGAGGATATAAAAGACCAAACTTCAATAGCTAGTTTTTTGAATACTATAGATGGAAAAATAACGCTTAATAATCGTATAAATGATAATTTACCAGCTTAGATTTCTATATTTGAAACATCAATTTCGCCAGACATTAGTTTAGGTAGTAGGGTATCTCTCAACTTTATAAGCAGCTCATTTTCAAAACAATTATTTGCTATTGTAGCATAAAAAGGATTAACACACAGTTGATATTCTTTTAATAAAGTAGTTTTGGGTAACAGAACCTTTAAGCTTTCTATATTTCCTTTATTAATATGTTGCTGTGCTCCACCTGTTTGATGTGATATTAGTTCATTTATATTATCTTTAATAAAAGGATATATGAATTCAAAGGGTAAATTTTTATTAGGTATTATTCCTACTACAGATTGATTAGCACAGCTTTCAATTTCAAGTAGGCTAACTTTTCCTAAAGTAGCTCCCGTAATTGCTACCACAGTAGTTTTTTTTGGTAATAATTTTGTTGAAGAATGTAACAGCCCTTTTTCTGTAATATATTCACTTGGAGATGTTATTCTAAATAGATTAACTTTTCCTGAGTTAATCCAAGGAATATAACCATTCCAAAATTTATACTTTTTACGACTTGGTGTGCCTCCAAGAACACAAGAGCATAGTTCACCTAATTTAATTATTTTGGAATTTTCCAATGAATTTTTCCTGAAATATAACTTAAATATGATTTGTGCATACTCTTCTAAATTATCATTTATA
>PDWJ01003173.1_pt1 | contig 16056 bp, 10 predicted proteins | sample 1430881 | NCBI WGS metagenome assembly PDWJ01 (sample SAMN01162460, study PRJNA174530) | Oral metagenome, whole genome shotgun sequencing project. | biome: Marine environment; feature: Marine mammal; material: Swab sample of the gingival sulcus; isolation source: swab sample of gingival sulcus... | reverse complement strand
GGTGATCGCTGCCGTCAGAGTCGTCTTCCCGTGGTCAACGTGGCCAATCGTGCCAATGTTAACGTGCGGTTTCGTGCGTTCAAACTTTTCCTTTGCCATGATGGCCTCCTTAAATGCCCTCGAAACAGGGGCTATCCGTAAACGCGTTTTGCCAACATCGCGGCACTGTGCGTTGTGATCAGTTCCAATTCTTACTGAGGCGACAGAACCCTGTCTTCCCCACCAAGAACCTCGGGGCGATAGCTGGATTGAGCACCCAAACGGCCTTCCCCGATCTTTTGACCCGTTTCTTGATCCACGAACGCGGCGTCCGCGATAATGACCGAGTCACAGGCGGCTTTGCGGCCACCCTCTGTTGCAATCGTGATGGAATAGAGCCTCACGATCGCCTTGGTATTACGTCGGCCCCAACGGTTCACACCATTCAGGGCCGATTTGATTTTTTTCCCGATCAGATCATGCACTTGCGTGGGCGAGAAGCCGACACACCGGAAGAGACGTTCCATTCCGGGTTCGACCTTGATCTCGACCTGATCGATCCGCATGTCAGCGATGCCAGGTGCCGGGCTGAAACCGGGCTTGGACCCGTTCGCAACCGGTGAGGTGGTCGTCGCGTATTTAGCCCAGTGGCCCTCCACACCGGGGTTGACTGTCGATTGACAGCCCCCCGCCAGTGCAGCAGCCTCATGGGGCAAAAATGCGCGTCGACCCAGCATCATCAGGCGTATTTCGCCTGAATTTCTTCGCTGATGTTGCTCGGCACCGGATCATAGTGATCGAACTGCATGGTGAACTGGGCGCGGCCTGAACTCATCGAACGCAGGGTGTTGATGTAGCCGAACATGTTGGCCAGCGGCACGAAGGCGTCAATCGCGATGGCATTGCCGCGCGGTTCCTGCCCAGACACCTGACCCCGACGCGACGTCAGGTCACCAATGATACCACCGGTATATTCTTCCGGCGTGATCACTTCGACTTTCATCACGGGTTCAAGCAGTTTCGCACCGGCAAGACGCATGCCTTCGCGCATACCCATACGGGCCGCGATTTCAAACGCCAGAACCGACGAGTCAACATCGTGGAACTTACCGTCGATCAGCGCCACCTTGAAGTCGATCACGGGGAAGCCAGCCAGCGGGCCGCTATCCATGACGGACTGGATACCCTTTTCAACGCCGGGGATGTATTCCTTGGGAACGGCACCACCAACGATGCGGCTCTCAAACGAATAGCCTTCGCCGGGTTCTGTGGGCGTAATGATGAGCTTGACCTCGGCGAACTGACCCGACCCCCCCGACTGTTTCTTGTGGGTGTAGGAGTGTTCGACCTCTTTCGAGATGGTCTCGCGATATGCCACCTGCGGCGCACCAATGTTGGCTTCCACCTTGAATTCGCGCTTCAAACGATCCACCAGGATGTCGAGGTGAAGTTCGCCCATGCCCTTCATGATGGTCTGACCCGATTCAATATCGGTTTCGACACGGAAGGACGGGTCTTCGGCGGCCAGACGGGCCAGACCCTGGGACATCTTCTCCTGGTCACCCTTGGTTTTGGGTTCAACCGCGATTTCGATCACCGGATCGGGGAAGGTCATGGTTTCAAGAACAACCGGATCGCTCTTGGCACACAGGGTATCCCCGGTCGTGGTGTTTTTCAGACCACCAAGCGCGATGATGTCGCCGGCAAATGCCTCTTCGATCTCTTCACGATCATTCGAGTGCATCATCATCATCCGGCCAACACGTTCATTGTTGCCCTTGGTCGAGTTCAGCATCTGGTCGCCCTTGGACAGGGTGCCCGAATAAATACGCACGAAGGTCAGCGAGCCAACGAAGGGGTCGTTCATGATTTTGAACGCCAGACCCGAGAACGCCATGTCATCATCCGCGCGGCGGGCAATGTTACGCTCTTCGGTTTCGTCACCGGGTTTGAAGCCCATGTAATCCACAACGTCCAGCGGGCTGGGCAGGTAGTCGATCACAGCGTTCAGCAGCGGTTGAACACCCTTGTTCTTGAACGCCGAGCCACCCAGAACCGGCACGAAGGCCAACTCAAGCGTACCCTTGCGCAGAAGTTTGCGCAGGGTTGCAACGTCAGGCTCTTCGCCTTCCAGGTATGCTTCCATCGCGTCGTCGTCCATTTCGACGGCGTTCTCGATCATCTTGCCGCGCCATTCGTCGGCCAGATCCTTGAGCTCGTCACGGATCGGGGCCTTGACCCAGCTTGCGCCCAAGTCTTCGCCCTGCCACAGCCATTCTTCCATGGTCACGAGATCAACCAGACCTTCCAGCTCGGTTTCCGCGCCAATCGGGAAAGCGACGGGAACGGCGGTTGCGCCAGTGCGGTCTTCGATCATCTTCACACAGTTGAAGAAGTCGGCACCGATCTTGTCCATCTTGTTGACAAAGACCATGCGCGGAACCTTGTAGCGGTCGGCCTGACGCCAAACGGTTTCGGTCTGAGGCTCCACACCGGCGTTGGCGTCAAGAACACAGACGGCACCGTCGAGAACCGCCAGCGAACGCTCGACTTCAATGGTGAAGTCAACGTGGCCGGGGGTGTCGATGATGTTCAGACGGTGCTTTTCGGTTTCGGCGGTCTTGCCGTCCTCGGTACGCTCCCAGAACGTGGTGGTCGCAGCCGAGGTGATGGTGATGCCGCGTTCCTGTTCCTGCTCCATCCAGTCCATGGTGGCCGCACCATCGTGCACCTCGCCAATGTTGTGGGATTTGCCGGTGTAATACAGGATCCGTTCCGAGCAGGTGGTTTTCCCTGCATCGATATGGGCCATGATGCCGAAGTTGCGGTAGCGGTCGAGCGGATATTCGCGTGCCATGGTTGTCTTCCTTCCTTGGCGTTACCAGCGGTAATGGCTGAACGCTTTGTTCGCGTCGGCCATTTTGTGGGTGTCTTCGCGCTTTTTAACGGCTGCGCCACGCGAATTCACTGCGTCAAGAAGCTCACCGGCAAGGCGCTCTTCCATGGTGTTTTCGTTGCGGGCACGGCTTGCCGAAATCAGCCAGCGGATGGCGAGGGCTTCGCGGCGCTCGGGGCGCACTTCAACCGGCACCTGGTAGGTGGCACCACCCACGCGGCGCGAACGGACTTCAACGCTGGGCTTGATGTTGTCCAGAGCCTCGTGGAACAGCTCCACGGGGGCGCGCTTGACCTTTTCTTCGATGCGATCAAGGGCGTTATAGACAATTTTTTCTGCGACCGACTTTTTGCCGTCGATCATCAGGTTGTTCATGAATTTGCTCAGAACCTTATCGCCAAATTTGGCGTCAGGCAGAATTTCGCGCTTCTCGGCGGCGTGACGACGTGACATCTCGGCCTCTCCTTATTTAGGACGCTTGGCGCCGTATTTCGAACGACGTTGCTTACGGTCTTTGACGCCCTGGGTATCCAGAACACCGCGAAGAATGTGGTAACGCACACCGGGAAGGTCTTTTACACGACCGCCACGGATCAGAACCACAGAGTGCTCCTGAAGGTTGTGGCTTTCACCGGGGATATAGGAGATCACCTCGAAACCGTTGGTCAGGCGCACCTTGGCAACCTTCCGCATAGCGGAGTTCGGCTTTTTCGGGGTGGTGGTATACACGCGGGTGCAAACGCCGCGCTTCTGGGGGTTGCCTTCCAGGTGCAGCGACTTGGAACGCTTGATTTTAGGCTGACGCGGCTTGCGGATCAGCTGTTGGATCGTTGGCATAGGGTCTCTTTCCCGTTTCTCAACACATGTGGTGCAAGGGTGTCCCCCCGCGGTTCAAAATTGCCGTGCATCGCGCGTCCACAACACACAAAAACCGCATCGTTCCCATTCCGAGGTAAACGGCGCGGTGGGTTAACAGAGGGTCTTCGCAACAGTAGCTCGGACCTTGACCACTTCAGTTTCGGTATCGGTTCCCGGGGGATTACCCCGTTCCGGATGTGGGGGCGTATAGGGGGAGTCGCGTGGCTTGTCAACAAGGGCACCAGGAACGGAGCTGTTGGCCCTTCCTCTCAAGCGTTCTAACCGCGCGCGTCCGCCTGCCGTCTGGCCAGACGCTCACGATAAAGCATGAACATCCCGCTTGAAATCACGATCGCACCCCCCAACAGGGTCCAGGTATCCGGCCATTCACCAAAAACCAGCCAGCCAAGCAAGAGCGCCCAGAGCAAAGCTGTATAACGGAACGGCGCAACAAAGCTGATTTCCCCCACGCGCATGACCATGATGGAAAACAAATAGCCCCCAATGATCATGACCGAAGCCCCGGCAAGGATCACCCCGCTGCGCGGTGCCACCGGCACCCAGTCATCCCCCAAAGACAGCAGACCGAAGAACAGGGTTACCCCCACAGAAGACATCAAAGTCACCAGCATCGAAGGCGTTTGACGAGACAGCTTACGCGTACTGAGATCTCGCAACGTGACACTGGCCACGGCGATCAGAGTGTAAATGGAATAGATCGTGAACCCTTCAGCCCCGGGTTTGACGATCAGCATCACGCCGAAAAAGCCCGTCAGAATGGCGCTTAGCCTACGCCACCCCACCGGCTCGCCCAGAAACAGCGCGGCAGCAAGGGTAACGGTCAGGGGAAGCGATTGCAGGATCGCCGTCACATTGGCAATGGGCATGTTGAACAGGGCAGTCAGGAAGAAAAACGCCGCCGCCACCTCGGCCCCGACCCGTATGGTGACCAAACCCCAGTCTCGCCGGGGAATGCGAACATGCACGCCTCCCATGATGCGGATCATGCCGAGGATCAAAATCGACGTCAGCACTCCACGCAGGAACAACATCTGGTTCAAAGGCATCTGCGACGAAATCGCCTTCATCAGAGTATCGTTAAAGGTAAAGGCCGCCATAGAGGCCATCATCAACCCCGCACCGCGCAAGTTGTCACCTGCTGTAGTTTGCATGTTCTTCTCCAGTTCCAGCCAAGCGATAAAGCCGTACCAAATGAAAAAAGGAAAGAGCAAAGGGCAGCGATTGATCCATCTCTGCGCTGAACAAGAGTGTCCCCCGCCATCAATAACAGGACGCGCGAAACACATAGATGTCGCGCTGCCTTCGCTCTTTTCCCTGTCTCAGGTGAAAGGGCGAACGCTTTAAACCAACCAGGCAAACCAATACTGGCCCCAGAAGTTCATGCGGTCCCGATCAGCATAACTGTCACATAAAGCCGCCGCTCCCAAGGCTCCCGCCGGCTGCGCTTGCATCAAAGATGCCATCCTCGCCGTTTGGGCTCGGCGGTTACCGGTATGGGCGCGCTGCGCCCATACCGGTAACCGCCCCCCGCCCGCCGCAGGCGATACGCCCCATTGGGGCGAACGAAAAACCCGCCCGGGGCAGATGCCGCGGGCGGGTCTGAATTTTCAAGACGCTGACTACAGCGCAGGCTTATTCGCGGCTTTCCGGCACGTCGACAAATGTGTCGAACTCATCGCCACCCACCACGTCATCTGCGGTTGGTGCGGCCAGTGCGGCTGCCGCCTCGGCCTCTTCACGGCGCGCTTCGATCACCACATTGTCCCGCGACTGGGCAATCGTGTGGATCTTCTGGGTCGCGCCACCGGTGCCTGCCGGGATCAGGCGGCCAACGATGACGTTCTCTTTCAGGCCGACCAGCTTGTCGCGTTTACCCTGAACCGAGGCTTCGGTCAGAACGCGCGTGGTTTCCTGGAACGACGCGGCCGAAATGAACGACCGGGTTTGCAGCGACGCCTTGGTGATCCCCAGCAGGATCGGTTCGCCGGATGCCAGACGACGCCCTTCCGACGCGGCCTTTGCGTTGGCCTGATCGAACTCCTGCTTATCAACGTGTTCACCTTTCAAAAGCGTGGTCTCTCCGCTGTCGGAGATCTCCCACTTCTGAAGCATCTGGCGCACGATCACCTCGATATGCTTGTCGTTGATCTTCACGCCTTGCAGTCGATACACGTCCTGAACTTCGTCGATCATGTAATCGGCCAATGCCTCGACACCCATGATGGACAGGATGTCATGCGGTGCCGGGTTGCCGTCCATGATATAGTCGCCCTTCTGCACAAAGTCGCCTTCGGCAACCGGAATGTGCTTGCCCTTGGGCACCATGTATTCGACCGCTTCCATCGACTCGTCCGCAGGTTCGATGCTGATCCGACGCTTGTTCTTGTAGTCACGACCGTAACGCACATACCCGTCGATCTCGGCAATGATGGCATGATCCTTGGGACGGCGCGCTTCGAACAATTCGGCCACGCGGGGCAGACCCCCGGTGATGTCCTTGGTCTTGGCCCCTTCGCGCGGGATCCGCGCAACGATATCCCCGGCCTTCACATCCTGGCCTTCTTCCACCGACAGAATGGCGTCCACCGACATCGGGTAGGTCAACGGGTTGCCCGCCGCGTTCCGCACCGGTTCGCCATCGCCATCCACGAGGATGATTTCCGGCTTCAATTCGTTGCCCTTCGGTGCCGCACGCCAGTCGATCACGATCTTCTGCGTCATGCCCGTGGCTTCGTCGGTCTCGTCCCGCACGGCAATGCCGCTGACAAGATCGACAAACTTGGCCGTACCGGCCTTTTCCGCGATGATCGGCAGGGTATAGGGGTCCCATTCGAACATCTTGTCGCCGCGATGAATCTGCTGACCCTCGGTCACGAACAGCTTGGAGCCATAGCCCAGCTTGTGGCTGGCGCGTTCTTCGCCATCCTCACCTTCGATGATCAGCTTCATGTTCCGACCGATCACCAGCTGTTCCCCGTTCGAGTTTTCCAGCAACGCGGTGTTTTCAAACACCACCTTGCCTTCCTGACTCGCTTCCAGGAACGACTGTTGGCCACCCTGCGCAACGCCGCCAATGTGGAAGGTCCGCATGGTCAGCTGCGTGCCGGGTTCACCGATCGACTGTGCCGCGATGATGCCCACGGCTTCGCCCGTGTTAACCATCGTACCGCGTGCAAGGTCACGACCATAGCAGGTCGCGCAAACACCATCCTCGGCCTCACAGGTCAGGGGCGAGCGCATCCGCATGGTCTGAACTCCCGCCACGTCAATCGCATCGGCCATACGTTCGTCGATCAGTTCGCCCTTGCGTACAATGATTTCATCCGTGCCCGGCTTCACCACGTCATCCGCAGCCACACGGCCCAGAACACGTTCAGCCAGCGATGCGACAACCTCACCGTCATTCACGGCGGCTTCGGCGTTGATCGCGTTTTCGGTGCCACAGTCGATTTCACGCACGATACAATCCTGCGCAACATCGACCAGACGACGGGTCAGGTAACCCGAGTTCGCTGTCTTCAACGCGGTATCCGACAGACCCTTCCGGGCACCGTGGGTCGAGTTGAAGTATTCAAGAACGGTCAGGCCTTCCTTGAAGTTCGAGATGATCGGCGTTTCAATGATGTCGCCGTTCGGCTTGGCCATCAGGCCGCGCATCCCGCCCAGCTGCTTCATCTGCGTGACCGAGCCCCGCGCGCCCGAGTGGGCCATCATGTAGACCGAGTTTGGCTCCATCACCGCGCCCGTGTCGTCCCGCTTTTCAGACGCGATCGACGACATCATCGCCTCGGTGACCTTGTCGTTACATTTCGACCAGGCATCGACAACCTTGTTGTACTTTTCGCCCTGAGTGATCAGACCGTCCATGTACTGTTGTTCAAAGTCTTTGACCTGATCGCGGGTTTCGTCAACGATGCCCCATTTGTCGTCAGGGATCACCATGTCGTCCTTGCCGAAGGAAATCCCGGCCTTGAACGCTTCGCGGAAACCCATGGTCATGATCTGGTCACAGAAGATAACCGACTCTTTCTGACCACAGTAACGATACACGGTATCAATCACCTGCTGCACTTCGCGTTTGCGAAGCAGGCGGTTGACCAGGCTGAACGGTGCCTTGGCGTTTTTCGGCAGCAACGCGCCCAGACGGACCCGGCCCGGAGTGGTTTCAACCCGCTCAAGGTATTCATTGCCTTCGTTGTCGATCTGCGGAATGCGCGCGGTGATCTTGGCGTGCAGGTGAACCTCACCCGTATCCAGCGCATATTGCACCTCTTCGATCGAGCCAAAGACCATGCCTTCGCCCTTCATGCCTTCGCGTTCAATGGTCGTATAGTAAAGGCCAAGGATCATATCCTGTGACGGAACAATGATCGGCGCGCCGTTGGCGGGCGACAGAACGTTGTTGGTCGACATCATAAGAACACGCGCTTCCAACTGGGCTTCCAGCGAAAGCGGCACGTGAACGGCCATCTGGTCCCCGTCAAAGTCGGCGTTAAAGGCCGAACAGACCAGCGGGTGCAGTTGGATCGCCTTACCTTCGATCAGAACCGGCTCAAACGCCTGGATGCCCAGACGGTGCAGCGTCGGTGCCCGGTTCAGCATGACGGGGTGTTCACGGATCACTTCGTCCAGAATATCCCAAACCTCGGGACGTTCCTTTTCGACCAGCTTCTTGGCCTGTTTCACGGTGCTGGAAAGGCCCTTGGCCTCAAGCCGCGAATAAATGAACGGCTTGAACAGCTCCAAAGCCATCTTCTTGGGCAGACCACATTGGTGCAGCTTCAATTCCGGGCCGGTCACGATGACCGAACGACCGGAAAAGTCGACGCGTTTCCCCAGAAGGTTCTGACGGAAACGACCCTGCTTACCCTTCAGCATGTCGCTGAGCGATTTCAAAGGACGCTTGTTGGCACCAGTGATCACACGACCACGACGACCGTTATCAAACAGCGCGTCCACGGATTCCTGCAACATCCGCTTTTCGTTACGCACGATGATATCCGGCGCACGCAACTCGATAAGCCGCTTCAAACGGTTGTTCCGGTTGATCACCCGGCGATACAGATCGTTAAGATCGGACGTCGCGAACCGGCCCCCATCCAGAGGCACCAGCGGGCGCAGTTCTGGCGGAATCACGGGAATGACAGTCAGAACCATCCATTCCGGGCGGTTACCGGATTCAAGGAAGCTTTCGACCACTTTCAGACGCTTGATGATCTTCTTGGGCTTCAATTCGCCGGTCGCCTCGGCCAGATCGGCGCGCAGGGTTTCGGCTTCGGCCTCAAGGTCGATTTGCGACAGCATTTCGCGGATCGCTTCTGCACCGATATTGGCGGTGAAGGCGTCCATACCGTAATGGTCCTGGGCGTCCATGTACTCTTCTTCGGTCAGCATCTGGCCATAAGTCAGATCAGTCAGACCAGGTTCGATCACCACGTAGTTTTCGAAATAGAGAACACGCTCCAGATCCCGCAGTGTCATGTCCAGCATCAGGCCAATGCGCGACGGCAACGACTTGAGGAACCAGATATGCGCCACGGGGGCCGCCAGTTCGATATGGCCCATACGCTCGCGACGGACCTTTTGCAGCGTGACTTCCACACCGCACTTTTCACAGACAACGCCGCGATATTTCATGCGCTTGTATTTGCCGCACAGGCATTCGTAATCCTTGATCGGGCCAAAGATACGGGCACAGAAAAGACCATCACGCTCGGGCTTGAACGTTCGATAGTTGATGGTTTCGGGCTTTTTGATCTCGCCATACGACCACGAAAGGATCCGCTCGGGGCTTGCCAGCGAGACCTTGATTTCGTCAAACACCTTGGGCGCAGCCAACGGGTTGAACGGGTTATTTGTCAGTTCCTGGTTCATTTGTGATACCTCAAATTTGTGCGATAGAGTTCGGCTGGAGACACGATTTTTAGCTAAAAATCGTGTGTCGCTTATTCCTCACCCTCCGCATCCAGGAGTTCCATATTCAGGCCAAGGCCGCGGACTTCTTTGACGAGAACGTTGAAGCTCTCCGGCACACCGGCCTCAAAGTTGTCTTCGCCTTTGACGATGCTCTCATAAACCTTGGTCCGGCCTGCCACGTCGTCCGATTTCACGGTCAACATTTCCTGCAGGGTATAGGCGGCACCGTACGCTTCCAAAGCCCAGACCTCCATTTCCCCGAAACGCTGACCACCGAATTGCGCCTTACCGCCCAGCGGCTGCTGAGTTACAAGCGAATACGGACCTGTCGAACGGGCGTGGATCTTGTCATCGACCAAGTGGTGCAGCTTCAGCAGGTATTTGACCCCCACCGTCACCTTCCGAGCAAACTGTTCACCGGTACGACCGTCAAACAGGACCGACTGGCCGCTGCTGTCGAACCCGGCGCGGGTTAGCGCGTCGTTCACATCGGCCTCTTTCGCGCCGTCAAAGACGGGCGTCGCAATCGGCACACCACGGGTCACGTTCCCGGCCGCTTCGATCAGTTGGCCTTCGTCCATTCCGGCAATGCCTTCTTCATAGACGTCGTCACCATAGGCCAGCTTCATCGCATCCCGCACCGGCGTCAGATCGCCCGAGCGGCGGTATTCCGACACCGCTTCGTCGATGTTCACACCCAGACCGCGCGCGGCCCAACCCATATGAGTTTCAAGGATCTGACCAACGTTCATCCGGCTGGGAACGCCAAGCGGGTTCAGACAGAAATCGACCGGGGTGCCATCGGCGAGGAACGGCATGTCCTCCATCGGCACCACTTTCGAAATCACACCCTTGTTTCCGTGACGACCGGCCATCTTGTCGCCCGGTTGCAGCTTGCGCTTCACCGCCACGAACACCTTGACCATCTTCATCACGCCCGGGGGCAGGTCGTCGCCGCGGCGGACCTTTTCAACCTTGTCCTCGAACCGGGCATCCAGCGCGCGCTTCTGCACCTCGTACTGCTCATGCAGCGCCTCGACGATCTGGGCATCGCCCTCGTCTTTCAACGCCAGTTGCCACCACTGGCCACGTGTCAGGGTTTCAAGCAGCTCTTCGGTAATTTCGCTGTTGGCCTTGATGCCTTTGGGGCCTTTCACGGCCACCTTGCCAAGGATCAGCCCTTTCAGGCGCGCATAGATGTTGCGATCCAGAATGGTCAGCTCGTCATCACGGTCACGGGCCAGGCGCTCCACCTCTTCCCGCTCGATTTGCAGCGCACGTTCGTCTTTTTCCACACCATGGCGGTTAAAGACGCGCACTTCCACGACCGTCCCGAAATCGCCCGGCTTCACACGCAGAGATGTATCGCGCACGTCCGATGCTTTTTCACCAAAGATGGCGCGCAGCAGTTTTTCTTCCGGCGTCATCGGGCTTTCGCCCTTCGGCGTGATTTTACCCACCAAAATATCGCCCGGCTCAACATCCGCGCCGATGTAAACGATGCCCGCCTCGTCGAGGTTGCGCAGCGCTTCTTCACCGACATTCGGAATGTCGCGGGTGATCTCTTCCGGCCCCAGCTTGGTATCGCGAGCGGCAACTTCGAATTCCTCGATATGGATCGAGGTAAAGACGTCATCACGCGCGATCCGCTCGGAAATCAGGATCGAGTCTTCGTAGTTGTACCCGTTCCACGGCATAAACGCGACAACCACGTTTTTACCCAGGGCCAGTTCACCGATATCGGTCGACGGACCATCGGCAATCACCTCGCCCTTGGTCACGGTGTCGCCCACCTTCACCAGCGGACGCTGGTTGATACAGGTGTTCTGGTTCGAGCGCTGGAATTTGCGCATCCGATAGATGTCAACGCCCGCGTCCCCCAGCTCAAGATCCGAGGTCGCCCGGATCACGATCCGCTGGGCATCCACCTGGTCGATGATCCCGGCGCGTTTCGCCATGATCGCCGCACCACTGTCGCGTGCCACAACCTCTTCGATCCCGGTGCCGACCAAGGGCGCTTCGGCCCGCAGCAGCGGAACCGCCTGACGTTGCATGTTCGATCCCATCAATGCGCGGTTGGCGTCATCGTTTTCAAGGAAGGGGATCAGCGAGGCCGCAACCGAAACCAACTGTTTCGGCGACACGTCGATCAGGTCCACGTTTTCGCGCGGGGACAGCATATATTCGCCCGACTGGCGGGTGCTGACCAGATCATTGACGAACACGCCGTTTTCGTCCAGCGTCGCGTTGGCCTGGGCCACGGTGTGGCGCATTTCCTCGGTCGCGGACATGTACGAAACGTCATCGGTCACATGGCCGTTATCCACGCGGCGATACGGAGTTTCGATGAACCCGTATTTGTTGACGCGGGCAAAGGTGGCCAGGCTGTTGATCAGACCGATGTTCGGCCCTTCCGGCGTTTCAATCGGGCACATCCGACCATAGTGGGTCGGATGCACGTCGCGCACCTCGAAACCCGCACGTTCACGGGTCAGACCGCCCGGCCCAAGCGCCGACAGGCGGCGTTTGTGGGTCACTTCGGAAAGCGGATTGGTCTGGTCCATGAATTGGCTGAGCTGCGAAGAACCAAAGAATTCACGCACGGCCGCCGCGGCGGGTTTGGCGTTGATCAGGTCCTGCGGCATCACCGTGTCGATTTCGACCGACGACATCCGCTCCTTGATCGCACGCTCCATGCGCAGCAGACCAACGCGGTACTGATTCTCCATCAACTCGCCAACCGAACGCACACGACGGTTGCCAAGGTGGTCGATATCATCGACATCGCCCTTGCCGTCGCGCAGCTCAACCAGTGCCTTGATGCAGGACACGATGTCTTCCTTGCGCAGGGTGCGCATGGTGTCTTCGGCGTCCAGCGCAAGGCGCATGTTCATCTTCACGCGACCAACGGCCGAAAGATCGTAACGCTCGCTGTCAAAGAACAGCGTGTCAAACAGCGCCGAGGCCGCCTCAACGGTGGGCGGCTCGCCCGGACGCATGACACGATAGATATCCATGAGCGCCGTATCGCGACCCATGTTCTTGTCCATCGCCATGGTGTTGCGCATGTAGGGGCCAACATTGATATTATCGATGTCCAGAACCGGAATCTCGGTGACGCCCGCATCGTCCAGTTCCTTGAGCGAACCGCCGATCACGTTGCCGTCCTTATCCATCTCAAGCGTCAGTTCATCACCCGCTTCGACATAGATCGCGCCGGTTTCTTCGTTGATGATATCCTTGGCCACGAATTTGCCCACGATCTGATCGTAAGGCACCAGCAATTCGGTCACTTCGCCTTCGTCGATCAGCTTCTTGACCGCGCGCGGCGTAATCTTCTTGCCCGCTTCGGCAATCACTTCACCGGTTTTCGCATCCACAAGATCAAATGCCGGGCGGGTGCCACGCACACGCTCGGGGAAGAACTTGGTGACCCAGCCCTTGTTCTTCTTCGATTTGTAGGTAACCGTATCGTAATACGCGTCCATGATCATTTCCTGATCCAGCCCCAGCGCATAAAGCAGGGTGGTCACAGGCAGTTTGCGGCGACGGTCGATCCGCGCAAACACGATATCCTTGGCGTCAAATTCGAAATCCAGCCAGCTACCGCGATAGGGAATGATGCGGCAGGCAAACAGCAGTTTGCCGCTGGCGTGGGTTTTGCCCTTGTCGTGATCAAAGAACACACCGGGCGAACGGTGCATCTGGGATACGATCACCCGTTCGGTGCCGTTGACCACAAAGGTGCCGTTCGGTGTCATCAGGGGCATGTCACCCATGAACACGTCCTGTTCCTTGATGTCCTTGACCGATTTGGCACCGGTATCTTCGTCCACATCAAACACGATCAGGCGCAGCGTCACCTTGAGCGGCGCGCTATAGGTCATGTCACGCTGCTGACATTCCTCAACGTCGTATTTTGGCTGCTCCAGCTCATAGGATACGAATTCCAGAACACTGGTTTCGTGGAAATCCTTGATCGGGAAAACCGACTGGAACACACCTTTGATACCCTCGCCATCCGAAGGCAGGGGTTGATCGCCGGAATTGAGGAAAAGATCGTACGAGGATTTCTGAACCTCGATCAGGTTCGGCATCGCCAACACTTCGTCGATTTTGCCGTAATACTTGCGCAAACGTTTCTGGCCAAGGAAGCTTTGTGCCATGTGACGTGTCACCTTTCTTTATCTCATATGCCAGATACGTCGTCGGGGTCCCGACGCACTGTCACCCAGAGACGGCAAGAAACCGGTCTATTCTCGGCCCGCGTCCCACCGCGCGCCTCTCGATCCGGAAACCCTGCCTTGGGAAACTTCACCGCGATGAAGCTTGCCAAGCCGGGGGCCTGCTGTGCTTTGATGCCGATTTACTTAAACTTTTGAACCGGTTAGAGGAAGTATTCGGAGCTTTAGGTCACCTCATCGCCGCAAAAGAACAAAAGCGGCCTCGAATCAATCGAACCCGCAAGAGACTTCCAAATATTAGGTTAAGCAACCAAACGCAAGACCCCCGTCCAGAGATTTTACGCATTTTCCGCACTCTCGAATGGTGGCAGGAAAAACGCCAAAAGTCAAGGTTATGACGCAAATACCTGCCCCGTCGCCGAGAACCCGTTGCCGACAAAAGCGCCCTCAAAATACCACACTCCTGAACTAGGCGGGTCACAGACACGTGCTTTGTCTGCGCCACAACAGCAACCCTTACAAATCGAGGACTCCAATGAAAAAAACTTTTACCCTTGCCCTGCCGCTGATCCTTCTGCAGGCAACCGGCGCGCTGGCCGTGACCAACTGTACCTATGTCGGCAGCCAAATGATCTGTAGCGGTGACACGACAACAACGTGTCGCCAGGTGGGCGGCCAGGTCATCTGCTGGTAAGCCGCCCCCCAAACGCAAACAGGCGCCCCGGATCGGGACGCCTGCCGTAATTGGGTGGAAAACCCGAATTACTTGAGCTCGACTTCGGCACCAGCTGCTTCCAGCTTGCCCTTGATGTCGTCTGCTTCGGCTTTGTCGACGCCTTCTTTGACGGCTTTGCCGCCGGCTTCGACCAGCTCTTTCGCTTCTTTGAGGCCCAGGCCGGTGATGGCGCGGACTTCTTTGATGACGTTGATTTTCGATGCGCCGGCCGAAACCAGAACGACGTCGAATTCAGTCTTTTCTTCTGCTGCTGCACCGGCGTCGCCGCCAGCAGGACCAGCCATCATCACAGCGCCACCAGCGGCGGGCTCGATGCCATACTCGTCTTTGAGGATGGTTTTCAGTTCTTGTGCTTCGAGAAGGGTCAGACCAACAATCTCTTCAGCCAGTTTTTTCAGATCAGCCATTTTACTTGCTTTCCGTTTTCAGTTTTGTGTTCCAACGATGTGCGGTTTTGCATACGTCGGTCAGTCAGTTGCTTACGCAGCCTTCTCTTCGATGGTCGAGAGGATGGATGCGATGTTCGAAGCAGGTGCGCCAATTGCGCCCGCGATGTTGGAAGCAGGTGCGCCGATGCAACCCGCGATCGAGGCAATAAGCTCGTCGCGCGAAGGCATTTTCGACACGGCTTCTACGCCGGCACGGTCCAGAGCGTTCTCGCCCATTGCACCGCCAAGGATTTCGAACTTCTTGTTCTCCTTGGCGAAGTCCTCGGCCACCTTGGCTGCTGCCACGGGGTCCTCGGAATAGGTCAGAACGGTCATGCCCGTCAGGTATTCGGCCATGCTCTCGCAGGGCTTGCCTTCCAGGGCGATCTTGGCGAGCCTGTTCTTGGCGACACGTACGGCCCCACCTGCGTCGCTTGCGCGCGCACGAAGGTCCTGCATCTCGGCAACTGTCAGACCGGTGTAGTGGGCAACCACAACAACGCCAGAGCTTTCAAAGATCTGGCCGAGTTCCTCGACCACTTTCTCTTTCTGGGCTCTATCCACAGTTTCACTCCAAATTTGGGGATTGCTCCCCGGCTCAGTTTAGCGACGGGGGCGGGTTGCGCCCTTACGCCTCTCAGGTCCAAATTGTACGGGACAAGTCCAAGACCGCCCGAGGTCCAAGCCCTCGCGCAAAATCCGGTTTTCCCGCCTCAGGCAGGAATTATGGCCATGAGGGCCACCCACCTTCTCGGACGAAATGCACGGTCCATCTCGAATCGAAGCGAACCGCACGAGGGGCCGTTTACGCCGGTTCGCCCATCAAGGCAAGGGCGTGGTTGGAAAAACGCCGTTGCAGATACCTTCCAATAGGAAGTTTTCCAAGGGTCGTATTGATGACAACACCACTCGGACGAATAGTGATCTACACCAAAAAATGGGGCTTATATACGTATGTGACCCACCTCGCCTAGCTTCTATATCCGGTCGTCGAAAAATTTGAGGACATACTGTCTGCCTTTTTCAGTAGCGCGAAAG
>PDWJ01005772.1_pt1 | contig 16060 bp, 15 predicted proteins | sample 1430881 | NCBI WGS metagenome assembly PDWJ01 (sample SAMN01162460, study PRJNA174530) | Oral metagenome, whole genome shotgun sequencing project. | biome: Marine environment; feature: Marine mammal; material: Swab sample of the gingival sulcus; isolation source: swab sample of gingival sulcus... | reverse complement strand
CGACACGCAGGTGGGCATCTTCAACCTGCTGGGCGTGAAGGTGGCCGAGCTGCCCCTGCCGGTGAGCGGCGAGCTGGACCTGGGCTTCCTGCCGAGGGGCCGCTACATCCTGATGGTGGATGGGGTATCCCTCCGCCTGGTGAAGGAGTAGCCGCGAAAGGGAGAAATAGCGAAGAGGGGGGCTTGCGCCCCCCTCTTTTTTGCGCTTAAGATTTGACCATCATCCACCTACAACACCCGCCACAACCCGGCAACAAGCGGCATGAGCCACTCAGCGTCGCACAAAAAACAGGGGCGACGGTACACCCGCCACCCCCGTGCAACGCCTTACGAAAACCCCGGCCTAGAAAAGGTAGGCGAGGTTTACGCCGAAGTTCTGGTTATGAATGTTGTAGTTCTTGGCCTTGGCGATATTGAACAGGCCGAAGTCGTAGAAGACTGCGAGCTGCGCGCCGAAAAGGCGGACACCGGCCTGCGCGGAGAGGGCCCAGTCGAAGCGGGAGAGGCCCTTATCCTCCTTGTCCTCCCTACCCCACTCTATGGTCTCCTTCACCTTCCCTTTCGTGATTGAGCCCCCCAGGGCGAGCGAGAACGTCGGGCCGAGGCCGAGGAAAACCCCCGTGTCGGAGAGGCCGATGGAGTAGTTAATCTTCAGGGGGAAGTCGAGGTAGTAGAGCGAGGTGGTGTGCATGATGTTGGACTTGGAGAGATGCTCGTCCTTGTAGTTGTACTTGTAGCCCTTGCGGGTGACGAGGGCGTTGGCCTCTAGCTCCCAGCCAAATACGGGGAACTGGAAGAGTAGCTCCGCCCCGGCCTGCCAGCCGAAGAGGAACTCCTGGTTCTTGTTGATGGACTTGCCCTCGAACTTGACCTGCTGTCGGGGGAAGACCAGGCCCGCCTTCAGGCCCAAGTGCAGGGGCAGGGCGGAGGCGATGGGGGCGATGAATAGCAGCGAGAGCAGCAGCACGAAAATACGTATCTTCTTCATGGCTTATTCTGTTTTCAGATTTGTGTTGTTACTAAGCAAAGCTCGGACCGGCCGGGAGCTAGAAGAACTTGTAGCCCAGGTCGAGGCCGAGGGCGAAGTTGCGCATGAACCTATCCCTGTAGACGAAAGTCGACACCCTGTGGTACCCGTCCACCATGTTGGTGAGGCCCAGGTCGAAGTAGGCGCCGAAGCGGAGGCGGGAGAAGAGCTCCACACCCAGCCGCGTCTTGAGGTCGATGAAGAAGCGCCTGGGGTGCTGCTCCGCGCCGAACTTGATGTCCTCCTGGTCGTAGTCCGTCGGGCTCGACTTTACCCCCTCGTAGTCCGCGCGCCTATCGTACCTCCCGAAAAGCCCCACGCTGAACTGCGGGCCCAGGCCCATGTACAGGCTGGCTGGCCCGAAGTCAAAGGCGTAGAGGCCGGTGAGCGGAAAGGAGAGGTAGAAGGGGGTGAACTCCTCCTTCAGGACCGTGCGCACGTAGAGCGAGGAGGCATCCGCCCGGTAGGTCCACTCGGACTTCCCGCCCTTCCTCGAGAGCATGGCCCCGGCATCCAGCTCGAGGTGGCCCACGGCCATGGGGATATCCACGATGCCGAAGACCCCCAGGCTTGCGCCCAGGATGGCATCGCCCCGGTACGTCTGGCCATCAATCTGGCGCAGGGTGTAGTACGACATCCCCGCCCCGCCCCGCAGCCCGAAGTGCATCTGGGCCCGGGCCAGCGGGAGGCCACCCACCATGAGGCCGAGGAGGAGGACTAGCATTCTACCTTTCATATTCCTTGCGATGTATTAATCGTTCCATTGGGTCCATTCGGCCCCGATTTGCGGCCTATCGCTACATCCGGAGCCTACTCCGCGAAGGTAATGCTTTTTTTATTCTACCTTTGCGTGGGTTTGGGCAGAGGCGATTAAACTTTGAATTTCGGGGATAGATGGGGTGTGCTTGGCGTAGCGCGTTGCTGCTGACACTATTGCTATGGCTCACGGGCACGGGGCTGTCGGTGGCCCAGCTGCGGGTGGGCTTCCACTCGGGGGCGGGCGTGAGCCAGATGCGCACCGACCCGGACAGGGTCTGGGGCGAGAAGGGGTGGTCGCTACCCATCGTAGCCTTCGAGCTCGGGGGCACGCTGGACTACACCCTGCGGACCGGGCGCTTCGGCCTGGGGCTGAGCACGGGGCTGGAGCTCCTCCGTCGGGGCGCCCACGAGCGGCGGGCCTTCGAGCAGGAGGGGCGCTACAGCATCCGCAGCACCACCAAGGAGCAGCTCACGCTCTACTACCTCGAGGTCCCCCTGCTGCTGCGAGTAAGCCTCGACCTCCGGCGGACCACCCTCTTCCTGATGGGGGGCCTGCAGGGGGGCATGGGCCTACACGGGCGGATAGCCCACCGCGTGGAGGTGCAGAACCCGGAGCAACCCCGAGGGCCGGACGACCGCCGCCGCGACGCCCTCTGGGGGCGCAGCCCGGGGCAGGTAGACCGCTGGCACCTCGCAGCTGTGGGGCGGCTGGGCTTCGAGTTCCTGGAGGACTTCGCCCTCTTCGGCTACTACGAGCTGGGCCTGAGCCGAACGGCCCGCCTGGAGAACGCCCCGCCCTGGATGCAGCGGCAGAGCTACGGCCTGGGCTTCAGCTTCTTCTTCCTACGCTACCCGGCCCGGGGGGAGAAAGCCACCACGCAGGCCAGCGGCACGAGGGGCTAGGGAAACGGAACGGATATCACGCGCGGCCAGCACGGCCGCGACAACAACATCTTTTAAGGAGACAGAATGGGAAAGCGCAAGGATAGGCATCAGAAGTCGAAGTCTATAAAGAAGAAGGATTTACAGAGCCGGATACGGGATTTCTTCACCGAGCGGCCGGGCGTATCGGCCGACTACCGGGCCATCGCGAGCTACATCGGCGTACGCGACTCCTACACCGCCCGCCAGATTGGGGCCGCCCTCAGCGACATGTGCGAGCGGGGCATGCTCCTGGAGAAGGGGCATGGGCGCTACGCGCAGGTGGCCGACAACGACACCACTGAGGGCCAGATACGCCTGCAGAAGGGCGGGAGCGGGCTGCTCCTCCTGGAGAACGGCACGGAGGTCTACATCCCCGCCCGCCAGACGCGCCACGCCCTCAACGAGGACACCGTGCGCGTGCGCTACTACTACAGCCAGCGGTACAAGAAGGTGGAGGGCGAGGTGCTCGAGGTGATTGAGCGGGCCCGCGACACCTTCGTCGGCGTGCTGGAGGTCGACGAGCGGGTGGCCTTCCTGCTGCCCGAGAACCGCAACATGCCCTACGACATCTTCGTCCCCCTCGACCAGCTCAAGGGCGGCAAGCACGGGCAGAAGGCCATCGTGCAGATTACCAGCTGGCCCGCCCACGAGCGCAACCCCGTGGGCGAGGTCGTGGAGGTGCTCGGCACCCCGGGCCAGCACGAGGTGGAGATGCATGCCATCCTGGCGGCCTTCGGCCTACCGTACCGCTACCCGCAGGAGGTGGAGCAATTCGCCCAGGGGCTCGACGACGGCATCACCCCGGAGGAAATCGCCAAGCGGCGCGACTTCCGGAGCGTGCCGACCCTCACCATCGACCCCAAAACGGCCAAGGACTTCGACGATGCCATCTCCTACCGGGAGCTGGACGACGGCGCGCTCGAGGTGGGCGTGCACATCGCCGACGTGAGCTTCTACGTGCGCCCCGGCAGCATCCTCGACGACGAGGCCTACGCCCGCGCCACCAGCGTATACCTGGTCGACCGCACCATCCCCATGCTCCCCGAGCGGCTCAGCAACGGCATCTGCTCCCTGCGCCCCCAGGAGGACAAGCTCTCCTACTCGGTGGTCTTCCGGATGAACGCCAAGGGCGTGGTGCTGGACTCCTGGATAGGCCGCACGGTCATCAACTCGGACGCGCGCCTGACCTACGAGGAGGCCCAGACCATCATCCAGGGCGGGGAGCACGAGTTCGCCCACCAGATCCGCATGCTCAACGCGATAAGCCAGCAGCTGCGTGAGCGGCGCTTCGCCGACGGGGCCATCGACTTCGTCAGCGGGGAGGTCGCCTTCCGCCTCGACCAGGAGGGCAAGCCCCTGGAGGTCATCCCCCAGGTCTACGACGAGTCGCACCAGCTCATCGAGGAGCTCATGCTGCTGGCCAACCGGACGGTGGCCGAGTACGTCGGCAGGCCCGAGAAGGGCAAAACCCCCGCGCCCTTCGTCTACCGCGTGCACGACAAGCCCAAGCCCGAGAAGCTCGACTCGCTCTTCGGGGTCATCGCCAAGTTCGGCAAGCCCTTCCAGGGCGACACCACCCGCGTCAACGGCCGCGACATCACCCAGATGATGCGCAGCATGCGCGGCCGGCCCGAGCAGCACTTCATCGACATGCTCGCCATCCGCTCCATGGCCAAGGCCATCTACTCCACCAAGAACATCGGCCACTACGGCCTGGCCTTCCCCTTCTACACGCACTTCACCTCCCCCATACGGCGCTACCCCGACCTGATGGTGCACCGCATCCTGACCGACCTGCTGGCGGGCCGCAAATCCAGCGGCGAGCGGGAGCTCTCGGAGTGGTGCGAGCACGCCTCAGCGCGGGAGAAGCTGGCCACCGACGCGGAGCGGGCCTCCATCAAGTACAAGCAGGTGGAGTACATGGGGGCGCACCTGGGCGAGGAGTTCGACGGGGTCATCAGCGGGGTGACCGACTTCGGCTTCTTCGTGGAGCTCACCGACAGCAAGTGCGACGGCCTGGTGGCCATGCGCGACATGCAGGACGACTACTACTACTTCGACCAGGAGGCCTTCTCCATCATCGGCGAGCGGACCCGCAAGGCCTTCCGCCTGGGCGACCCCGTGCGGGTGAAGGTGTCGCGCACCGACCTACTACTCAAGCAGCTAGACTTCGAGCTGGTGGGCCACCAGAACGAGCCCATGGACCTCAGCCAGCCCGGCAAGCCCCGCCGCGCCGAGGCCAAGCAGGCCGGGGGCAAGAAGGGCAAACGCAAGAAGGGGGCCAAGAAGCCCATCAGCCGCAGCGGGAAAAAGCGCCGCTAGCCCACCCGGGAATTTGGGGTCTTCGTCAAACTAGGTACCCTCGGTTTGTACTGAAAATCATCAACCGCAAAAATTCTAAATTCCTAAAGCCGTAGGCAGATCTAAAAAGCGTTCGAAAGCGGTTGTTCTTGCCCTCTAGCATACCTGAGCTAATTTGATACTTGCAGAAGGCCATGATGCCATCTCGATGTTGCTGCAATGAATTTGCCAGCGCATTGAAACTGCTGGCTCCCACATTCTTAGCCATTTCAATGCATGCATCAAGCATAGAGGCAGCCTTAGGCATTGACGGCTGCTTAATTACCTTCCGAAAATGTTGTATGGTAGTGTAGGCTCGCGCTAGCACGGAATTATTTTGAAGAAAAGTCTTCAGATTCGCCTTCTTAGCCTCGTCAATGCCGGACGGTTTCGCCAGCAAAAGGTACTTCATGCTCACTAGGCAATTCCGTAGGGGCTTATCGCACGCAGCCCGGGCAGCACGCCATTGCGAGCGACGTAGCCCATCGAGCGCCTGGTTGGCCCGCTGAATCAAGTGGAAACGGTCGTACACCACGGTCGCTTCTGGGTAGCATGCGGCAACTGCGCTCCGGTAGGCCCCAGACATGTCCATGGCAATGGCCTCAATCTGGGCCCCTTGCGCTTTAGCGTCCTTGAAAAAACCCTCAAGCGCAAGTTTCCCACGCCCCTGCGCTACATGTAGCACATGACCCGTAGCCAGGTCGAGCACTACCGTCATGAATACCCCCTTGGCTACATGGATTTCATCAATCGCAATACGCTGAATTCCAGATAGGTCAATGTGCGTAATGCGCTCCTCAAGGTGATGCTGAAGGGCAGCATGCACCGTATGCCACCCCAGACCGTTGAGACCGGCTGCATTCTTAATCGTCATGGTAGCGCAGTCCCGAATACTCTTGGCAATGAGCCCGCGTGTGCACCGGCTGTACGGCGAGAGAAAGCTAAATTGCTCTTGGGGATGCCGACCGCAGGTGAAGCATTCCATCCTTCTTACCAGCACCTCAAGGCGTATCTTGGTCTCCCCGTAGGATGGAGCCTTTACCATGCGTAGCTTCGCACCCTGAAGCCGAACGTGAGTCCCGCCGCAGTAGGGGCACCGTATGGCCTCCCGAGGGGTTGCCACTCGCACAACCACGCACCCCTCGGAATTCACCGAGGCATTCTGTATGTCGACCCCCTCCAGCCCAAGCATATGCCGCAATACGGTCTCATCCATAGCAACTTCGCTCATCGGGTTACACTACCGGGTTCGGGACACCCCAATACTGGCAACAAAGGTAGCATTTTATCTGACAAAATCGCGCGGCAAAGAAAAAAGGAACCAAAAAAGAAAGGTAGCTTAATATTATAATATACATGGAGGTATATAATACTTAGTACTATAGGGAACTCGCGGGGCAATTTGCCAATTCCAAATTCGTTCGATAAAATACTCGTAAAATGCTTATAATAAGCACTTTAGAAGCTATTTCTGTCATGGAATTTACCTTTCCGCACTGAGCGATATCTGGGATTTTTTCACCAAGACAGACATTCAAATTCTACAATTATCATGGTGGCTATATATCTGAAAACAGCAATAAAAGAATGAATACAGCAATATATTAATACAGATATATTCGATAGTGCATGTTTTCCTAGGGGGGTGAATTTTTTACCCCCCTAACTCATTACTCATTGTTCGGCATTGATTTTTTCCGTTTTCTGCATCCGAATCCATATATTTTTCTACCTTTACACCGAGTTTTTGCGCCATTCGAAGAGGATAACCGTATAACTGAACATGCTATGAAGGATTTGCCAAAGCCCACGCCGCAGGAGTTTCTTGAATGCCTCAATATCATGAGGTCGGGAACGGACATATCTGAGCCCGCCATGGAGCTGGAGCTGTATTTCCATCTGAAAGAGTACGATGGGGAGGAGCTGGCCAACGACCGCGAATTCCGGAAAACGCGCGTCCGCAATGCCTACGGTGCCTACGCGGCCGGGATCTACGAGGGCAAGAGCGAGTACGAGGCTCGCCAGATGGCCCGCGATGTGCTCTTCGCAAATCTGGAGTACTCCAGGTACTACGTCCTGGTGCATGGCGTAATCAACGGCCCGCAATGGTGCAACCTCATGGATAGGATACCCAAGGGCTTCACGGTGGAGGCCTTTGCCGGGATACTCCTCCAGAACGAGATGATTATGGATGCCTTTGCGGCCTTCGAGCGCTTCCGTCTCAACCCCAATGAGCGCTTCTGCGAAATGCCCGACTATGAGTACCACGCGGAGTATGACCAGTTCTGCAAGCGCCTCAGCCAGGCCATCATTACCATCATCAACGAGAATGACTGGGAGGGCCTGATGCGCTACCCGAAGAAGGCGCTTGGCCCGCGCGGAGAGCGGATGGAATGGTTTGAGGCTGATGCCATCCCCTCCGACGAGGAGCAGGCCCTGCTCAACCGAATGCCCTGGGAGGAGTAGCGGCGTGCATGCCGATTGGAGCGTAAAAAGCGGGGGCCGACCATCGATGATGGTCGGCCCCCGCCCCGTTCAGAAATAATCGTAACGATTATGCACTGCAAACCGGCATCACGACTTAGGGAGTCCTAGAAGCGGCGATAGGAGTCAGAAGAACTTGTACCCGTAGAACGTTACCGTATCCTTCTTCACGACCATGGCCTGGTTGTAAACGCTGATCTCCATGCTGCACACCGCGAAGGGATACTGTTGGGCCCATGGATCCAACGACAGGGTGCCACTCAGTACTCTTACGCCGTCCGTGGGCGAGAAACGCCAGGATGTCCCATCATCCGCAGCGATGAAATGGTAGGGCTCACCCTTACCCTCGTCGAGCAGGTAGCGGTCAGTCTTCACGAAATGACGGTTTTCCGAATAGATGCTGTAGTAATCGGTATAGTTCGCCTTGTAAATCAGCCTAGCCATGAGCCGGTACCTGCCCTTTAGGCTATGCGTCCCGATCTTCTCACGGATGGCAATGCCGCTGCGGCTGCTCCTGTCCTCCATGCGGATTTCGATGTTGAACTCCGGCAGCGCGTCCGCCTTCACAGACACGAACCGCAGCCCCAGCGCCGCCGTCAGCTGCGCATCGTCCGTGCAGACCAGCATGAAGCCCAGCTCCTGCTTCTCGGCCAGCGTCGTGGGCGTGTAGCCCACCGTGAAGTCCCCGGCCGGGAGGCGGATGCTCCCCCCCCGCTCCACCGGCTCCACCACCGTGCCGTTCACCCGCACCCGGCCCTGCCCCCCGTGGTTGCTGTAGGTCAGGAGGTACTCCCTGCCCGGCGCAACGCCCGAATCCACCATCCGGCAGCGAACCCGCGTCTCGTGGTAGATGCTCGCGACCGTATCGTACGCATCCGCCAGCACGTGGACCCGCGCCGGGGGCGGCGGCGCGGGCGTCTCGTCCGTCAGCTCCAGCTCCATCGGCACCTCATGCCCGAAGTCGTCCCGGAAGACCAGCTGCAGCGACTGGTTCTCCCGGCACTCCGAGACATAGCGGAGGCGGAACTCCCCCGGCTCCACCCGGTAGGTCTCGTTGGCCACCAGGCGCTCGTCCCCCAGCAGCAGGCCGCCCTGGCCGGAGCCCTGGTGGTAGCGGACGTGGTAGTCGCTGCGCCGGTCGTGGCCCACGATCCAGCAGCGAACCGTGAGCGTATCGCCCCGGGCCAGCGACGTGTGGAACGGCAGATGCTCCACCTTGAACTCTGGCACATCGAAATCGAGCGGCAGCTTGCGCTCGCAGCCAGCGGCCAGTAGCACCAGCAGCAGCGCTAGTAGCAGACGGACACGGGTGCTAAAAGCCAGCATCATGGGAGTATTTTCACATTTAGCAAAGTAGCCTTCTCATAGCTAGTCGGGAAACCTGGTGCCCAGCGGCCATGTGGCAAGCGGCCATTTATTACGTTCAGCACTTTCAAGTTGAACAGGTAGGTCTGAGCTAGTATTTTCGACTTGTCTATAGTCCCATCCACCCGCAGATGTAGCTTGAAATCGAAATCTCCATTTCCCTCACCAATCACAGCGCCACTCCAACCTTCCATATTCTTTTGAAAGAGATAAAAATGACTAGAAAACCGGCCTGATGATATCGTCTCGCCGCCCATAACATCTACCGAAAGCAGCTGAATGTGCTCCTCATCGCTTTTCCACAGTAGTAGGATTTCTGAACTGTCGAGAACGTTCTCCTGATGGATATGGAGGGGTACCGCTATGCCCCCCCCAATCGGGATGCTATAGTTCATCCCATCCGGGGTGTCCAGCTCCAGCTTTACTGCATGCTTGGCCGTCTTCCACTCCTGCTCAGCCTTTTCCCACTCCTGCTTGGCCTTTTCGAATGCCTCTTTAGCCTCCGCCTCACCCGTCTTTTCCTTAGTCGCTACTGTTAACGCGTGGAAGGCCTTCTCATAGGTCCGATGGGCCTCTACGACCCTTACCTGCAATTGCCTTGCGGTTGGCTTGGTCGCATTGCCCTGCTGCTCGCCGCTCCCCTCGTTGCCCTGACCACTGGCCCCGCCATTGCCCTGCTGCTCGCCGCTCCCCTCATTCCCCCTTCCCGCTCTTCCCCCGCTGTTCTCCTTCCCCGCCCCCGAATCGCCCCCGTCCTTGTCCTTCTTGCACGAGCACAGCCCGCCACCCATCGCCACCAGCACCGCCCCCAGCATCAGCATTCCCCTTGTTCTCATAGCCATTTCCTTTTTAGATTACACCTGCCTCATGACGGTCATGGCAGTATCCTTATCGTTATGTGCTAGCATATCGTCCGAGATATCCCGATTGGCCCGCACGCGCAGCCTGATGTTGAAATCCCCATTCCCCTGGCCTATCACCCTTTTCACCTGCCTGACCCCCCCCATTGTCACCCCCTCATTCTTCGGGATGCTCATTGTTCTACCATCCCCAAGCTCTATCGCCTCCAGAAAAACTGTACCATTATTATCGACGCAATACAGCCCGATATTCGCGTTGGCAGGGGCATTCGCTTGCCGAACGCGTAGGGGCAGGGTTATGCTCTTCCCCCTCGACACTTCGTACACGCCCCCCGGCATGCTCACCTCCAGCTCCACCGGGCCCGGCTTCGGCTCCTCAGGCTTGCCCGGGTCGGGCGTTACGCCGCCACCCCCCGGGTTCCCCCCGCCAGCATTCCCCTGGGTATTCCCATTCCCCGCTTGCGCACCGCCACCTGTATTCCCCTGGCCGTTCGCCTTCCCGCTCTTCCCCCCGCTGTTCTCCTTCCCCGCCCCCGAATCGCCCCCGTCCTTGTCCTTCTTGCACGAGCACAGCCCGCCCCCCATCGCCACCAGCACCGCCCCCAGCATCAGCATTCCCCTTGTTCTCATAGCCATTTACTTTTTAGATTACACCTGTCACTTTAGATGAAACGCGCACGCAAGGTAGCAAAATTCCCCAACATGCAAGCCGCCACCCGGAATTTCCGCATCCCCCTCACAGCATGAACAGGCTCCCCGGGTTGAGCCGCAGCCCCAGCGTCGCGGCCGGGCGGAAGCCCCCCGTCGTCGCCCCGAACAGGTACCGCGCCTGGCCCCGCAGCGTCAGCAGCAGCCAGTCGCACAGGAAGCACTCCACCGACAGCTGCAGCGACGGGCCGTACACGAAGCCCGCCACCTGCCGCAGCCGCGACCGGTACGGGAGGTCGAAGCGCCCATCGTTGAGCTGCTCGTACCCCAGGTGGCCCGAGAGCCCCGCGTACAGCAGCACGTTCTTGCCCGCGTCCGAGGCCAGCGGGTACAGGTAGCCCACGCCCCCGAGGTACGCCCGGCTCGGCACCCGGTACGCCGCCCCGAACGGCAGCCCCTCCCGCTCGTACTCCGCGAAGCCGAAGAGGTAGTCGTAGTGCCGGAGGTAGAAGCCCACCTGCGCCCCCACCGTGCGCTGGTCGCGCATGAGCAGCGCGCGGCCCGCCGGCAGCGGCACCCCGCCGTAGACCTCCCACGAGAGCTGGTGCGCGATCAGCCGCTGGCCCCACGCCCGCGGGGGGAGGCCCACCGCCAGGGCGGCGCAGACCGCCAGCCCGAGAAGCCGCCGCCTCATCTGAACTCCAGCCTGAGGTCGCCAATCGCCGCCGCGTGCTGCAGGTCCTCCTGCTGCACCAGGAAGGCCAGCCGCCGCCCCCCGCCCCGCTCGTAGAGGCTAATCTCCAGCTGCTTGCCGTCCGCCAGCGTGAACTGGTCGAAGGCCAGCACCGTGCGCACCGTGGACTTGCCCTCCACCCGCAGCACCCCGTTGTACATGCGCAGCGGCTGGAGGCTCAGCTCCTGCGTCGCCACCCGCTTGGCCACCACCCGGTCGATCACCCGGAAGGAGATCAGGTCGATGTCGTAGGGCGCGTGCGTCGAGTTGTCCAGCCGCAGGTGGAAGTACAGCAGCCCGTTGTGCGCGTACAGCCCCCGCAGCAGCAAGCGCAGCCCGAACTGCCGCGCCCCCAGGTGCTTGACCGTTCGCCGGTCGTTCTGGTGGATGGTCCGCATGATCAGGCCCACCAGCGTGGGGCTCTCCCGCCCCAGCTCCCGCAGCCGCACCTCCATCCGGTTGCTGGGCAGCCGCCCCCCGCCCGAGAGGCTGCTCGAGAGGAAGTCCTGCATCTCCACGCTCAGCTTCCGCGGCTCCTCCGCGTAGCGCACGTTGAAGCTGTAGAACGCCCCGTCCTCGCACACCACCGAGAGGTTCGTCTCCCCCGCGAAGCCCCGCACCGACGACTTCACCCGCAGCACGTTCACCGCGTCCTCCGCCTGGCCCGCGATGATGTCCGTCGACCCCAGGTCCACGTACCGCACCGCCGCCGGGAAGAGGATGTGCGTCGTCTTCCCGAAGCCCACCTCCAGCCCGTAGGGCACGATCACCCGCTCGTTGGGGATGTACTTGCTCAGGCCCCGGTACAGCTCGCCGTCCCGGGGGTGGGAGGGCTTGCTGGCCCCCTCAGGAGGCAGCGCGCCAAAACCTAGATACGCGCGCCCCATCCCGCCCGACAGGCTGTCGCCATCCGCCGCGCGGAGTACAAGGGATGAGAGGGCCAGCAGCCCCAGAAGCGCCGCGGGGGCCAGGCCCCGCGAAACCAATCTAATCATATCCATACCGTAATACCATTTCATCGTTTCCTACCACCTCTTTGACCCATCCTTCTTCTCCTTCTCATCCTCCTCATCCTGGCTCTGCACCAGCATCAGCCTATGCCCGCTCTTGAGCGTCACGCGCAGCATCAGCAGCTTGTGCCGGAGCAGCTTGCCCCCGCCCTGAATCGCGCTCCGCGCCACGTCCGTGATCAGCTGGTCCTTCAGGCTCGCGTTGTTGGCCGTCGTCACCACGATGTTGCCCTGCTGCTGGCGCTCCGCCGACAGCGCCGACATCGTGCCCACCATGTCCGCCCCGAACGCCTTGAGCGCCTCCATGTTCTCCGACTCCGGAATGAACACCCCCTCCTGGCCGTCCAGGTCGAAGGCCGACAGGCTCACCGCCATGATGCGCCCCCCCACCGCGATGCTCGTGACCAGCAGCTGCATCCGCTTGCCCTCCACCTGCGCCTTGGCCATCAGCTGCGAGTTGCGCGGAATCGGGACACCATTCACCACCGTCGGCTCCAGCAGCCGGAGCGGCACGTAGTCGTTACCGTGCACCGTCGTCGTCCGGTCAACCACCGCCGCCAGCGTGTTCACCGCCAGCGGCTGGACGTGCCCGAACGCCGAGATGAAGCCCTGGTGCGTCACCGCCTCATCGCCCCCCTTATCCCCGCCGGCCACCCCAGCACCCGAACCGTGACCACCCGGACGCGCCGGAGCCTCCGCCTGGGGGAGGCTCGAGACCCGCCGGTCAGCGCGCACCACCGGCTCCACCCGCGAGAGGTCAGTGCGGCGGCCGACCTTCTTCCCCTCATCCTTCTCCTTCCCCTCGCCGGACCCCATCGCCACCAGCTGGCCCAGCATCTCCATCTCGCGCTCCTGCGCACGGGCCGCCCGCTCCTCCTCCGCCCGCATCTCCGCCCGCAGCCGCGCCTCATCCCGTAGCCGCGCGTTCTCAAGCTTCATCGCCTCGAGCTGCGGGTCATACATGTCCGAGCTGGATACACCGCCGCCGCCACTCGTCGCCACATCCTGCCCCTCCGAGCTCACCGACAGCAAGCGGGACACCCCCTCGTCCACCGCCCGCGCGGCCGAATCCTCCTCCCCATCGTAGCTACCCAGAAGGCTCATGGAGCCGCCCCCACCACCACCGAGCTCTAGGCCACCCTCCAGCCGGACCCCGGAGGCCTCCTCGTAGATCCGCAGCTTGCTCGAGTCCAGATGCTCAGTCCGCGCAATCGGCACCCGCGTGTTGATGCCCCCCGTCCGCGTGCTCGCATCATCCCCCGGCGCGAAGACCCAGTAGGCCCCGCCGCCCACCATCAGCCCCACCAGCGAGAGCAGCAGCCCCAGCTTGAACTTGCGGTTGCCCGCCAGCGTACGTATATCCATGCCCATGCCCCCCTAGCGGTCTATTGTCCTGATATCCCTATTCTCCACCACGTCGAAGTGCTCCATCATGAAGCCCTGCGGGTTCGTCTCCGAGCGCACCGTGTTGATGAGCGTGCACGATGTCACCAGGCTCCGCTCCGTCAGGCTGTTCTTGCGGATGATATGCAGGTGCCCCCAGCAGCGAACCCGGTACGGGTAGCTGTCCATGTCGCAGTAGATCGAGTCCACGTAGATCTTCTGCGACACGTTCCCCGAGAGCATCCGCTTGAAGTACCCATCCTCTGCCAAGTCCTTGTAGTACTCGAAGGCACTACGGTCGCACATGTGCAGCGCCCGGTCCACGTTGGAGCGGATCGCGTCCTTCGTGGGCGCGAGCGTGAAGAAGAGCTCGTGGAAGCGCCGCACGTGCTCTTGCGCCTCCACGGAGCGGTTCGTGTTCACATCCTGGCTCAGGGCCAGCATCAGCGACTTGCCCTGGTCCAGCACGTAGATCTGCTGCCGCTGGGCCTCCGCGAAGGCGAAGGCCCACCACACCACCCAGCCGCACACCAGCAGGCATAGGAGCGTGAACAGCAGCGTGTACAGCCGGATCCGCTTGAAGGAATTCTCTATATTCCGAAGGCTCTGAAACTCCATGGCTACCTAGCTTTTCGGCATCGACTTCTTGCCGCGGATCTTCCCGACCACATTGCCCACCCGCGCCCCGGCCACCGCCGCCAGCTTGTTGCCCTTCTGCAGACCGTAGCGGCCCGCCGACCGGCCCAGGCTGTTCGAGTTCCGCAGCATGCCGCCCGCGCCGCCACCGGCCTCCACCACCCAGCCCGCGATGGTCGGCACCGACAGGAACGCGATGATCCCGATCGCGTAGAACGCCAGGATCAGCCAGTTCGAGTCCGAGGACTCCGCGCCCTGCAGGTTGCTAATCTCCGCCGTGAGCAGCTGGGCCCGGATGCGCGTCATGATGGCCGTCAGGATGGAGCAGATCGGTGCCCACAGGTAGATGGAGATGTAGCGGGCAATCCACGAGGTCAGCCCGCTGGTGAAGCCGTCGAACACCGAGAAGCCCAGCACCAGCGGGCCGATGATGGACAGCACGATCAGGCAGAAGACCCGCAGCATCTTGATCACCAGCCCCGCCACCTCGAACGCGAACTGCAGGAAGGCCTCGAAGATGTTGAACACGATCCGCCGCACCCAGAAGAACCCCTTGTCCAGCAGCATGGTCCCCAGCGAGATGTCCTCCTTCACTATTTTATGCTTACTCAGCTGCTCCTCCTGCTGCGGGTTCGCATCCGAAATCTCCTTACGCATCCTGTCGTCGATCTTATCCATGCTCAGCTTCTTGTACTGCGCCTTCAGCGCGTCCACATCCTGCCGCTGCGCCTCCGACATCGCCGCCGTCGCCATCTCGATGGGCTGCAGCACCCGGTCGAAGCCGTCCAGTATGTGCGGGTACAGCCCCAGGCAGAGGAGGATCGCGAAGGGCCGCAGCAATGGGTACACGTCGATCGGCTCCGCCGAGGCCAGCGAGCGCCAAACCCGCGCCGAGATGTAGAGCAGCGCGCCCAGCACCGCGATGGCCCGCGCCACGTCCACCAGGTAGGTGCTCATGTCGCGCATGTCGGTCAGCGTTTGGGTCAGAACGCCGTCCATCAGGCCCTGACCCTCCCTGGAGATCTCCAGGAGAATTAGCAACGTCTGCATGGCCATACGATTTGCTACCAGTACACCTCGTTCGCCCCGTAGAGCTGCTGCAGCGGCGATGCCTGGTGCTGCTGGCTACGCACGTAGATCATCGACGACACGTAGTTGCGCTTGAAGTACCGCACCAGCGACAGCAGCTCCGAGAGCTCATCGTGGATCTTATCCAGCATCTGCATGCGCTCGTAGTCGCTCATCCGCAGGGAAGTGCCAAGCATCAGGCCGATCTTCCCCACCTCCTCCGTCGCCAGCTCCGTGAAGCGGGCAAAGCCATGCTGCAAGGACTCGCGCTCCCTTGCCGAGAAGCTGGAGTGCCCTACCAGCGAGTACCCCTCCAAAACCTCCCGGGCGATATCCCTACCCATCTCCCGGCACTCATTGACCTTCTTCAGCCGCCGCACGTGCTTATTCACATTTTGCACCGCCTTCTCTGCCATATCGGACGCCTCCTTCAGCCTCTGCATGCTCTTCAGCGTCGACTGGCTCACCTTCAGCGCCTTCGCCATCTCCATGAGATCCTTCCCGTTGAGAAACCTGTCGAGAGCCATCCCGGGAATATCCGTTACCATCATCTGCGCCCCCGCCCCCCTCGGCCCCAGCAGCCCCATCACCAGCATTACACCCATCAAGCACCCCCTGTAGAATACCCTCATAGCATTACCCTCCATGTTAAACTGTTTATACTGTGTATACATAAGCCCCCCATCACTCGCTGACCAGCATCCGGATCGCCCCCTCCACGTCGCCCCCCAGCCGCCCGGCCAGCGCCATCACCTCCACCTTCTCCCGCTCCTCCGTCGTGTAGGCCAGGTACTCCGCCCGCGAGACCTCCGTCCCGTACACC
>PDWJ01003171.1_pt1 | contig 16060 bp, 15 predicted proteins | sample 1430881 | NCBI WGS metagenome assembly PDWJ01 (sample SAMN01162460, study PRJNA174530) | Oral metagenome, whole genome shotgun sequencing project. | biome: Marine environment; feature: Marine mammal; material: Swab sample of the gingival sulcus; isolation source: swab sample of gingival sulcus... | reverse complement strand
CTGCTTCCTCAGGTTTTATTCTTTATCAGGTGTCAGTATGATTAAATGCCGCTGCTCATTTAAGAACGGAACCTGCAGTTCATGCTGACTTTGTACAACGATATCATGAGGTAAGTTATCTATCTCACTTTGCGGAAACAACCCTTTCATTGCTAACAGCTCAATGCCCGGATGTAATAAAGCCCGCGTTTGTTCTACAAACTGACTGATTGCAGAATAAGCCCTGCAAATAATCTGTTGGCAGGGTATATGAGTACGATAATTTTCTATTCGCGAATGTACAACTGCTACGTTTATTAACTCTAATTCTTTAACTGCCTGCGTAATAAAACGCGTTTTTTTTCCATTGCTGTCAAGCAGAGTAAACTGCTTTTCTGGATTCACAATAGCCAATGGTATACCAGGAATTCCAGCGCCAGTACCCACATCTAAAATGGTCGTTCCTGTCAGCCACTGATTGACCACTAAACTATCCAGCAAATGTTTTATAACCATTTCTTTAGGTTCACTAATTGATGTCAGGTTAAATGCTTTGTTCCATTTAGTCAGCATTTTTAAATACCTGATCATTAACTGCTGTTGCAATTCAACAACATTCAATGAAGCTTTCTGAATACCTTGATCAAGTAATAATGCAGCTTCCTGCCATTGAGAATCAGTCATCTAATACCCGTGGGTTTTGTTGCATGGAGCACTTTTTCAAGTGAATCAAAAGAATTGATATGGCCGCAGGTGTTACTCCTGGTATACGCGAAGCCTGGCCAATGGTTTCCGGAGTAGTATCTAACAACTTTTGTTTTACTTCGTTAGATAAGCCTTTCACATCATTGAAATTTAATTCTTGAGGTATTCGAGTGTTTTCGTTTTTACGAAGCTTTTCAATTTCTTCCTGCTGTCGGGCAATATAGCCTTCATATTTAGCACCAATCTGAACCTGTTCTGCAACGGCTTTGTCGCCAACATGAAAAGCGGTGGCTTCAGCGATTTTTTCATAGTCCAGCTCAGGGCGGCGCAGCAATTCCATCAGGTTATATTCACGGGATAGGGGCCGATCAAAATAGCGGTTTAATGCGTCAGCCTGTGTTGATCCTGCTTGAATCCAGGTGGCGCTCATTCGTTGCTGTTCTGCGGCAATGGCATCCTGCTTTCGGCAAAAAGCGTCCCATTGAACATCATCAACTAAACCAAGATCACGACCAATCTCGGTTAAACGGGTGTCTGCATTGTCTTCACGTAACAACAGACGGTATTCAGCCCTGCTGGTAAACATACGATAGGGTTCTTTGGTACCATGACAGATTAAATCATCAACTAAAACACCTAAATAGGCCGTATCCCGGCCGGGGTACCAGGCATCTTTTTCCTGTGAGCGCCGGGCGGCATTCAAACCTGCCAATAAGCCCTGAGCACCGGCTTCTTCATAACCGGTGGTACCATTAATTTGCCCGGCAAAATATAAACCGTTGATATGCCTGGTTTCCAATGTGTACTTGAGATCACGGGGATCGAAAAAATCGTATTCAATGGCATAACCGGGCCGGGTGATATGGGCCTGTTCAAATCCCTTAATAGAATGAATCAGTTGCAACTGCACATCGAACGGCAAACTGGTGGATATGCCATTGGGGTACAGTTCATGGGTTGCCAGTCCTTCGGGCTCGACAAACACCTGGTGGGAAGGTTTATCGGCAAAACGATGAATTTTATCTTCAATAGACGGGCAGTAACGGGGGCCGACACCTTCAATGACACCGGTGTACATGGGCGAACGATCCAAGCCTTCACGAATAATGTCGTGGGTTTTTTCGTTGGTATGGGTGATAAAACAGGAAACCTGCTGGGGATGATCGGCCTGGGTTCCCCGATAGGACATAACCGGGGTGGGAGTGTCCCCCGGTTGTTCCTGCATCACTGAAAAATCCACTGATTTGGCATCAATCCGTGGTGGCGTGCCAGTTTTCAGGCGATCGACCCGCAGCGGCAATTCGCGCAAGCGGTTCGCCAGGGCAATGGATGGCGGATCACCCGCTCGGCCCCCGGAGTGATTTTCCAAACCAATATGAATCTGGCCACCTAAAAAAGTACCGGCGGTCAGCACCACCGTATCACCATGGAAACGCACGCCCATATTGGTGACGACACCTTTAACGGTATCGCCCTGCAAAATCAAATCATCGGCGCCCTGCTGGAATATCTCCAGATGCTGCTGATTTTCCAGCATTTGCCGAATGGCGGCTTTATATAGAACACGATCTGCCTGGGCGCGGGTGGCGCGTACCGCCGGCCCTTTGCGGGAGTTTAATATACGAAACTGTATGCCGCCTTTATCGGTTGCCAATGCCATGGCACCGCCCAGCGCATCAATTTCCTTAACCAGATGGCTTTTACCAATACCCCCAATGGCCGGGTTACAGGACATCTGGCCCAATGTTTCTATATTGTGGGTTAACAACAGCGTTGATACACCCATGCGAGCAGATGCCAGGGCAGCTTCTGTGCCTGCGTGTCCGCCACCAATAACAATCACGCCATAGCGCTTGGGATAATCCACCGTGTTTTCCTCAGATTCAAATTTTGTTGGCCAAGCCTGCCGAAAAAGACCCATTAGTATACGGGCTGTGCAAGGAATTAAAAGATCCTGATGAAGATTCCGCGCTTTGCTGACGTGCGCTGCTCCCAGTCAAGAACATCAGTGGGGGGCTTATGACATTTTTGTGCTGATTAGAATACATGGCAATAATGCAATAAATGATGCCTCCAAAGGGTGTATTAACCTTGGTCCTAGTATTCGCAAAAAAATTGCTGTTAATGCCGATAGAAAACTAGAGGTCGTAAGATGAAGCTCAAAACAATAACCATCGTAACTTGCGTATTGATGACTGCCTGCTCAGCCAAATTAAAAACTACAAGCGCAGATTCAATAATCCAGCAGATACAATCCAAAGGTAGCAAACAGACATTAGCAGAAATAACCGCCAATCAAGAGCAGTGGTTTCAGGTTCTGGATAACATCCAAACCGGGTTTATCAAGGGCGACCCAAAGTGGCGAGATGTCGCAATCAGCTTGCGACAAAGCAGTGATGCTGGTGGAAGCACAGCAATAGATTTTTCTATAGCTAGAGCACTACCGCACAATCCTGAAATGGTATTTTCAACAGTAGAAAGCGGTATACTGTTTAAAAACCTGTGCACTGTTCCTTTTATTGAACAAGAAACCAGCGTTGAAAATGCTTTCATTTTGGATACGACAAAAGCTCTCCGAGAGCTTGCCGGCAAGGGACACCTTCTGGCAAAGAAATGTTTGATCCTGTTTGAATCGTTAGATCGCTAACAAGTTTGTTGATATTAAAATTATCTACAGAATTTTCCAGTGCCCATATAACCGTGTGCAACGTTCTTAACAATCACCGATCCAGTTGATGGCTGACAACTCAACAAGCGTATCAAGATCACTCCCGATAAGAAGCAAAGTTTGATCAGCAATACTTGACCAATAACGAACACTATTTGTGGGTGCAAGTTTTTCAAGCTCATAGACACGATATAATCCGGGAATTTCTTTTATCGGACTAAGATTTTGATAATTAGGAATAATCGAAGGTGGGCCAACAATAACGGAGACAAATAAATAATCGTTTTCGGTTTTTTTGCGCAGATCAAACACTAAATGAGTGCTGTTATAACCAGTGTAATCTATTACCCAACCATAAGGCACTTGAAAACACTTATCACCGGCTTCTATTGTACTGCCATTTATAATCCGAAAATATGTGTAAATTGTTTTATCAACAACACCCGGAATTAATGTTATAAACCCCAATAGGCCAAACAGTACAAAAATATAAGAAAACTTTCTACTCATCGAGATAATGCCCGGTTGTTCAAATTAGATTATTTGACCAGAAAACGTAAATGCTTAGCCATCCTAACTATAAAGGATTAGACAATACATGAGTACACTCGATGCCAACCACTATTTGCGTAGCGTTCAGCTACTTCGTGACAGGGTAGAAGATTTTAACCAGTACCCTTTTTCTCTCGATGTTATCCGTCAACTGGATAGCATTGAGCTTCATCCTAAAGTCACATTTATTATTGGGGAGAACGGAACTGGCAAGTCAACTCTATTAGAGGCAATAGCAATAGCCTGGGGGTTTAATCCTGAGGGTGGCTCTATGAATTTTCGTTTTAATACCCGATCTTCTCACTCAGATCTGTACAAATATATTAGACTCTCAAAAAGCTATCGACGTCCTAAAGATGGCTATTTTTTACGCGCTGAAACTTTTTATAACGTAGCTTCAAACATTGACCAGCTAGACGAGGAACCAGGATTTGGCCCCCCTATTAAAAATTCATATGGAGGAAAATCTCTTCATAAGCAATCTCATGGAGAGTCATTTTTTTCGTTAATAACACACCGGTTTAGCGGCCACGGGCTATATATACTTGATGAACCGGAAGCTGCATTATCGCCTACAAGACAAATGGCGATGCTTTCAATGATGAATCGGCTCATCCAAAAAGATTCTCAATTTATTATATCCACACACTCTCCCATTATTTTGTCTTACCCTAAATCATTGATATATGAAATAGTAGGTGGTGAACTCAAAATTACTGACTATGAAAAAACCGAACACTACACCATAACTAAGCATTATTTGGGAAATCATAAAAAGTTGTTTGATGAACTAACCAAATAAGAATATGTGTGCGTGGTATTATTGAATTTAAGATTTATCTAACGAATAAGGTCTCATATCTGGAAAATCTGAATAAACATAAATTTCGCATACTTCAACTAATTGACCCATAATTTGAGCAATACGTTGCCTTAATTCAATAAATTCATCATCGGTAAGATCAGCCTTAATGTCTTTCAAGGCTTCATTCATTTCTGAGAGACATTGCTGACTCATACTATAGATTTTTTTAGCTGCTTTTTTATCCACTTGGGAACTCCTGAACATCCAACAGCATCAACACATTCCAAATAACATCTTTAAAAAATCATCGGTTAGGTTCTAACAATGCTACGACACGACCTTTCGTTATCTAATTCACTTCCCAATACAAAAAGTAGAAAATATCTTTCCTAACAAGGCATCGGGAGTGACTTCGCCGGTGATTTCACCCAGTGCATCCTGAGCCGCTCGCAGGTCTTCTGCCAGTAATTCTGCGGCACCCTGTTCGTCCAACTGTCGTTTACCGGCTTCTAGGGCATGAAAAGCCTGATTCAGCGCTTCGATATGTCGCTGACGGGCAGTAAAACCACCTTCTGTTTCGGCGTGAAATCCCATTACCGCCTTTAAATGTTCCCGTAAATAATCTACTCCTAAACCTGATTTTGCCGACAGACGAATCAGTGCGTGGCTGCTTTTCTGATTAATCGTTTCCCCGGTGGAAGTTTCCTGGGTCAGATCTATTTTGTTACGAATAACGGTTATTTTGCCGGGATCTGGCAGCTTTTCGACGAAATCCGGCCATATTTTATTGGGATCAGTATCGTTACAAGTGCTGGCATCTACCAATAATAACACCCGATCGGCCTGCTCGATTTCCAACCACGCACGGCGAATACCTTCCTGTTCCACGGCATCGGTGCTTTCGCGCAACCCAGCGGTATCGACAATATGCAACGGCATACCGTCGATATGAATATGTTCGCGCAATAAATCACGGGTGGTTCCTGCGATTGGCGTTACAATGGCGCTGTCGGTACCAGCCAAGGCGTTCAATAAGCTGGATTTACCTGCATTGGGGCGGCCAGCGATTACCACTTTCATGCCTTCTTTGAGCAACACACCACGATTGGCTTCTTGAAAAACCAACATTAACTGCTGGCGGATTTGTTCTAAATCAGCAGTAATTTTTCCATCCGAGATAAAATCAATTTCCTCTTCTGGAAAATCAATGGCCGCTTCCACATACATCCGTAAATGGGTCAGTTGCTCCACCAGGCTGTGAATGCGTTCGGAAAAGGCCCCTTGTAAAGAACGCACCGCACTTTTGGCAGCCTGCTCTGAGGCGGCATCAATCAAATCAGCAATGGCTTCCGCCTGGGCTAAATCCAGTTTGTCATTTAAAAAAGCACGTTCCGAAAATTCCCCAGGGTTTGCCAGTCGAGCACCTTCATTTAAAACGGCTTTTAATAAGGCTGCCATGACCATAGGCCCGCCGTGGCCTTGCAGCTCAATCACATCTTCACCAGTAAATGAATTTGGCCCAGGGAAAAACAACACCAGGCCTTCATCAATCACTGAATGATCATTGGCGAAAAACTGCTGAAAATGAGCAAATCTTGGTTGAAAAGGTTCGCTGCGCTGGCAAATAATCTGCGCGATCTGTCGCGCTTTGCTGCCAGATATGCGGATAATACCGACTCCACCACGCCCAGCAGGTGTGGCCTGGGCAGCAATGGTGTCGGTATAGGATGATGTCGCTGGAGTGGCAACCAAATCGGATGCCTACTTTTTACTGCCAGCTTCAATAGAACGGGTAATGTACCACTGCTGGGCAATGGACAACACGTTATTAGTTACCCAGTACAATACCAGACCAGCCGGGAACCAGAGGAAAAACACAGTGAAAATAATAGGCATCATTTTCATCATGCGAGCTTGCATAGGATCAGGTGGAGCAGGGTTCAACAGTTGTTGAATAAACATGGTGCCGCCCATTAATAATGGCAACACGAAGAAAGGATCCATCACCGACAAATCAACAATCCACAGGAAAAACGGTGCCTGGCGCAATTCAACACTTTCCAGCAATGCCCAGTACAGTGCCAGAAAGACCGGCATTTGCACCAAAATAGGTAAACAACCACCCAGCGGATTAATTTTTTCTTCCTTGTAAAGTTTCATCATTTCCTGGGACATTTTCTGGCGATCATCACCAAAACGTTCACGCATTTCTACCAAGCGCGGCTGGACACGGCGCATATTGGCCATGGAGCGATAACTGGCCGCAGATAGCGGGAAGAAAATCAGCTTAACCAGTATGGTCAGCAGGATAATGGCAACGCCCCAGTTTCCTGAAAAGCCATGGAACATATCCAGCAACCAGAATAATGGTTTTGATATAAAGAACAGCGGTCCGTAGTCAACCGCCAGATCAATACCCTCTGCACCTTCAATGTTTTCCAATCTTTTCAAAGTTTTCGGCCCAACATAAAGCTGCGCTGAAATATCACTGCTTTCACCCGCTGGAATGCTTAACGAGGGGCTGGTAAAACCAATAATGTAATTGCCGTTGACTTTGCGGGTTTCATAGACATGCGTAATATTCTGGTCTGGAATCCAGGCGCTCATAAAATAATGCTGAATGACGGCTAACCAACCACCAGGAATCTTCTTCTTTAAGCGTTGTTCATCAATATCTTCAAAACTGACTTTGGTATACGGTTTTTCCGGATCCCAATAAGCGGTTCCCATATAAGTGGGTAAACCAAAACCTGTTTGATTTTTCAACCCAGGATCGGGTAATGCATCCCGTTTAATTTGTCCGAATAAAGCACCACGCCAAGGTTGGTCAGTAATATTGTCGATTTCATAATTAATATCGACCAGATATTCACCGCGTTGGAAGCTGAAACGCTTAATGATTTTTACACCAGAAGCTTGCTGAAAAGTCAGTTCAACAACTAGCTGGTTTTCATCACCCATTTCGTATCGGGTTTTTGTTGCACTGTAATGAGGGCGGCCGGAACGACTGGCATCAGGGCCGTCTTTGCCGATTAAACCACTTTGCGCAATATAGATATGCTGACTGCTTTGTGTTAACAGTGTGAAAGGTACATTTGGTGTATCGACAGAATAAGCATAATCCAGTAATTGCACCGAGATAATATCACCACCCACCGGATTAATGGTTAAATGCAATACATCAGTAAAGACTTCGATAGTCTGCTGAGCTGGTTTTATTGATTCTGCTGATTTGAAAGCTGGTATTTCGTCTTCTGGTGCCGCTGGAAGATCCTGATTCCGTTCACTGGACACAACAACCTGATCCAGCCCTGCCTGTGGATAAGTTTGTGTGCTGTTTTGGGTATGTTGCGGTGGAGGAGCTGCGCCGTAGTCTTCCTGCCATTGAAGAATTATCATGTAGGAAATAATGGCCAAGCCAATCATCAGAAGGGTACGTTGCATATCCATGGCGTTTACTTAGTTGTTTTTTAAGTGTTTTTAGCGTTACAGGAACAATCTTCAGGGACTGGATCGACACCACCTGGATGCCAGGGATGACATTTTAACAGCCTTTTTATCGCCAAATATCCACCCTTTATAGCGCCGTAGCGAGTAATAGCCTCTTGTGCATAACTCGAACAAGTTGGGTAAAAACGGCAATGAGGAGCCATCAGAGGGCTGATCCAGTATTGATAAAGCTTAATAAGGAACAGCAGTACGGTTTTCATGGCCACTTACCGATCTTTTTTAGATTGTTTGTCGCGTTTACGAACAATATACGGCCAGGCTTTCTCAAGCGTTTGGTGAATTTCTTGCCTGGACGCATTTTTTGCACCGGCTTTTACCAGAACAACCAGATCAAACCCGGTTAGTAGTTGCTGATTCCGTCTGAAACTTTCACGGGCAATTCGTTTAAAGCGATTACGTTCAACAGCCAGCTTTAAGTGCTTTTTGGCAGCAATTAATCCGAGTCTTGCAGGTTGCATATCAGCCTTTTCGGCTGCTAGCACCAACAAAGCGGGAGTGGAAAAGCGATATACAGTTTTATCAAACGTATTTTTATAATCACGGGCAGTTAGCAACCGTTGACTACGTTTAAAAGTAAATTGCTTCACTCCTACGGATAGTAAATCAGGCTGATAAACGCTTACGACCTTTTGCTCTGCGACGGGCAATTACCTGTCTTCCATTCTTTGTTGCCATGCGAGCACGAAAACCATGGCTACGCTTGCGTTTTAAATTACTGGGTTGAAATGTTCTTTTCATTGCAAACTCACAAAATATGAACGTTCTAAAGAAGTGCTGGAAAAAAGAGCGGGAATTCTATTGGTAAAGTACATCAATGTCAAACAGGTTTGTTCACACTGATTTTTTTAGTCGATAACAATATAAATATATTTATATATATATAAAAAGATATTTATTATTAATATTAGAGGCATAAAACACTGTGGATAACCAATTAAAATCTATATATTTCAATGAGTTAATATTATCATAACTATGTGTTCTAAACTTGTACTGGCTGGTGATATAAAAGGGTATGAAATGTGGATAAGTTCGCAGCTGTAATTATGCACAATGTTTTCATCAGATTAAGCAGGGTTAATACAAAGGGTTATACCAATACTTATCCACATAAAAAATGAAAAATAAAACCAGTATTTATGAGTTGGTTATTTGATAAGTCTATATTGCTAAGAATATCAAGCAAAAAAAGCAATTTTTCCTGTGGATAAGTTATTAACACAGGTATATCATTTTTCTCTTTTTTACGGTTTTATCGTGCTGTTTATTGTTCGTATAACATGCTGTTACTCTTAATATCACCTGTGTTGAGCGCTTTGCTTTAAACAGTGCGCTTCTTCAGTGGTTTTACTGTGTTTTTAAGAAGATACACGATGTTTATGTGACCTATGGCACAATTTTTGTCAGCCAACAGTGGAATATAGAGGCTATTTAATTGGGGAATTCACTCTGGTTTCGATGTCTTGATCGCCTGCAAGAAGAGTTACCATCACAACAGTTCAATATGTGGATCCGACCTTTGCAAGCTGAAGAAGGCGGTGAAAGCTTGCGCTTATTGGCGCCTAACCGTTTTGTATTGGATTGGGTAAATGAAAAATTTCTTAACAGAATTAATGAGTTGTTAGATGAGTTGAACGAAAATGAGCATTGCCCGCGTGTTGAGCTGGCGATTGGTTCACGCCGTTCGGTAGTGAAACCTGTATCCAATAGTTCACAATACCCTGGTAATACGGCTTTAAATTCCGCTCCTGAAATAAACAAAGCTTCCGCTAAATCTGAGCGCTCTTCAGTGGTTGATCTGGATAGTCGCCGTATGCGATCGTCACAGGATAATAAAGTTGCAAGTTCGCCCAAGGAAAGGCAAGTAGATGTGGATGGTTCTTTAAAGCATAAGGCCAATCTTAATCGCATCTTTACTTTTGACAGTTTTGTAGAGGGTAAATCTAACCAATTAGCTCGGGCTGCTGCTTCTCAGGTGGCTGAAAATCCAGGGCAAGCCTATAACCCGCTCTTCTTATACGGTGGCTCGGGTTTGGGTAAAACTCATCTGATGCAGGCTGTGGGTAACTTTATTGTTGCTAAAAACCCTAATGCTAAGGTCGTGTATTTACATTCTGAGCGTTTTGTTGCCGATATGGTGAAAGGGTTGCGCCTTAAAACAATGAATGAATTCAAGCGCTTTTATCGCTCCGTCGATGTATTGTTAATTGATGATATTCAGTTTTTTGCTGGCAAGGATCAAACCCAGGAAGAGTTTTTTCATACCTTCAATGCGTTGCTTGAAGGCGATCAGCAGATGATTCTCAGCTGTGATCGTTACCCGAAAGAAATCAGCGGCCTTGAAGAACGTTTGAAATCCCGCTTTGGGTGGGGGTTAACGGTTGCGGTGGATCCACCTGAGTTGGAAACGCGCGTAGCGATTTTGATGAAAAAAGCTGAAGAAGCTCAAATTGTTCTACCGGATGATGCGGCCTTTTTTGTGGCTCAGCGTATTCGCTCAAATGTACGGGAGCTGGAAGGTGCTCTTAAAAGAGTGGTTGCCAATTCTACTTTTACTGGAAAGCCGATCACGCTGGATTTTGTTAAGGAATCATTGAAAGATCTGCTGGCGCTGCAGGACAGGCAGGTTAGTATCGACAATATTCAAAAAATAGTTGCAGAGTATTTTAAAATTAAAATAGCAGATATTTTATCAAAACGTAGAAGCCGCTCCGTGGCCAGGCCAAGACAAATTGCCATGGCTTTGGCTAAAGAGTTAACTAGCCACAGCTTGCCTGAAATTGGCGATGCCTTTGGTGGTCGTGATCACACAACGGTGTTGCACGCGTGTAGAAAGATTAAAGAATTACGTGAGAGTAATGCTGATGTTCGTGAAGATTATAAGAATTTATTGCGTTCATTAACGACATAAAAATAAGTAAGTAATCACTAACTAAACATAAAAACCTATTTATTGAGATTTGTTATGAAATTTACGGTTAGCCGCGAAAAACTGATAAAACCTTTACAACAAGTCGCTGGTGTTGTGGAAAGACGCCAGACATTACCGGTGTTATCAAATGTTTTGATGGTCGCGGATGGAAATCGGCTTTCCATGACAGGCACCGATATGGAAGTTGAGCTGGTTGCTCATATTGAATTGGATGAGTCTGTACCAGCTGGTGAAATTACGGTTCCCGCTAAAAAGCTGGTTGATATTTGTAAATCTTTACCAGGTGATGCTGATATATCGTTTTCATTGGTAGATCAAAAAATGATCGTTAAGAGTGGTCATAGTCGCTTTTCTTTGGTAACTCTTCCTGCTACTGATTTCCCTAACCTGGAAGAATCGACAGGTAACATTGAACTGACAATTAACCAGGGATATTTAAAACAGATTATTGATCGTACCAGCTTTGCAATGGCGCAGCAGGATGTTCGTTTTTATCTAAATGGTATGTTATTTGAATTAAGTACTAATCAATTACGAGCAGTTGCTACTGATGGTCATCGCCTGGCACTGTGTGATGGTGAAGCCGTCATTGATGTCAGTGAAACCACTCAGTTTATTGTTCCGCGTAAAGGTGTTATTGAAATTGCCCGGCTTTTTAGCGATGAGGACAGTGATGTCGTAATGTCGTTAAGTCAAAACCATATAAGAGTTGAAACTGGCGACTTACGCTTCACATCCAAGCTTGTAGATGGCAAATTCCCCGATTATCAAAGAGTGCTACCTCAGAGAGGTGACAAAATTGTAATTGGTGAAAAATCTGAAATGAAACATTCTTTTTCCCGTGTGGCTATATTGTCAAATGAAAAGTATCGCGGAGTTCGTATTAAAGTAGCGGATAATACATTGGTAATTGTTGCCAATAATCCAGAGCAGGAAGAAGCTGAAGAAGCTATTAGCGTTGATTACAGCGGACCGGAGCTTGAGATTGGATTCAATGTGAATTATTTATTGGATGTATTGAATGTTGTTGTTAGCGATAGCGTTAAAATTGCATTAACTGATTCTAATAGCAGTGCTTTGGTTACTGACGCTGAAGATGAATCTGCAATGTATGTTGTTATGCCAATGCGACTGTAGTCGCATTGGTCGTTGTTTCTTACTACCCTGTGCCCAGTTTTCTCTTAATGGGCTGTATGTTTATATCAATTTTTAACGAATGCTGATTTCTGATCTCAACATTCATCATTTTCGCAATATCGAAAGTGCTAATCTGCCACTCAATAAGGATACGCTGATTACCGGTGCCAATGGCAGCGGAAAAACGTCTATCCTTGAAAGTTTATATTTGCTTTCTTCTGGTAAAAGTTTTCGTAGTTCTCAAATTGACACTGTTATTACTCATGGTAAAACTAATTTAATAGTGCAGTGTAGTTTCTCTGGAAAAAGTGTCGGTATTCAGAGATTTAAGAACGGCAAAGTTTCCATTCGAGTCAATTCAAAAAGTCTTACAAAAATCTCCGATATTTCTCGATTGCTTCCTGTTCATCTTGTTGAGCCCAATTCTATAGAAATTATTGAGGGAGCCCCTTCTGAAAGGCGCCGATTTTTAGATTTTGCGATGTTTCACGTGGAACATGATTATTTGAGTATTTTTAAAAATTTCTCGGTTGCATTGAAGCATCGCAACGCACTATTAAAAACAGTTAATTTATCACGAAAAGAACTTAGTTATTGGGATCGTGTATATATTGATGCGGCTTGGGAACTGAATACAAAAAGAATAGAATTATTTGACAGGGTAATAGCGCCGGGCTTGGAATACGCTACCCAAGGATTACTGGGTGGTTTGGATATATCTATTAATTACGATGACGGCTGTAAATCTGTTATGACGAAAACTGAATTCGCTGAAACCATTGCTGATAGCTTTAGTCAGGAGGTTAAGCTTAAAGCCACGAGGTTCGGGCCGCACAGAGCAGATATCATATTAAAATCTAAAGGAAAATTAGCGAAAGATTACCTATCACGTGGACAAAAGAAACTGTTAACATATGGCGTTAGGCTTGCGCCAGCACTTATGCTGAGGCGAGAGGGACGTGATGTTGGCGTTATATTAATTGATGATATGCCATCGGAACTTGACGAAGTTAGTGTATCAAAAGTATGTGAATTTTTGTTAGAACTGGATGCACAAACATTATTAACTGCGGTTGATAATCATAGTCGCCAGTCTGAATTGATAATTGAAACAATGAAACCTGACATGTTTCACGTGGAACATGGGCAAATTCAACGTATAGAACGATGAAAGATCGGAGTCTTACTCAATGAGTGACCAAGAAAACAATTATGATTCCTCCAGTATCAAGGTACTTAAAGGATTAGATGCAGTCAGAAAAAGGCCTGGAATGTACATTGGGGATACGGATGATGGCACTGGTCTACACCATATGGTGTTTGAAATTGTTGATAATTCAATAGATGAGGCTCTTGCTGGCTTTTGTTCTGAAATACGAGTGGTGATTCATCCGGATGAATCGGTAAGCGTTTCGGATAATGGCCGTGGTATTCCGGTGGATATACACCCGGAAGAAGGAGTTTCAGCAGCTGAAGTAATTATGACAGTACTTCATGCTGGAGGAAAATTTGATGATAACACCTATAAAGTATCAGGCGGCTTGCATGGTGTAGGTGTATCAGTGGTTAATGCATTGAGTGAAACATTAAAGCTTACTATTCGTCGAGCTGGTAAGGTGTGGGAGCAGGTTTACAAGCATGGTGTGCCGGTTGAACCGTTGAAACCTGTTGGTACTACGGAAACCACAGGTACTCATGTACATTTTGTACCAAGTGATCAAACGTTTTCCAATATTAAATTTCATTATGAAATTTTGGCAAAACGCTTGCGGGAATTGTCCTTCCTGAATTCAGGTGTACGTATTGTTCTGATTGATGAACGTTCTGGCGATGAGAGTGTTTTTGAATACGATGGTGGCTTAAGCGCATTTGTTGAACATCTGAATACAAACAAACAACCTTTAAATAAGGTATTTCATTTCACTGCTGAGCGTGAAGATGACGGTGTTGGTGTTGAAGTAGCTTTGCAATGGAATGATAGCTATCAGGAAAATATTTATTGTTATACCAATAATATTCCTCAAAGGGATGGTGGTACACATCTGGCAGGGTTTCGTTCTGCGCTTACCCGTTGCTTAAATAGTTATATGGAAAAAGAAGGGTTACTGAAAAAATCAAAAGTAGCCACCAGTGGAGATGATGCCCGTGAAGGTTTGACAGCGATTGTTTCTGTTAAAGTGCCTGATCCCAAATTTTCATCACAAACCAAGGATAAACTGGTATCCAGTGAAGTGAAATCAGCTGTTGAACAGTTAATGGGTGAAAAACTGTCTGAATATTTGCTGGAACACCCTCAGGACGCAAAGTCTATTTGTTCTAAAATTATTGATGCGGCCCGTGCCCGGGATGCAGCACGTAAAGCCCGAGAAATGACACGTCGTAAAGGGGCATTGGATATTGCCGGATTGCCTGGAAAACTGGCTGACTGTCAGGAAAAAGATCCCGCTCTATCCGAGCTGTATCTTGTGGAGGGTGATTCTGCTGGCGGTAGCGCCAAGCAAGGGCGTGATCGAAAAACTCAGGCAATTCTTCCCTTAAAAGGTAAGATCTTAAATGTTGAAAAAGCCCGTTTCGATAAAATGCTGTCGTCTGCTGAGGTAGGAACTTTGATTACTGCGCTTGGCTGCGGTATTGGGCGCGATGAATATAATATTGAGAAACTTAGATATCACAGCATTATTATTATGACCGATGCTGACGTTGATGGATCTCATATCCGTACCCTGCTTCTCACTTTTTTCTTTCGGCAAATGCCAGAATTGATTGAACGTGGTCATATCTATATTGCGCAACCTCCGCTGTATAAGATCAAGAAGGGTAAACAGGAAACCTACCTTAAAGATGATAATGCGCTTGATAGTCACTTGACTAATACTGCGCTTGAGGGGTCCAGTTTATTTGTTAATCAGGATGCACCCGGTATTTCTGGTGCTCAGTTGGAAGAACTGGTCATTGAATACCGTAAAGCTATGGCAATCGTAGATAAGCGCTCACGCCTGATGCCAGAATATATTTTAGAAAACCTGATTTACCAGCCATCATTTCAGGAAACCTTTTTTAATGATAAAGGAAAGGTTGAGAGCTGGTGTGAATCTCTTAATTTTAAATTAACAACAGGCTGCGATCCTTCAGAGCGTTACGAAGTAAATGTTTTTGAAGATTCCGAGCGTGGCTTGTTTATGCCTCAGATTATTCAAATTGCTCATGGTGTTCCCCATGAATATATGCTGACGAAAGAATTTTTATTGTCAGAGGATTACATAACGATGTCGTCTGTAGGTGAGCGCTTAAACGGATTAATAGAAGAAGGCGCGTATATTAAACGAGGCGAAAAAACTAAAGAAATAGAAAGCTTTAAACAAGCATTTGAATGGTTAATGGTGGAATCGCGTAAAGGTCATAGTATTCAGCGTTATAAAGGTTTGGGAGAAATGAACCCTGATCAATTATGGGAAACTACCATGGACCCGGATTCACGCAGAATGCTTCAGGTAAGTATTGAGGATGCTATTGCAGCTGATCAAATTTTCACTACCTTGATGGGTGATCAGGTAGAACCCAGACGGGATTTTATTGAAACCAATGCACTGGATGTCAGTAATTTGGATATTTAAAATTTTGAAGTTGATGTATATATATAATATTATTATGTATACATTGCTTGTTTGATTGCTTAGGTTATGTGTTGAATAAATTTACATAGTTATATGTGTTACAAGTTTTTATATGGCTAAAGTATAATAAAAACAAGGAGTTGAAAGTTTTGGTATGC
>PDWJ01004667.1_pt1 | contig 16061 bp, 15 predicted proteins | sample 1430881 | NCBI WGS metagenome assembly PDWJ01 (sample SAMN01162460, study PRJNA174530) | Oral metagenome, whole genome shotgun sequencing project. | biome: Marine environment; feature: Marine mammal; material: Swab sample of the gingival sulcus; isolation source: swab sample of gingival sulcus... | reverse complement strand
GGTGGCCGGGACCGCCCCATTTACCGGCGAAAACCCGGTGGCGATCGCCTACAAGCAGGTCCACGACGCTCCGACCCCACTCAACAAGCTCGTTCCCGAAGTGCCACGGGCGTTTGAGGCGATCATCGCCAGACTCCTGGCCAAGAACCCCAAGATGCGGTATCCGACCGCTCAAGACCTGCGCGACGATCTCCGTCGCTTCCGCAACGGCGAACAGGTTCACGCCCTGGTCGCGGCAGCAGCTCGACCGGCGGGACCGACCAAGGCTCCGGTCTCGCCTGACGCCCCAACGATGGCCGTGGTGAGCACTCCCGCACCGGAGAGTCACGAGCCACCGGCGATTGCCGGGATGCCCGACACCGCTCCGACCACGGCGGTGCCAACCGACCTGTCTCATCTCCCTCCCGGCGCCTCACCCGACGCCCGCTACTACGAAGACAACAACGCCCGCACCGGGTGGTATGCCCTGATCGCCTTTATCGCCCTGATCGGTTTGGTTGCCGGAGCGGTCATGCTCTATCAAAACCTGATCTCGAACCAGGCCGACGAAAGCGCGTCACGCATATTGGCCGACTACACCAACCAACCGCTCGAACAGGTGACCGCTGAGCTTGCTGAGCTTGGTTTGTCCTATAAACCGGTTCCCGAGAACAACCCCTTGGTGCCGGAAATGCATGTGTTCCGCACCGACCCGGTGGCCGGTGAGGTGATCAGCGAAGGCCAGGTCATCCTGCTCTACTACAACCCTCGCCCCGAACTGACCCCAGTTCCTGATGTGACCGGGATGACGATCGCCGACGCCACCACAACACTGGGCGCTGCCGGGTTCCAGGTGGCCCAAATCACCGAAGTCAACAATGACATCGAAGAAGGTCGGATCATCCGCACCGAGCCAGCGGCCAACGAACCGACCGCCCTTGACGAGATCGTCACCATGGTGGTTTCCGGTGGAGCTGATGAAGTGGCGATTCCGGCCTCGGTGATCGGCAACGATGTCGATGTTGCCCGCGATCTCCTCGAATCCCAGGAGTATCAGTTCAACGTCCAGATCAGCGAGGAAGAGAGCGAAACTGTCGAAGAGGGTCGGGTCATCCGCACCAACCCCGAAGTCAACAGCCTGGTCGAACGGGGCAGCACCATCGAACTGGTGGTCAGCACCGGCTCACCCCAAGTCTTCGTGCCACCCTTCATCGGCATGTCCGAAGAAGCAGCCCGCGATCTTGCCCAAAGCCGGGGCCTCAAGGTCCGGATCGTGTTGCGAGACATTCCTGCTGGTGACGACCGAGACGGCACGATCATCGAACAGAGTGTGGTTCAGGGACAGAAGGTGCCCAAGGGGACCACGATCGATGTGGTGATCGGGGTTGCTCCCGACGTCACGACCACCACGAGTGCGCCCACCACCACGACCACCACGGTCGCCGCCACCACCACCACGACGACGACGACACCACCGCCAACCACTGCCAGCCCCTAACCGGCCAGGTTTGTTGGCTGGCGCAGTGACCGGTCCTCGCTCGGTGCCGCGCCCCAGCCAGCTGATCGCTCAACTACGATCACCCTCATGACCAACAACGGCAACCAGACCCCTCCCCGAGGCGCCCAGCCCAACGAAGACGAGGTCGCTGGTTCTGGCGGATCGTCTCTCCACAGTCCGGTGACCACCGCCGACAAGGCGGGATCCATCACCTGGATGCGCGCTTTGGCCCTGGCCTTGATCATCGTCGGGCTCCTCCTCGTCGTGGCTTCCACCACGATCTGGAAGGGCAACGACACGGTCCTCGTGCTGGGGCTAGCCTCGATCGTCGGTGGGTTCTTCACCGCCAGCAAACAGCGCTAAGCCCCATCGATCCTCGGCCAGGTGGATACCTGCCCGACGAGCGATCTGATAGGCCCGCTAGGCTAGATCCTCGTGGCAGCTCCCAAACGAAAGACCGGTGGCCGGACCACCCCCAAAGGCACCAAGCCCGGCGAACAGAAGATCGCCAATCCTGAGGCCAATACCCGCGGGGTGCATTCGTCGTCGCGCTACACCCCTCCGGTGACCTCGGAAATGAAAGAGCCGATCGCCTGGATCCCCTATCTGATGGTGGCCCTCTTCGTCATCGGGATGCTCCTCATCATGGCTCGCAACCTGATCTGGCAGGGGAACAACCTGCTCTTGATCCTCGGTCTGGCAGCGGTGCTCGGCGGCCTATACACCGCCACCAAATGGCGTTAGTCGTCGTGTGCTGACCCGCGGTCAGCCGCCCTCATCGTGACCGGCGCACCATGGTGAACGGTGCGCGACACAGTGCACAACCGGTCGTGAGACCGCTCGATCGCTGCTGGTAGTACCTCGCGTGCTCGGTCACCCTCATCCCCGTCGGGGAATGCCAGGTCAAAGCACACATCGATGTCGGCCATCTGGTTACGTCCACCCTCGGATGCCTTGTGACCGCTGACGGCAACATCGAACGATTCGGGTTCAGCCCGTCGCGAGGTCAGCCAGTCAACATCGATCGCCGCGCACCCACCGGTGGCGACCAGTAAGAGTTCAACCGGGGTGAACGCCGCATCATCGCCACTACCGAATCGCATGGTGCCACCCCGGTTGTTGGTTGCTTCGTACACCCCTTTGGAAATACGGGTGATCGATATCTCTCGCCGGTTGGCCGCTGAGTCATCTGCCATCATGTCCTCCTTTGGTCGCAGACTAGGTGACCGATCGCCAAACCGGCACCCTGCCGCCGATCAAGGCGACAGCCTTCGTCAACACCACCTAGGAGGTCGCTGGTTCATCGACCACTTGGGCGAGCACCGACAACACCGCCTCGATCTGGTCATCGTCAAGATGGGAGGCAAACCGGCCTTGCACCGATCGCCGATAGGTCAATCTCATCTCTCGCCATAGGGCTCGGCCTCGTGAGGTCAATTCGACCGATACCCGCCGACGATCGACAGGATCGCTGGCGCGCTGGCGGCTGACCCATCCTTCTTCTTCGAGCCGATCAAGACGGCGCGACAAGCTCGATATCGGGATTCGCAACGCCTCGGCTACCTCGTGGGGTGATCCTCGACCGCCCAGGCGACGCAGGACATCCAACACATCGAAGAGGCCCAACGGCACCGCCCATTCTTGACGCAGATCAGCATCGACGCCGCGGGTCAACTCATCGACTACACCCTGGAGGCGCTGCCATGCCTCAACCCGTCGAGCGTCCAGTCGAGGCACTAGGTCTCGGTAGCCCGCAAGGCGGCCGAGAACACATTGACCGCTTCATCGATCTCCTCAGCCGTGACCACCAAGGGCGGCATCCACCGCACGACATGACCATTGGTGCCAGCGCTCATCAAGATCAGGTTGCCGTGATCGCGGCAATGATCGATCACCGCCGCTGCTCGATCGACCCAGCGGAAACTCGTCGCCACCATCAATCCAGGCCCTCTCACCTGTCGCAGACCAGGATGATGTTCTTTCAGTTCGCTCAACCGGTCGCGCAGCTGAACCCCGCGAGCGTTGACGTTCTTCATGAAGCCTGGATCAGACATCACCTCGATGGTGGCCAGGGCTGCAGCGCAACCGATCGGATTGCCACCATAGGTGCCACCATGGCTGCCGACCGGCCACTGTTCGTCAAGCTCCTGACGGGTCCCGATGGCGGCAAACGGGAATCCGGAGGCGATCCCCTTGCCCATCACCAAGATGTCGGGATCAAGGTCGTAGTGGTCGAGCGCAAACCAACGTCCAGTCCGCCCAAATCCGGTTTGGACCTCATCGGCGATGAACAAGATGCCGTGTTCTTTGCACCGGTTGACGATCCCCTCGATGAACGCCTGCGGAGCCGGCACATACCCACCTTCACCGAGCACCGGTTCCAAGACCACCGCCGCGGTTTCCGATGGGGCGCTCTGGCTCTTCAAGATCCGGTCGAAGGTTTTGAGGGCTTCCTTGATCTCGCCAGCATGGTCGGACACCAAGGGATTGGGGAAGGGGGCGACCGCAACCCCGCTGGGAAGTGGCGCATAGCCAGCCCGATAGATCGACTTCGAGGTGGTCATCGCCATACCCAGATGGGTACGCCCGTGGAACGAGCCCTTGAACACGATCACGTTGGGACGTCGCGTGACCTGCTTGGCCAGCTTGACCGCCGCTTCAACCGCTTCCGCTCCCGAATTGGTGAAGAAGAACCGAGTGGTCGCCAGACCCGATGAAAAGTCGAGATAGTCCCGTCCATCGACGGTACGAACCCGGCATCCCGATCCGCTCACCACCTTGAGATCGGTGACCTTGAACCAGACGTTCGACAGATGGGTCATAGGTCGAGCCTAATCATCTGGAGCCGTGAGCGCATCCACGGCTCAGCATTCGACAGCGCTGACCGCCAGTCCTCCTCGAGAGGTTTCCTTGTATTTGTCGTGCATGTCAGCACCGGTAGCCCGCATGGTGGCCAGGACCGTGTCCAAGGAGACGAGGTGGTGACCATCGCCTCGCAAGGCTGCTCGTGCCGCGGCGACCGCCTTGACCGCAGCGATGGCGTTGCGTTCGATACAGGGCACCTGAACCAGTCCAGCGATCGGGTCACAGGTCAGGCCAAGATTGTGTTCCATCCCAATCTCGGCAGCGTTTTCGACCTGGCGCGGCGTGCCACCCAAGACCGCGGCCAACCCCGCCGCGGCCATCGAACAGGCCGATCCGACCTCACCTTGGCAGCCGACTTCAGCGCCCGAAATCGAGGCATTTTCCTTGACGATCACCCCGATCGCTCCAGCGGTCAACAGGAAACGGACCACCCCCGCGTCGTCAGCGCCGGGAATGAAGCCCTGGTAGTAGTGCAAGACCGCGGGGATCACCCCAGCGGCTCCATTGGTGGGCGCGGTCACCACCTGACCACCGGCAGCGTTCTCCTCGTTGACCGCCAGGGCATAGAGGGTCAACCAATCCATTCCTCGCAAGGGATCATTGGTGGCCGCTTCAAGAGCCAGTCGGGTCGCCAGACGGGGCGCTCGTCGGGTCACCCGGAGACCACCAGGCAAGAGGCCCTCGGTGTCGAGCCCCCGCTGGACACATCTGGTCATCACCGACCAAATATCCAAGAGGTCGGCGGTGACCTGATCGGAACTGCGCCGGGCGGTTTCGTTGTCTCGCATGACCCGCGCGATCGAGAGCCCGGTGTTGTCGCAGATCGCCAAGAGTTCAGCCCCGGTGCGGAAGGGATAGGGCACCTCGACATCGTCGCCGACCACGGTGGCCAGCTCGGCATCTCGGTCGATCTTGGCGTCGGCTGGATCATCGACCACAAAACCGCCGCCGACCGAATAGGACGTCCGCCGCAGGATGATCTCGCCGGTCGAGTCATAGGCGACACATCTCATCCCGTTGGGATGAAAAGCGAGCACCGTCTCGCCGTGCCAACCGAGGTCGCGTTCTTCAACAAATTCGATGGTGCGGCGACCACCGAGTTCGAGACGATGGTCCCGGCGCACCCGATCGAGTACACGATCGATCTGAGCGGGATCAAGGGAGTCGGGTCGATTCCCGCCCAATCCGACGAGAACCGCCATATCGGTGCGGTGCCCCTTCCCGGTGGCGCCCAACGATCCGTAGAGGTCAACGGTCACTCGATGAACACGCTCAAGGTCAGGAATCAGTGCATCAGCAAAGTCGCAGGCAGCGATCATCGGTCCGCCGGTGTGGGATGAGGAGGGCCCAACCCCGACCGAGAACAGATCGAATACCGAGAGCACGTTGGCAGGTATACCGATCTTGACCCCCACAACGCCAATTGGCCTCGATCGACAGCCGACTAAGGTCGCCCATGATGACCGATCAAGTGTCCGCGGAAGCGATCAATGCAATGTTGCGCCACGAGTTTCCGGAGATCTCCTATCGCTGTGCAGAGATCGGAGACCGTCGAGCGATTGCCGCTTACGAGATCGCCCCGATCGACCTTCGGCCCGGCGGCTATGTGTCGGGGCCAACCCAATTCGCCCTCGCCGATGCTGCCTTGTGGTTTGCGACCTTTGCCGCGCTCGGCCGGATCGAACCGATGGCGTTGACCTCGGATCTCTCGATCCGATTCCTTCGACCGGCAACCGGACACGATCTGAGGTGTTCAGCGACCATCGATATCCTCACCCATCGGCGGGCGCTCGGCACCTGCACCGTGTGGTCCAGCGAACAACCGGACATGATCACCGCCATCGCCCACGGCTCCTATGCCCTGCCCGGTGATGTCCGATGACCTCCTCGCCTCCCATCCACCGACTGAGCGATCCCGCTGATCCTCGACTGGTCGACTACCGGAACCTGAGCGATATACGGGCGCGGCGACGGATCGAGGGCGATGAGTTCTTCATCGCTGAAGGGCCGACAGCGATCGAACGTTTGGTGGCCTCGGATCATCACCTCCGATCGATCCTCTTGTCGGAGTCTCGACTGGATCGCTTCGCCGATCTGATCGCCACCGTGGCTGCTCCGGTCTATGTGGTCGCCCCCGACCTGCTCACCGAGATCGTCGGATTCAACCTTCATCGCGGCGCGATCGCCGCCGCCGACCGCCAACCGGGACGATCCCTTCACGAGATCGCCGATCAGGCCCAGCGGATTGCCATTCTCGAAGGCCTCAACGACCCCGAGAATCTGGGGGCGATCGCCCGGTCGGCACATGCCCTTCATATCGATGCCCTGATTCTCGATCCGACCTGTATCGATCCCTATACTCGCCGCACCGTGAGGGTCAGCATGGGTGAGATCTTGTGGCTCGACTGGTGCCGTGTCGACTCGATCACCGATGCACTCGCCGAGCTCCACGCGAGTGGATGGGAAACCTGGGCGCTGACCCCGGCCGCCGATGCCGACAACATTTGGACCCTCCCGATTCCTCAACGCACCGCCGTGATTCTTGGCGCTGAAGGACCCGGGCTGACCACGACCACCATGATGACCGCCACTCGACGGGTTCGTCTTCCCATCCATCCCGATGTCGATTCGCTCAATGTGGGTCATGCTGCTGCCGTCTCCTTCGCCGTGCTCTCTCGGCCCCAGCGATGACTTGACGGTCGGGGCGATGACCTCAGGTGACCGGATTGGGCCACCATCGAGATAAGACATGACTATGGCGTCTCGTCCTGCTCTCGCCGTCCATGTGGTCGCTGTGGCCGTACTCGTCGCTTGTGGAGCCCTGATCGGGTTCGGCTGGTCGGCTCGAACCCCGTCGGCTCATCCCGACAAGGTCGTGCTCGATGCCCCCACGGTGGTCGCCAAGGCTGCTGATGCCATGGCCGAGGTGACCAGTGTCGAGTTCCTGATCGAGTGCGAGGGTGCACCGATTTTTCTCGATCCGTATGAGCGTCTGGCCCTCAACCGTATGAAGGGCCAGTTCTCGATGCCGGAACGAGCCCACGCCCGGGTGATCACCACGATCAATGGGCTCTTGACCACCGAGCTCGGGATGATCGCCATCGGGGATTCGGTCTGGCTGTCCAACCCGATCACCGGCACCTTTGAGGCTCTACCTGCCGATTTTGGCATCGATCTGTCCCGGGTTTTCGATCCGACCGGCGGATGGAAACCGCTTCTCGACCATCTTGGCGATGTCACCTTGGTGGGTCAGGAGGATCGAAACGGACTGCAATACCACCTCACCGGGACCGCTCCCGCCGGTCGCGTCACCGAGCTGACGGTCGGATTGGTACGCGACCAAGACGTGTCGGTCGACTTGTGGATCGACCCCACCTCGTTTGTGGTCACCGCGCTCGAATTCACCACCTCCTTCGAGGGCCAGGACACCGATTGGCTGATGGAGCTGTCGCGCTTCGACGAGTACTTCGACATCAAACCACCGAAGGACCACCGGTGACCGAGAGGTCACCCGCCCGATCGGGTCGCCGTCCGTCTCCCGCGGTCATCCTGGCGGTGGTGAGCTTCAGTGTCTTTATCGCCGCTGATGATCTCACGGTGGTGTCGACCATGTTGCGACCGATCATCGGTGATCTGGGCTTGGTCTTGCCGGATGGTCTTGACGATGCCACCTGGGTGGTCAATGCCTACCTGATCGCCTTTGTATCGATCATGCCGATCGCTGGCCGGATCAGTGACATCATCGGCCGCCGCCGCTCGTTCATCGCTGCCTACACCATCTTCTTGGCAGGGACCATCCTGGTCCCGCTCTCAACCAGCATGGATCATTCCTTCGGTTGGTTTCTGGCCGGTCGCGTCTTGACCGCGCTCGGCGGAGGCGCCATGGTGCCGGTCGCATTGGCGGTGGTCGGCGATGTCTATCCCGAGCACCGTCGAGCCCGAGCCCTGGGCACCCTGGGGGCGATCGAAACCTTCGGCTGGGTGTGGGGCCCACTCTATGGCGCCATGCTGGTTCGGTTTCTCACCTGGCAGTGGCAGTTCTGGCTCAATGTGCCCCTCGCTCTGGCTGGCATGGCGTGGTCATGGTGGGCCTTATCCGACCATGATCGCCCTCGTGGTCACCCTCGTTTCGATGCCGTGGGAGCCGGCCTGATCACGATCACCCTGGTGGCGCTCAACCTCGCCTTGCTCGGCGGAGCCAATGTCCAAAGCGTGACCGGCTTTGACCAGCTCAGCGGCGCTCCGCCAGAGTTCCGCTGGCTCTATGGGGTTGCCGCCTTGGCCGGTGCTGGCGTGGTGTGGCGAGAATCGCGGTCAGCTGAACCGATCCTTGATCGACGCCTGGTCACCGGGCGGAATGTGGTTGCCACCCTGGTCGTCACCGGGGTGATCGGTGCTGGATTGGTGATCGCCATGGTCGATGTGCCCCTCTTTGTGAATGCGGTCGAGGGGTCTCTGGAGGATGCCGCCGTGATCGCTGGATGGATCTTGTCGGCCTTGACCGCGGCGATGGCGGTGACGTCCTATCTCGGGGGACGGATCACCGAACGCTGGTGGGCTCGACCGACGATCGTGATCGGGATGGTGTTGTCGATCGGGGCCTATCTCTGGATGGGGATGACCTGGGGACCCACCACGCTCTATCCGGTGTTTGCTCTCCAGCTCGCCATCCTCGGGGCGGGCTTTGGCTTGACTGTGGCACCGACGACCAGTGTGGTGGTCAATGCTGCGCCTCCAGATCATCGTGGTAGTGCCGCGTCCCTGGTCATGGTGGTTCGACTCCTCGGTTTGAGCATCGGCTTGTCGGCCTTGACCGCGTGGGGGCTGACCCGTTTTGATCAACTGCGAGCTGACCTGGTCCTGCCCTCGCTGACCGATCCAAACTTTGACCGCGCTGTCGCTCGTGCCACCGAGGAACTCACCGCCCAGTCGATCGCTGAAACCTTCACCGCTGCCGGAGTGGTGATTGCCGTTGGGATGATCGCTGGACTGGCGATGCGCCGTCCAGCTGGGATCACGGAGCCGAAAACGTCATAGATGCCCGGGAGCAGAAGCTCAACCGGGCATCTAGGGACGGGTCAATGACCCGTTGGGGGGATCATGATGGTTCCCTGCTCGTGAGCGGGCGAACCGGAGATCGATGAGGGATTAGCGCGACATCTGGGCCGGGTGTCGCTGATCGGCACGAGCCGAATCAACGCTCCAGCGGGCCTCAGCGCCGTGACGAACCCCATATGAGGTGGTGTCCACACCGGCGCCGCGCCGGGCGGTGAACACTCGGGAGAAGACGGTGTTGTGGAGTGCGATCATGGTGAAAACGGTACGAACATTCCGATCAGAGGACAATTGGGAAACCATGTTCCTCAGGGCAATTCCCGACCAACTGCTGATGTTTCAAAAGCATTTCTTGCTAAATAGCCATGGTTTCGTAAGATAGACGAATGGAACACCTCGATGACATCAATCTCTCTCTCCTGGAGCTCCTCCTCGAGAACGGTCGGATGTCGTATCGAGAGCTCGGTGAACGAGTCGGGTTGAGCGCTCCAGCGGTCACCGAACGGGTCCACAAGCTCGAAGAGCGCGGGATCATCACCGGCTATCGGGCAACCATCAATGAAGAAGCGCTCGGGTTCCCGCTCTTTTGCATCATCCGGCTGAACGTTCCCCCAAAAGCCCTCTCCGACGAGATCGATCGGACCTTGGAAGCGATTCCGGAAGTGATCGAAGCCAACCGGGTCACCGGTTCAGAATCCCACGTCATCCGGGCTCGAGTTCGCGACACCGCCCACCTCGAAGAACTCCTCAGTCGACTCTGGAACCACAGCGATTCGGTCACCAGCATCGTCACCAGTTCGGCAGTACCCCATCGCCCCATGCGGCTTCGCCAGGCCTACAAACGCTGACCAGCCCCTAATTGCCGCCGGGGGTGATCACCCCTTCGCCGGGAACATAATCGTTCCCCGCCAGGTCAATCCCTTCGAGAAGATCCCATGCCCGGTGGAGAAAGGCATCGGTGGTTGCCCCCGATGGTGCCGCCGCCAGGATCGGTTCACCGGAGGTGTCGACCAGCGACATCATCAGGTCGAGGGTGTGATCCCATTCGGAAGTCTCCAGATGGCCGATCCGATGAGGAGATGGCCAGATCAGATTGTTGACCTGAGTCATCTGCCAGCGTTGATGACCAGGGCCGTTCACGCTGTTCGCGTCGAGCACCAGGTCAACACAGGTGTCGGGATGGTTGCGACACTCCACCCAGCCTCGCAGGGATGCCGCGATCACTCGAACAGCGACATCGCGATAGAGCACATCGCTGTCGAGGCGATCACCATCGGCCCACAATCCATCTTCGAGGAACCGGATGTCGAGTTCACCGAGATCGATGCGATGAATATCGCTGGGGGCGAACCGGGTCGTGGTGAGAGGATTGTTTCGTTCCAGCAATTGGGCGTACTCGTGATAGAAGCTCATCGCCGCAACGTCATATTCGCGGTATCCGAACGCGTCGATATCCGAGGTGTGGTCAAGCCGGTCAAGATCAGTACTCGGATCGAGCCCAACCGCACTGGCCGCAGCCAGGATCTCGTAGCCGTGACCATCACCCCACGCTGCTGTTCGCCGATCGATGAACTGATACGGCTGAGTGATCTCGCTGTCGGTCAGTGCCACCACCACCGTCCCTGGCCGCTGAAAAATCTGGGCGACATGAACCAGGTTGGCCCCCCGATCGCGAGTCACCAAAGCCGACGGCAGTCGAGCCACGGCGAAATCAACCTTCCCCCCAGCGAGGCGTTGGGTGGACGAAATGCCTGGTCCCCCTTCAACCAGTTCCACATCGAGGCAATAGTCGGCGTAATAGCCCAGGTCACGAGCAGCGATATAGCCAGCCGACCGAGCCTGAATCATCCATGGAAGCTGAAGCCGAACCGGATCGATCGCCTCACATTCACCGGGCGTCACCTCGACTGCCGGCGCCGAGAGCTGACCACCAGAACACCCTGTCGCCCACACCAGGACGGCAGCGAGAACGTAACGAAGCTTCACTTCACCCCAAGTTAGCGACCGAGCGCGGTCAGCATTGGGCGATACCACAGCCGGTCATAGTCGCCGACCATGCGGGCCGCGGTCACCCGTGGCCCGAGCGTCAACCAATTGTGTCGCATACGAGCGATCCAGGCTGCCGATGGGCGACCAACACCATCGGCGTGGAACAAGGCAGCGATCTCTTCCAAGACCGTCAGCGCGTGAGCTGCTTCATCACCATCGCGCGACCAGTCATCGACATGGTCGGAGGTGGCGATATCCCATCCGTTGCGACCATCGGACATTTCAGCCCACCATCCATCACGTATCGAACAGTTGAGAGCCCCGTTGAGGGCAGCCTTTTCACCACTGGTGCCCGATGCTTCACGAGGTCGAATCGGATTGTTGAGCCAGACATCGCAGCCGGCATACATCGCCCGCGCCACCTCGATGTCATAGTCGGGGAGAAAGGTAAAGCGACCGTTCGCCGCTGGAGATGAACCAAACTCCATGATCGCCGAGATCAATCCTTTACCGCCCTCATCGGCGGGGTGCGCCTTGCCGGCAAACACGAAGTGGACCGGTCGGGCTGGATGGTGGAGCAGGGCCGAGAGCCGTTCAGGATGGCGCAAGAGAAGGGTCGCCCGCTTATAGGTGGCAAACCGGCGGGCAAATCCGATCACCAACGAATCAGGATGGAGCTGACCCCCGGCACGAGCAACCAAGTCGGTGAGTGCCGCACGCTCAGAATTGCGCACCCGCGACACCTCTCCAGCGGTGATCCCATCCACTCGAGCCCAAGCTGATGGATCGCCGAGATCCCATCCATCGCCGAGACGTTCATCAAAGATCTCTTGTAGCTCGGGATTGACCCAGGTTCGTGCATGAACCCCGTTGGTGACCGAACCGATCCGATCACCGCCAGGGAAGTCGGCGAAGAGTTGCCGGCTGACTTCACCGTGGAGCTGGGAAACCCCGTTGGCTCGATCGGCAACCCTCAAACACAAGGCAGCCATATTGAACACCGCCGCACCACCGGGCTCAGCGCCGAGGGCGAGCAGGTCGTCGAGCGGGAGGTTGCCGTCGGCAGCACATCGTTCCAGATAGGGGGTGATCAGGCCATGATCAAACCGGTCGATACCGGCAGGCACCGGGGTGTGGGTCGTAAACAAGACGTGGGGTCGAACCGCCTCGATCGCCGCGGCGAGATCAAGAGACCCGGCACGGCGAGCGCCGCCGATCAGTTCAAGGGTCAAGAAGCCGGCATGCCCCTCATTGGAGTGATGGACACCGGGGTTCCATCCGAACGCTTCGACAGCACGCACCCCGCCGATGCCAAGGACGAGTTCTTGTTCCAACCGGTGACGCTGGTCGCCGCCGTAGAGACGGTCGGTGATCTGACGATCGGCATCGCTGTTGGCCTCGACATCGGTGTCGAGCAATAAGAGGGTGATCCGACCGACCGCCATTTTCCAGACCTTGGCCACCACGGTGCGCCCAGCGATCGGCACCTCAACGGTGAACCCGGTGTCGTCGAGGCCCAGATCCTCAGCCTGGTAGGTGTCGATCCGTTCTCCTTGCCAATTGCCATTCATCTCTTGACGGAAGAACCCGTGTCGATAAAACAGCCCGACAGCACCCAACGAGGTGCCCAGATCACTGGCCGATTTGAGATGGTCACCGGCCAGGATTCCCAACCCGCCCGAGTATTGGGGAACCAGGGCGCTGATCCCGAACTCCGGCGAGTAGTAGACCACATCAGGATGGGTGATCCGAGTCGCCTCAACAGCGTTGAGGACGCCGATTTGAGCCTCAAGGGCCGCCACCAGGTCGTGATCCTCGGCGAGGGAGGCGCACTGGTCATCGCTGAGTTCCCTCACCGCAATCACCGGGTGTTGTCCGGGAGCTGCGGTTGGTAGCTGGTCGAAGAGGGCTGAGGTTCGATAGTCCCAGGTCCACAGATAGTTCGATGCAAGTTGCTCAAGCTCGGTGCGCAGCGCGATTGGATCCATCAATACTCTCCTGGCGAGACGGCAGAACGGACGATGCTACCGGGGGTTGGGAGCAAGCTGAGTCGGCTGAGCGATGACCATCGCCATATCCGTCCCGATCGCTCTCGGGAAAACGCTTGGTGGTGATGACCGAATTATCGGTCGCCGCGACCGGTATAGGCCTCGAGCAAGCGGGGCCCATCGAGATCGCGAACATATGGGAGGGGGTCAATGCCCTGTTCGAGCACAAACTCGGTGAGAGCATTCTTGACCACCGCCAACAGCAGATCGGGTACCCAGGGTTTGGCGATGTAATGATCAAGGCCAGCGTGGTTGACCGCTCGGATCGTGTCTTGATGGTCGGCTTGGCCGGTGACCAGAACCTTCTTGACCGCGTGGGTCGCCGCATCGGCTTCGAGTTCAACCAAGAAATCCACGCCGGTGGTTCCCGGCAGCCGATGATCGGCAAGGACGAGGGCCAATCGATCGCCATCGACGACGATGTCGTCGATCGCGCTGCGAGCATCATCCACACTGTCAGCGGTTTCGACCCTGACCGTGTTGACGAGGGGCACCAGGTCGCGGGCGAGGGCGTCACGAACCTCGGGCTCGTCTTCGATAATCAGCACAACGAGATCATTCACGGTGCTCTCCCTGTTGGCGAATGGAAGAAGATTCAGCGGCATTGACCGGTAACCACACGGTAGCCGTCGTCACTCCTTCGGACGAGTTGATGTCGATCGTGCCACCATGCTCATCGGTGATCTGACGGCAAATCGACAGACCGAGGCCTGACCCAAAGCTGACCCGACCGTGCTTGGTGGTGAAGTGGGGTCGGAAAAGTTTGTCAGCGATCTTCGGGTCGATCCCGGGACCATCATCTTCGATCCGCACCCGAATGGCGGTTGCCCCGGGCGAATCCACCCGGACGGTGATGTGACCGTCCGCTCCAGCAGCATCGGCAGCATTGGCGATCAAATTGGTCCACAACTGTTGCAAGGGTCCGGGTTGACCAGCAATGCGCGGCACCTCGTGATAGTCGCGTTCGATCGACACCGCGGCGGTGCGATGACCCAAGAGTCGCAAGGCATCATCGATGGTGGCGATCACATCAACCTCGGCGACGGTCGGAGTGTCGACCCCACCGCGGAGATACCCCCGCAGGCTGGCGACCAGGTCGGTAATCCGGCTCGCTGCAGTGGCCATATTGCGTAGCTCGTTACCCAGCTGATGAGCAGCGATCAGATGATCGAGGTCGCCGCCAGCGCTGACGGCCTGAAGGATCTCATCGGGATCGGTGACCCCAGCGGCCACCGCCCGAGCGGCCAGGGCGCGGTCTCCGGTCTGGTCAACGATAGAACGACGCAGACGCCGCTGATCGGCCGATGAGAGGGCATCAGCCGTTCGGGCTCGTCCGATGCGATCGGCATCAGTATCGGACACGAGGGATTCGACATCCACCGCCAGATGCTCGGTCGCCCGTATCAAGGCCGCAACCGGATTGTTGAGTTCGTGGGCGATCCCTGCAGCCAGTTCACCCAGCGTGGCCAATCGTTGTTGTTCGACAAGGCGGCTTTGGGCTCGCTCCAGCTGGGTAACCGCTTGAGCGAGCTGGTCTCGTTCGCTTGCCAGCGACGCGTTCAAGAGGTCGATCCGAACCTGTAGTTCATCGGCATCACGCAATCGGGAGGCCAACGAGTTGATCAGGGTGCGGGTCAAGAGGGCGCCAACTTGGGGTGAGGCGCTGACCGCTCGGTCGAGCTGAGACAGGGTGACTGGAAGGGCCCGCACTTCGGTGACGGCGCGCACCTCTAAGAAGGCTTGCCGCTGGGTTGCCAGCGACAAGAGGCCAACGATCGGGCCGGTGGCGTCACGATGAACAACGCGCTCACCGGCATCGGTGCGCCGCCACAGTTCGACTTCACCGTCGAGGATCACATAGATCCCCCCAACATCGGTGCCCTGTTCCAACAAGACGGTGCCAGCACTGACCCTCAGCCGAGGCGGATGGCCGAGCACGGTGTCGAGTTCGTTGACGAAACGCTGGACGGTGTCACTTTCGTCGCGCTGGCGAGCCAGCAAGAGATGGGCATCTTGATCATGACGAGTTGGGATGGCACCACGTTGTTGGGCGATCCGTTCCGCCGCTCGAGCCCGATCACGAGATCCGATCAGGGGGCCGTAGGCGGTGATCGCCTCGGGATCATGTTCGACGTGGTAGGTGGCGAGGTGGGCTCGCAGCTGATCCCGCAAGGCCGCTTGTGACCAGGGGCGAGTGATCATCCCGTGGACCGCCCCTCGATTGAGGGCCGCATCGACCTTGCTGAGCGAGGTCGCCTGGGTGACCAAGACTCGTCGTCCCGGCATGAAGCGGGGATCGTCGTTCATCGACAACGCCAGTTCAGCCCCGCTCATCCCCTCCAAGCTGCGCTCGATCAGGGTGAGGACCACGATCCCACCTTCATCCACGACACGATTGGCGATCGCGAGACCCTCTTCTCCGGTGGCCGCTTCCACCACGGTCGCTCCCCCATCGAGAAGGTCGTCAACATCGTCCACCAATTGGCGTCGCAGCTGATCGTCTCCTTCGACGATCAAGACATAGCGGTGAGTCGTGGTCACGGAAGCAATCCCAACGCGTCCCACAGTCGCGGGGCGATGCCGACGATGAGGACCGATCCGACCACTCCGACCACCACACCGATGCG
>PDWJ01003170.1_pt1 | contig 16062 bp, 11 predicted proteins | sample 1430881 | NCBI WGS metagenome assembly PDWJ01 (sample SAMN01162460, study PRJNA174530) | Oral metagenome, whole genome shotgun sequencing project. | biome: Marine environment; feature: Marine mammal; material: Swab sample of the gingival sulcus; isolation source: swab sample of gingival sulcus... | reverse complement strand
ACGATACGGATATCGGGGATCAGTTAATGCTGGATTCCAGCAGTTTAAGTCGGGATTCCCATCGGACGTCAATCAAAACAAGGTCACTTTTGGGTGGACGCATAACAAGGACGCCAAATCAAGTCCATATTGGGGATTTGCAGCAAATGTCAACTTTATTTCTGACAACAACACTCAGAACAACTTGGACCCGTTGAACGAACAATACTTCAACAACACCTTGTCTTCAGACATCAACATCACCCGAAAATTCCCGAATATTCCGATTCTTTCTGCTGGAATGAAAGCGAACATGCGTCAGAACTCAATTTCGGAAAATATTTCGTTGACCAGTCCAATTGTGAATGTAAATGTTACCCGATTTTATCCACTCAAAAAATTAGTGAATGGATCGGATGGTTGGAAGCAAATTTTCTCGCGTTTTGGTATCACCTACAACTTCGAAGGTCAAAATCGAGCGCTTTTTGCTGATTCCTTGCTTCCAGATCGAAATTTTAGTGCGATTAACGACGAGTTCATGAACGGTTTCAAGCATACAGTTACGATGCAAACCACGGCCAGCTTGTTCAAAAACGCCTTGAAATTGACGCCATCTTTGAATTATGGAAACAAAATGAACTTCCAACAAATCAATCGATGGTACGACGCTACAAACGATTCGCTCATTATTGATGAACTTCCCAGATTTGGAACAGCCGATGATTTATCACTCAACGTTCAAGCAACAACGGTTCTTTACTCCTACTATCGTTTTGTTGGAAAGAACAAGCCACTCGTTCGACATGTCCTCACGCCTTCTGTTTCTTATCGATACATTCCGAATTTAAATGCTAATAAAACCTTGGTATACGGATCAGGAACAGAGAAAGACACCATCATTTATTCACCTTTTGAACGCAGTTTGTACACTGTAGGAAATACGCGCGACCAACAACTGATCACCTTTGGTTTCAATAATACACTTGAGCTCAAGCGTAAAAGTGATAAAGACACAGTGGACGGTTTCAAACGTACACGCTTGATTGATGGATTCTCGATTTCAGGAAATTACGACTTCCTCAAAGACACCAACAACCTTTCGAATATCTCCCTAAACCTTCGAATTAGTCCAATTAAATGGCTCAACTTTGTTTCTACTTCTTCGTTCAGTGCGTACGGATGGAATGAACAAACAGGCGCAACCTTGAAAGATTTTGCCGTAAATTCGAACGGAAAACTTGGTCGTTTCTTGAATACAAACTTAACCACAACCATCACACTCACCTCTCAAGAAAGTCGCGAAAAAATCGAAGAAACGCAGAGTCGAATGGAAGACAACTGGACGGCCGATTACGCGTATTTCGCGCTTCATCCCGAACATGCAATCAACTTTGATATTCCATGGAAAGTGACACTTTCGCACGTCTACAACATCAATGTGAATCAGAACATTTCTGAATTTTCACCCGATCGTGTCAACAAAATTCAAACCTTGATGGTTACGGGAGATGTCAGCTTTACGAAGCGATGGAAATTGGCAACTACGACCAATTTAGATTTAGCAACAGGGAAAATCACCAACTCGCGCTTTACCTTGACGAGAGACATGCACTGTTGGGCACTTGCCTTCCACTGGACGCCCATTGGAGGAAACCAAAGCTTCTTGTTCAGCATTCGATCAACATCTATGATGTTCAGCGATGCGAAAATTGACATTCGAAAACCACCTTCATTCCTGTAGGATTTGGTTCGATTCTAAAAAGCGATTCAAATTTAGAATGATTCAATATTTGGTTGCATCGTTCATGAATGATCTAAAATTTGTATTTTTTCATCGTGATTGATTTTGACTTTGCAAATAACAACCAGCCAAAGCCAGGCAGAGTGCTCATTTCTGAGCCGTTTCTGAATGATGCGTTTTTCACGCGCTCCGTAGTTTACCTGTGTGATTATTCACCCAATGGCAGCTTCGGTTTTGTTCTCAATAATTTTCTTGAAATTGATATTCACGAATTAATCCCCGATTTCCCCGATGTTGATGTCCGCATTAGCGTTGGAGGTCCTGTAGATAAGAGCAATCTTTTCTTTATCCATTCTCTCGGTGATCGTATCCCAAATTCCCAGCGAATTGCAGGTGATTTACACATCGGAGGAACCTTTGACTTCGTAAAAAAACTCCTACTTGAAGATAAAGAGAATGCCAAGTATTTTCGCTTCTTCATTGGCTATTCAGGTTGGGATGAAGGACAGCTAGAAAGTGAATTGGATGAAAAATCGTGGATTGTACTCAAAAAATTGCCCGACACAATGATTCTAGACGATGGGAACGATGATTTATGGAAAGATTTAATGTCGAAATTAGGCGGTAAATTCCAAGTCATGGCGAATTTCCCACGAAATCCTTCGGATAATTAGAGGGTTGAAAGATTGAAACAAGCGCTTCTTGTTCGTTCGCTCTTCAATTTTGAATTTTTCAATTATTCAATCATTCTGTAATGCTTATTTTTGTTCTCAATTCATCCATTCATGAAAATTCAAGCGCCATTAGCCGAACGCATGCGTCCCAAAACACTCGATGAGTACAAAGGACAAGACCACCTTTTGAAGGAAGGTGCCTCACTTCGTCGAGCGCTCGATTCTGGATTGATTCCATCCATGATCTTTTGGGGACCTCCCGGTGTTGGAAAAACAACATTGGCTTATTTGATTGCGGGACACTTAAATCGACCGTTTCACACGCTATCTGCCATTTCATCTGGAGTAAAAGACGTACGCGAAGTGATTCAAAAAGTAGAGTCGGCGGGCATGTTTCAGCAATCAGGTACCATCTTATTCATTGATGAAATCCACCGTTTCTCCAAAGCGCAGCAAGATTCGCTCTTGGGAGCTGTCGAAAAAGGAATTGTCACATTAATTGGAGCCACGACTGAAAACCCATCGTTCGAAGTCATATCAGCTTTGCTTTCGCGTTGTCAGGTCTATACCTTAAAAGGTCATACAAAAGAGTCGCTCACCTCGATTTTACATGCTGCGATTGAACAAGATGAACTCTTGAAGTCAAAGAACATTGAATTGAAAGAAATCGAAGCGTTGTTGGCTATTTCGGGAGGAGATGCTCGAAAACTCTTGAACGTTTTTGAAATCATCATTGGAACTTTCAAGGAGCAGCAAGATATTGTCATCGATAATGCACTTGTGAAAGCAACAGCCCAGCAAAGCGTAGCTTCGTACGACAAAGATGGTGAGCAACACTACGATATTATTTCTGCCTTCATTAAATCGATTCGAGGAAGCGACCCCAATGCGGCAGTTTACTGGCTTGCGCGTATGGTAGAAGGAGGTGAAGATCCGAAATTCATTGCGCGAAGATTGATTATTTCTGCATCGGAAGACATCGGACTAGCCAACCCAAATGCTTTGTTGATGGCAAATAACTGCTTTCAAGCGGTTCAATCAGTTGGTTGGCCAGAAAGTCGGATTATCTTGGCACAATGCACCATCTATCTTGCGAACTCTCCGAAAGGAAATGGAGCGTACATGGCGATCAATCGTGCGCAGCAAGTTGTGAAGCAAACGGGGAATTTAGGTGTGCCACTTCCACTGAGAAATGCACCGACAAAGTTGATGAAAGAATTGGGCTACGGTCAAGGCTACAAATACTCGCACGATTATCCTGGCAACTTCGTGAATCAAGAATTCATGCCAGAAGAATTAAGCGGAACGCCATTTTTCGGTGCAGGAAGTAATCCAAGAGAAAAGGACGTAGAGGAAAACATCAACCGCTTGTGGGGGAATAAATACAAACGATGATTTTAGCTGCATTTGCATATTACGTTTTGGTGATTCCCATATCACTTCTCCCCTTGCCTATCTTGTATTTATTTACGGATTTCTTCTACTTGCTCATTATCACCATTGTTCCGTATCGCAGTAAGGTAATTGATGGAAATTTAGAGCGCAGTTTCCCGAACCTTTCGAAGAAAGAACGCGATAAGATCAAACGAAAGTATTACCGCCATTTCACCAATTTGTTGGCTGAAGGAATAAAGAACCTAACTATTTCTAAGGCTGCGCTTCAGCGACGTTTCAAAGTGAGAAATCCTGAAATTATGGAGGAACTTGCTAAAAAAAATAGAAATGTTCTCCTCGTCTCTGGACATTACAACAACTGGGAATGGTTGATCACTTCTCAAGCCTTTCTTTTTCCATTTGAAGCGTACGGAATTGGAATGCCACTGAGTTCAAAATTTTGGGATAAAAAAGTAAATGAACGACGTTCAAGATTTGGAATGAATGTGATTCATGCGGGGAATTATCGCGAAGCATTGGCACAGCCTACGGATTTACCCAAATCGGTTTTGGTACTTTCAGACCAATCGCCAGGTGATGCGCGCAAAAGTTATTGGACAAACTTTCTCAATCAGCAAACAGCCGTACTTTTTGGAGCTGAAATGATGGCAAATGAATTGGACTATGCCGTTGTTTTCTTCACAACACATCGAATCAAGCGTGGCTACTACGAAATGGAGCTTGAAATCATTACTGAAGACGCAAAAAGTCTATCTTGGGGAGAAATAACGGAAAAGCACGTTCATCTCTTGGAAAAGCAGATTCTCGACAAACCTCAATTTTGGTTGTGGTCGCACAAACGATGGAAACGTGAAGTCCCGCAAGATTTGGATCAACTTAAACGCTCACAAATTGAAAAATTTACAAAGAGGTATCGTTCTTAGTCTTCTGTTTTTAGGAGTTTCTCTTTCCGTTTCGGCACAATTCAGAAGCAAAAAGTACCTCCGCAAAAACCAGAAAGTTATTCCTTTGCAATGTGGTAACACAGACATTTATGCGCGTGGACTACTCGTGGAAGGACCGCGAATTTTCGCAGGACATTCGAACGGTGCACTTTATTATTTCAATACAGAAAAGGAAAGCGTTCAATTGCTGTTTGGCCTTGATAATTTTACAGAAATGCGTGATATAGAGCGCTCAGGGAACCATATTTTAGGCATTCAAAGTGGTGAGACGGGAAAACTCGTAAGAATCAGCAATAGCGGAGAAACGAACATTATTCACCCTGAAATATGGAAGGGGATTTTCCTTGATGGAATGGATTTTCTCGGTCAACGTGGATTTATGATGGGAGATCCTGTGGATGGACACTTTAGTTTGTTTCACACCAACGACGGAGGCGTGAATTGGGAAGCGTGTGAAGGAAAAATTGAGGCGAAAAAAGATGAAGCGGGATTTGCTGCAAGCGGAACGAACGTTCAAATCTTAAATGATAGCACCTATATTTTTGTTTCGGGAGGATCACAAAGTCGGTATTTCAAAAGTACGGACAATGGAAAAACGTGGACAGACGTTGTTCTTCCCTATTATCCAGGCGAAGGTTCGGGTGCATTTTCCATTCATTTTGCGAATGATTCCGTAGGAATGATCGTTGGCGGTGACTACACCAGTCCAGAATTACGCTTGAATACGTGCTTTTACACCGATGATGGTGGCATCAGTTGGTTGAAACCCGACAATCCTCCTCGTGGCTACCGCGCATGTGTCTTCGAAAAAAATGGTGTTTTCTATGCCTGCGGAAGAAATGGAATTGATTTTTCAGAGGACGGAGGCATCAACTGGACGCCATTTGCAGACGGAACTTTCTTTTCCCTTGGCGCCAATGAAACGCATTTGGTGGCCACTTCCAAAGCAGGAAAGGTCTTTTTATTCGAGCTAATCGAATAGTAAGAGAGACAATTTGCTATTTTTGTTTTTCACCAAAACACCGAACTATCAATTCTCAACTCAAAACGGATGATGCTGAATGCGCACTAGGCATAGACATTGGTGGCACAAATACGGTGTTTGGCATCTGCTCACAACAAGGTGAGATTCTCTATGAATCTTCTGTCCACACGCGTACGGTACTTTCCCCTGAGGGATTGGCAAAATCCATTCATGATCATCTCGAAGAGAAGAATTTACTGAATTGTATTCGTGCAATTGGAATTGGGGCTCCTAACGGAAACAACCTTTCATCTACCATTGAATTTGCGCCAAATCTACCTTGGAAGGGCATCATTCCGCTCGGAGAAATCTTTGAAAATGCTTTTGGTGTTCCTGTGTCCCTTACAAACGATGCCAACGCAGCAGCTTTGGGGGAAATGGTCTTTGGAAATGCACAAGATTTGAAGCACTTTGTTACCATAACCTTGGGAACTGGATTGGGCAGCGGAATCATTGTAAACGGTGAATTGATTTACGGTCATGATGGTTTTGCAGGTGAATACGGTCATATTCAAGTGATTCCGGACGGTCGTTTGTGCGGCTGTGGACGAAAAGGTTGTTTGGAAACCTATGTTTCAGCCACAGGAGTTGTTCGATCCATTGCGGAATTGCAGTCCGTCTCAAAGGCGACATCGGTGCTTATCGAAAAGAATGTGACCAGTGCACGCGAAATATTTGAATATGCCGATGCAGGCGATCAGTTTGCTCAAGAAATAATTGATTATACTGCTGAAATTCTAGGGAAATCATTGGCAAATTTCGCTTGTTTTTCCAGTCCGAAAGCCTTCGTGTTATTCGGTGGAATTGCTCAAAGCGGAGAGAAATTTGCATCCAAAGTAAAAGAGCACATGGAAGCCAACATGCTCAACATCTACAAAAACAAAGTAGAAATTCGGATATCTTCCCTGCACAATGTAAATGCAGCTGTTCTTGGTTCTGCATCCTTGGTTTGGAGCAAATAACCTGTTCTACTTTTCCTCCTCTTCGGAATGAAAAAGCGTTGTTTGGGTGTCGTTGAAATAAATGATATCCACGGATTTATCGAGATCAGTCAATAATTCATCTCCAGAGTTTAAGTTTCGAATGAACCACTCTTTCTTCCAGTCTTCACTAAGATCATCCACGTTTATCAGGTAATTCTTGCTTCCCAATTTCGACAGATCAACTCCCAACGCTCCCTCCTCTAGTTCAAGTGGATCGCCGTCCAACCAATCAAGTTTCCTATAGAAATTTCCGATTACTACGTAATCATCGCCGTATTCTTCACCCAAATATTCACCACACATCGGATGTGCTAGAACCGCTGGGTTATCACTGTGGATTTCCTTCATTAAGTGGACACTGTGTGCAAAAAGTAAGAGCCGCTTCTTACCCTCTTTTTTCTGAATCCATTGAACATTTTCAAATTGCCCACGGTCGCGAACGTCATACGTATAATCTGAATTGCCAATCGACCTCAAGAAATTCACATTTGCCCGTGCATTCGAAACCGAACGAAACGCCCATTGATAATCTAAGTCGGATGATGCATGCACAAACTCCATCTTGTTTGAGATAAATCCCGTTTCCAATTCTTTCAGAAGATGTTCAAGATTTTCCCATCCTGCTGAATCAAGATCTTGATAGTCGACCGTTTCTTCCGTCGGATTTGGTTCTATTTTCAAGTACTTTCGGTAGACATCAATCTTCTCCTGAAACTGTTTCGACATCAAGGGATTAACCTCATCCAGGTAATCAAATACATAGTCAAATCCCGCATACGCATCCTCCAAAAATGGATTGGGTGGACATCCTGGAACGTCAAAACCGTAAAAATGTACTTGTTCTTCTGGTGACTTGTTGGAATTGTAGTTTCTCAACCACAGCAACAGCTCTCTGTTGGCATCAATCGTTTCAAACATACATGAAAAGCCATTGTTCATCACGCTATCCAAGGAAATATCCTTCCCAAGAATAAAATCGTAGCACAAACGCGATTCAGAAAAACCCGACTCTATTGCAATGGCTCCTATTTTCTGTTCCGTAACCAAACGTTTAATCAATGCATTTCTGAAGTAGAAAGGTTCGGCCATTTCATGTACACACTCTGTTACGCCAATTATTTTCGCAGATTCAAGTGATTCCATTATCGGAGAAAAATCATCGCCAGACAACTCCGTAAGATCATCAGGAAGTGCTATTACATCATTATTTTGAACGATTTTCATCTCCTTCGGAGAGGCGCACGAATAAAGTAGAATCAGGGAAAACACAAAATAGAACGGTTGGTATGTACGTTTCATAAACAGTCAATCGAACGCCAAAATATCGAAATGAATTCAAACACTTTCATCTTCTAACAAAGATTAACACGGTGGGCGTTTCTGCACCAACTTGGATTTCTAACCAATTGACTATTGTGCACAATCATCCTGAATTTTGCTCAAGATTTCGCACCTTTGAATAGCAGATTATGAAATCCCATACTATGAACAAATTTCTGACGCTTCTCTCGTGTTTCCTCGTGTTGCATTCTTTTGGACAAATCGATGAATTACGCCGTGCGCAAGATGCTCGAAAGAAACATTTCAATCGAGACGCACAGGTGAGACAAATCTCGAAGTCTTTGTATGTTAATCCCTTCATTGGAACGGGAGGACATGGACACACCTATCCGGGTGCAACCGCTCCTTTTGGAATGATTCAATTGAGCCCTGATACACGTTACGAAGGTTGGGATGGCTGCTCAGGATATCACTATTCCGACTCGATTATTTACGGGTTTAGTCATACGCATTTGAGCGGCACGGGTGTTCCCGATTACTGTGATTTACTGATTGTTCCACAATCTGGTAGTCCAAAACTGGAACCCGGTTATTTGACGGAAAAAGGTTACGGATCTTCCTTTTCGCATGATCAAGAAAATGCGAAGCCTGGATACTACGACGTGAAATTGATTGAAGAAGACATCGATGTTCGCTTAACCGTGAGCGAACGAAGCGGCATTCATGAATACACGTTCAACGATCCTGATGGAAAACGCTTTATCCTACTCGACTTGGATCATCGTGATCGCGTGCTTGATGCAGGTTTTGATGTTATTGATAAAAACACCATTCAAGGTTTTCGTACTTCTCAAGCGTGGGCCACAGAACAACATTTCTACTTTCATTTAGAAACAGATATTCCTTTTCAAAAGGTTCGAAAAGTAAAAAAGGATGGAAAACACAAACTCCTACTGATTTTCCCGAAAGGAACTTCCAAAGTATTGCTGAAAGTAGGAATTTCTGGAGTTGATCAAGCAGGAGCGAAAAAGAACGTTGAGCAGGAAATTGCCGACTGGAACTTCAATCGACTACGAGCGGAGGTTACCCAGAAATGGAACAAAGAACTCGGTCGTGTTGATTTCTATTCGAAAGATCGCGAAACGATAATTACCTTTTACACTGCGCTCTACCACTCATTCCTCGCCCCTAACCTATTCAGTGATGTAGACGGGCGCTACCGCGGAAGAGACAATGAAATTCATCAACTATCCGACTCCGAGGGAAAAAACTACACCGTTTTCTCACTTTGGGATACCTATCGAGCAACACATCCATTGTTCACTTTGGTGCAGCAAGACCGAACACTTGATTTCCTCAACACCTTCGAACGTCAGTTTGATCAAGGAGGAGATTTGCCCGTTTGGGAATTAGCTGCCAATGAAACGGAATGCATGATCGGTTACCACAGCGTTTCCGTTATTGCTGATGCCTACGCGAAGGGATTGGGACGAACATCTGATCGTACAATTGATCACCAGAAGTTCTTGGACATGATGGTTGCTACGTCCAATTTTGATGAATTTGGAAAAGAAAGCTTTGGACGAAGAGGATTTATTGATCTCGGAAGTGAACCTGAATCTGTTTCCAAGGCACTCGAATACGCGTACGACGATTTCTGTATTGTGCAATTCGCTAAATTGGGGCAAAACCCAGATAACCAATTGATTAAACACTACGAAAAGCGAAGCTTAAATTTCATCAATGCGTTTGATCCCTCTACAAAATTCATGCGCGCGCGTCGTGCAGGACAATGGTTCAGTCCTTTTGATCCAGCCGAGGTCAATTTCAACTATACGGAAGCTAACAGTTGGCAATATTCCTTGTATGCTCCGCATGCTGTAGGAGTTCTCACCGATTTACTCGGAGGAAAAGATTCACTCGAAATGTGGTTGGATCGCTTGTTCACTACTGAATCCAACTTATCAGGAAGGCACCAAGTGGACATCACAGGATTGATCGGACAATACGCGCACGGAAATGAACCATCGCATCACATGGCGTATTTGTACAACTACACGAACTCTCCCGACAAAACTCAGCACTACCTTGACCGAATCATGAAAGAAATGTATTCGACAGAACCCGATGGGTTGTCTGGAAATGAAGACTGTGGCCAAATGTCATCGTGGTACGTTTTGAGCTCGATGGGAATCTATCAAATTGCTCCTGGAAATCCATATTATGAAATTGGTCGTCCAATAATGGAAAAAGCAACCATTCACCTTGAAAACGGCAATTCTTTTACCATTCAAACAAAAAACAACTCACCATTCAACAAATACATTTCATCTATTCAGCTTAACGGAAAAGAATTGGAGCAAAACTACATTTCGCACGAAGCAATCTTAGCCGGTGGAGAACTGACGATTGTGATGGACAACAAGCCAAATTACGCGCGTAATTCATTGCCGCACGCTCCTACCGTTTCCGAGGTGACCGAAAAATTCGTTCCTGTTCCTTTTATTGAGCAAGAAAAACGCGTATTCGACGATGAAATGGAAATTTCGCTCGGCGTTTTGTTCGATGATGAAGTAGACATTTACTACACTTTGGACGGTTCCATTCCCGATGGAAGTTTAACAGCAACGAAATACACTGAACCTTTCACCATCAAGGAAAACACTACCATTCAAGCGAGAGGATGGAAAGATGGCTATTTCAGTACGAACGTACGCAACGACTTTGTGAAGCGTGACAATTCCATTTCATTGAAACTCTTCTCCGAATATTCCAATCAGTATGCTGCAGGCGGTGATTTTGCATTGATTGATGGTATTTCAGGAGGAAACGAATTCCGTACAGGCGATTGGCAAGGATACTGGGCGCAGGATATCGTGGTGGAAGTTTCTTTTCGTGGAGGCCGATCGCTATCTGAAGTGGGCATCGGTTGTATGTCGGATATGAAATCGTGGATTTTCTTACCCAAAGAAATCATTTATGAAGGATCGACGGATGGGGTCAATTTCACTCAAATTGGAAGTGAATCATTCACAGCAGAGTCAGCGTCGGAAATGGCACCACATAAAGTCATAAGCACAGCGAAATTGAATGCTTCGGAAAAATTCAAAAAGATCAGAATTACTGTAAAAAATCCAGGAAAATGTCCAGAATGGCACCTTGGAAACGGAAACGATACTTGGTTGTTTGTGGACGAATTGATTTTAAAGTAGCATGAAATTCTCCAATACATCTCTCTACTTTTTGTGCCTATTCTTGGCAGTCATTATCCTGTCTTTTATTCCGAAATATGGAGTTGATGAAGTTGTGGGCTACGATGATCTTTTGCTAAACCAAGGATTTCATGTTTTCCTGATGTTTTTTGGTGGTGGAATCGGGTATATTCTTTACTCAAAGTATCAATACAATAAAGCCTTGGAAAGCTGGAAGTCAGGTGTTTTTAATTCGAAGCAGAAGTACTCGGAAGATGCATTACTGGAAGCCTACATTCGATTAGGAGGACTTATGCTTCGGAAAGATCAAGATGACCTCAAGAACAAGATGGGATACCTGCATCGCTACTTTGAACAACACTTTACAGAATCGGATACCGACTTCATGCGTGCGTTAAGTGGCTCCTTTCAGAATCCCGTAAAACTAGGAACGATAACACCTTGGCTTAAGCATCACCTTCGTTCTGTTTCACAGCGTTCGCAATTGATTTATTTTCTAGCAGGATTGAGTGCCGTGGATGGCAGTATTAATTCGAAGGAAAAGCAGTTTCTTATTCAGTTATCGGATTTATTGGATATTTCTAAGAAGGATTTTGACAGTATCATGGCAATGTATTCGAAGTATGAAGACGCGTATCGTGATCAATTCAAGCGAAGCCAACCCACGAAGTCGCAACGGGAATACCGACGAGAAAAAGCGGCGAAAATTCTGGGTGTTTCCGTGAATGCATCACCAGATGAAATCAAAAAAGCGTATCGTAGCTTGGCCAAAGTACATCACCCCGATCGTTTTGCTACGTACAGTAAAGAGCAACAGGAAATTGCAGAAGAACGATTCGTGCAGATTCAAAAGGCGTATGAACTACTCGTAAGTTAAGGTAATTTCACTCCGAACAAGCAGATATCATCGGTTTGTTCTTCGTCACCTTTCCAAGAATGGAATTCTAAATCAACCAATTCGCGTTGAACTTGAATGGGTTCACTGACGATGGATGCTAAGAAACGAAGCAATCTCTTTTTGAGGTACTTCTTATTCTTCCCTCCTCCGAACTGATCAACATATCCGTCGGTAAACAAGTACAAATAGTCACCTTTTTCGTAATTGAAAATTACATTATTGAATGGCTCCGGCGTTTCGCTGTAACCAACGTGCTGCTTCGACCCTTTCAACTCGATCCATCTACCATCACGGAGCAAATGCGCGTTCATTTTAGCGCCCGAGAAGCGAACTTGTCCTAAGTCTTCATGAACCACACAAAAACCGACGTCCATTCCATCCTTCACGCGCTTCGTCTCTCCTGGTTGAAAGAGTTTCCCGAGATTATTTCGAACCGCATCCAATGCTTCAGCAGGCGAATTGATGCGCTTGTGTGTCAGTGTTTGACGAATCAAACTGATGCATAATATGCTCAAAATGGCACCCGGAACACCATGTCCCGTACAATCAGCCACTACAAATACAGGAAGTCGCTCTTTTTTGTCCGTAACGACATGTTCCATCAGGTAAAAATCTCCACTCAACTCACCTTTCGGCTTGAAAAACAGGAAAGATTCGGGGAAGATATTGTAGACATCCTGTTCATCCTGCAAGGTAGATCGCTGAATGTGGTGCGCGTAAGTGATACTTTCCGCAATATTTTTATTCTGTGCATCAATCAGTTCTCGGTCACGTTTCAATCGCGTGATATCAGACACCACTCCAGAACCTTTTATCACCTCTCCGAATTCATTTCGAATGGGAAAAACACGTTCCTTCAACCATTGCACTTCGTCATTTATCAAAATTCGGAATTCTGCATCGTATGGATGTCCGTTCGCAATTTCCATTCTCCCTTTTCTGACCAAATGACGGTCCTCTTCGTGAATATATTGTTGCGAATAGTTATTCCCTTCATAGAAAAAGTCTGGTGAAGCTCCCATCAATTGGGTTGAATTTGGACTGATGTACTCGTATTCTTCATCCTGTACACCGTATAAAAAGAAGACATCCTCGATTGTTTCCGACATCTGTCTAAAATTCGCTTCGCTTTCTGCCAAGGCAATTTCAGCATTCTTTTGAGCCGTAATTTCGGTACATACCTCAATAATTTCGACCATTTTTCCTTCATCGTTGTACACGGGCGTCGATTCTACTAGCAGCCAATACAATTCTCCATTCTTTCGATAGTGTGGAATTTGCACTGCATCTTCAAGCAGCGGAGCATTTTCTATCAATTCATCAAACTCGTCGCGAAAAAAGTGAGGCACTGGAAAAATTTCGCTCGGACGGTAACCGATTAGTTCCTCGGTGGAAAATCCAGAAATACGTTGAAAGCTTTCATTGCACCATTTTATGCGACCTTCTGGGTCTGTGAGGACAACTCCATTGGTCACATTCGTCGCAATACGCGAAAGCGCACTGAATTCTTCCAAGAGTTGAACATTTTTCTCATTCTGAATTTCGAGCTTTCTGGCCAATTCCTTTTCCAAGGAGATGTCGTGAGAAACGCCCATCACGCCGAGGGTATTCCCCTCGTCATCACAAAGCACGTTTGCCGACAAAAAACAAATGAATTCTTCTCCATTCTTTCGTTTGTTTCGGACTTCCCCAACAAATTTTCCATATTTATCAAGCGCTGTTGTTACCCTGATATAATCTTCTTCGTAGGCATACAGCTCGCGCACGGGAACACGCTTAATTTCATCCAAGGTGTAGCCAAATGCCCTCAAAGCAGCTGGGTTATACTCAATAATATCTCCGTTCTCATCAGCAGCACCAATGAAGTCGATGGAGTTCTTAATTAAGTAATCAGCGAATACCGATCGCTCTGAAAGCGTTTTCATAATCTAGTGTAGAAAATTATTAGAACAAACTTAAATATACGAAATTGAAATTGTTCTTACAGAAAAAAAAAGACTATTTATATCGTTTCAAGCCAAGACATTACGTCAACACCGTCGGCATAATCTGAAAGTGAAGGACACTGGGCAGAGCCAAATGCTTCAAATTCTTTCCCTACAACCACTTGAATATTTTCAACTTCACGTTCCAATCGTTCTTTCACCTCATTGAGATCTGAATACCGCTCAAAGTGCAGCATTGCGAGAGGCGAAAACAAATCAGACGATTCGCGAAGCAAGACAAAATTATTATCCAACAATGGGATTTGATTCATCAAGTAAACTGCTCGTTGGTAATCGTAGTTATTTCCGTACTTGTTATTATGAATGATTTCTCCATGATCAACAATTGCCTCAAAAAAACGATTCAACTCAAACGATTCTGGAACAAATAAGTGCGAAACATTGCGACATCCGAGTCCGAAGTAGGCAAAAACATCTTCACCGAGACGGCGTAAGTGTTCGGGCTCTTCCGTTCCATCCAAAACAGCAACAGACGTTCTATTCTTTCTAAAAATGTGTGGGTACTTTCCAAAATACTCTTCGAAGTACTTGATCGAATTATTACTTCCCGTAGCAATCACAGCATCAATTTTTCCTATCCTTCCCGTACTAAATTCAATTCGATCTTTTAGTCCAGGAGTAAATTCCACAAGATGTTGTGCCAACGCTGGAAGTAGCGTCTTATCGTTGGAACTGAGTTTGGCAACAGCAATATGCCCAGCGATCAAAACACACAAGAAATCGTGAAATCCAACCAACGGAATATTCCCCGCCATGATGATCCCAACTCGTTTAGGATCTGTTGAAAAACCATAATTCGACGTCCATGCAGTTAACTTCTCCTCCGTTAGCTGCAATCCGAGGTTCAACAATGACTTTCGAACGTTTTCTTTTGTGAACCAACCATTATAGGCAACCTGTCGATTAATGATTCCCTGAAGTTGTTCGTATTCTGATTCCGTTACACCAATATTGAAATCCTTCCAGTCCTCGTTTTCCCCGAGAGCACACATCAGTTTCCCCAACTGTACAAAGCCGCTAACTATTTCTTTCTGTTTCACACCGCAAAAGTATTCTCAATCAATCATTTTTCCTACGAAGTAGTATCATATTTTCATCTCTTAAGAATGAGCAAGTCTTTCAGGCGTAATTCTAAATCGTTTCCCTATCTAAAGCCATTCTATTTTAGTGTATCTCCGAATTTTAGAAAATATTCACTTTAGATTGTAATCTATGCTATGTATATTTGCAGAACAAAATTGGAGACACATGGCAATAATTATCACAGATGAGTGTATAAACTGTGGAGCTTGCGAGCCAGAATGCCCGAATACGGCAATCTACGAAGGAGGAGCGGAGTGGAAATATTCTGACGGTACATCGCTAACAGGAATGATTACCACATTGGACGGAAAAGAATTAATGGCAGATGACAATCATGAGCCTGTTGACATGGACATTTACTACATCGCTACGGACAAATGTACGGAGTGTGTTGGTTTCCATGATGAGCCACAATGTGCGGCAGTATGTCCTGTTGACTGTTGTGTAGACGATCCAGATTACCGTGAATCCGAAGACGAATTACTCGCTAAGAAAGACTTTATGCACTTGTAATTCAAGTAAAAAGATACCATTAAAGGGCATCTTCCACATTTCGTTGGTTGATGCTCTTTTTTTATGTTTAAATTTTTTGTTGGAATTCTCTACGAAATAATTTCCTGGATTGGATTAAAGTACTAATTTTGCGGCGGGGTAAGTCTTATACGACCAGCTCCCTCTTAATCCCCCAGGACGGGAACGTAGCAAGGGTAGGAGGTTGTAGCGGTGCGATATGAGTAGCTTACCCCTCTTTTTTTGCCTTTATTTTTGATGAATTGGTTGTAGCGGTACGATATGAGTAGCTACCTCACTTTGTTCTTCTCCCGAAGAAGTCGTTCGTCTTC
>PDWJ01003166.1_pt1 | contig 16069 bp, 14 predicted proteins | sample 1430881 | NCBI WGS metagenome assembly PDWJ01 (sample SAMN01162460, study PRJNA174530) | Oral metagenome, whole genome shotgun sequencing project. | biome: Marine environment; feature: Marine mammal; material: Swab sample of the gingival sulcus; isolation source: swab sample of gingival sulcus... | reverse complement strand
CAGGCGTTTTAACCGCATCACTGCTTATCGGTATTACAAAAAAAAAATACACATTTGACATACAGGCGGTAGTAACAGGAGTGTTTATCGGGTTTTTCTTTCCGAATGACAGCGGTTTTTTGTTCAGTTTTATTATAGCGTTTATCAGCTATTCTTTGAGTGAAGGCATTTTCGGCGGGAAAAACGGAATATGGATACACCCCGTCATGCTGGCAGTGGGTATTGCTTCTGTCAGTCAGCCTCATTTATTTGTAAACAGTATTACACAGGCGCACCTCCATGAAGCGGGCGGCGGTTTTAATGCCTTTTCTGCGCAAGGCTTTTCCCGTATCGCCGCAGACCGGTCAATCACCGCGCTGCTGAATACCTCGTTTCTTCATAAAGCGGGTGTTACCCTTCCCGAAGGATACCTCACCATGCTTATCAACTTTCCGTCAAAAATTCCCGCATTCCGGTACAATATACTCACGCTTGCCTCTTCACTGCTTTTGCTTTCACTACAAACAATCCAAAAAACATTGGTTTTTACCTTTTTGGGAGCTTACGCCGTTTTGGTCTACCTTTTTCCGTTTGCTCAAGGAATGCAAGGATTTGCGCAAGGCGATATTTTATACGCATGGCTGACAGGCGGTGTTCTGTTTTCTGCATTTTTTATTATTACAAATACCTCAACGCTGCCGCGGTCAAACGGCGGCCGTTTTGTGTCGGGACTGTCAACTGCATTTTTTGCGTTTTTTACGGTACATCCGGCAGCTTCACAAGCAGCACTTCCCTTTGCCGTTATGTCGGCAAACTGTTTAACACCGCTTATTGAACAAGCAGAAGTATTTTTCTATAAAAAAATGAGAGCCTCATAATGAAGATGAACCACACCGGAAAATATTACGCAAAACGCTACGGAATACCGGCAGCCGTACTGATTACACTGATTGCGCTGCTGTATTGGATGAGTCATGTATACTACACTGCAAAAGAAGCCGCCCTCACCCGTGCCGCTGCGCAGGTATGTGCGGAAGCTCCGTTTTTTAACGGGAAAATAGTGCAGATTACCGGCATTATTCACGGCAAAAAACACACTCCCTATAATGCGGTATTTTTTTCGGCAAAATACAAGGGAATGGAAGCCGTACTCGCCGCCATCCCCTTGCACGGTAAATACGGAGTATATTCGGGGCTTTTTTTGTATGAAGAGCAGACAGGCTGTATATTCTGCGGTCTTATGGGCGTATCAAACAAGGAAATAGCGGCAAGCTATTACGGCATAACAGACACAATAATTGAACGGCACCGCGAAAAAATTCACCTCTTACTTGCCAAAGGGAAAAAACAGCATGAAAAATAAATCTCATCTCCTTTTTTTCGGTCTCTGTCCGCTTATTCCTGCGGCGGCACATTTTTCGGACGGGTGTATTTTTGCCGTTGAATTTTGGCTGCTGTTTTTTACGGCGGTGCTCTGCCGAAAATACATAAAACGGACAAAATACGCCGCTTTTAGCCTTGCTGCCGAATATGCGGGAATGTTGACCGTGGCTGTTTTCTACCATTCATTGCTGCGGATTATCTTTCCGCTTGCCGCATTTCAGCTTGAACTGTATCTGTATGTGAGTGTCATTGCCTATCTTCCTGCGCAAACAATTATAAACTACCATGCGGCACGGGGAAAACCGTATATAGCCGTGTTCTATTCACTGCTTTTGCCCCTTACCGGATTAGTGCGGGAGCTATTTGCATTCGGTACCGTTTCATTTCCGGTGCCGTCAGGTTTCTTTAGTATACAGCTGATACCGCCGCCCCTTCCTTTGAGGTTTTTCGGTACAAATGCCGGAACTTTTATCTTGTTAGGTCTTGGGTTGTGGTTTTTCCGCTGCTTTCAAAACAGCATTTTATCTGCGGATTGACGGATTGACAGTGCCGAATTTGCCTTTCGGTCAAACATCGCACGGTAAGGAGGACTTATGCACAGCGGATCGCTTTTGTTTTTCTACACGGTTCCGGCTTCAATGCTATTCATCTACGGTATCGGGTTGGAGCAGCTTATTATCAACAGCCGGTCAAAACAGTCTTGCTTTGTGCATACCGGCAAAACTATGCTGATGATGTTCTGCGCCGCATCCGTCATTCGGCTCATACAGGTATATGTACATCTTCCGCTTAAACTGAACTTCTTTCTACCGATAGTTGCAGGCGGTATGCTCGTTCTGTCCGAATTGCTGATACAATGGCTCTTTACAAAAAAAATAGTTATTCAGCCGCAAGAGCGCGTATTTTCTTATGGAACGGTCTTATTTGCATTCTATTTTGCTTTCAGCTATCTTGAACTTGTCATCATTATTGTGAGTGCCGGCACCGGTTTGCTCATCTGGACAGCAATACTGCGCAGCACCCTTTTGAGAATTGACGAAATAAAATGTCCGGCCCAGTGGAAAAAAATGCCGTTTTTATTTATTATAATAGGGTTTATTTCGCTGGCATTATACATGGGGCAACTGTAAAATCGAAGATGATTTACCGTGCTCACGGTGAAGCAGCATGTCCCGCTGCACCGGTTTCTGCCGGTCTGTAACTATTATGGCGTTTATTTTGTTTACCGTAAGCAAAAATGATGAGAGAGCTGCGTGCAAAAATTGCTGACTTTTGCATGTGCCTTGATAACAAATGAGGTGTATTTTCCTATGAAGCCGTTTTATTTTGCTGTTTTTTTATTCGCTTTGCCCCTATGCATATATGCACAAGAAGTACAGGATCCGCCAAAAGATGAAATCCAACCGAATCCCATCAACTCATATACATATGAGCCGATACGGAAAGGTGATCAGTATATCCGTATCGGGCTTCAGCTCGGTATCCCGCTGTTTAATACATCCCGGACACAATTTGCCATAAAGACGAATATTTATCCGGGCGGTGCTATTTTTTTAGGCTATTCTTACTATTTGACAAAAGGATGGTCAATCGGCGGAGACATTAATTTCTGCTTTTATCCGACCTTGGGCAGCAATTTATACTTTGCTATCCCCATTACAATTATTACCGGCTACACCTTTACAACAGGGAAAATGCGCTTTCCGCTCGCATTCGGCATAGGCGGAAATTTTCAATCATACAATAATACACGGTACTTCGGTATTTTTTTCAGACCGCAGGCAGGTGTTTTTTACCAATATTCACCAAGCTGGTCATTCGGCGGAGAGCTTTCGTGGGAGATTGTACCGCAATGGTATAAGAATACTGAATATGATAGAACGGGAAATTTTTTAGGCATTAGTTTTGCCGCACGGTATCATTTTTAAAAAGGAACAGCCATGAAAAAAATTATCTATGCAGTAAGCAGCACACTTGTAATGATTGCACTCTTTGGTACAGGGTGCAAAAATCCTCCTATTTTTGCGGCAATCGAACAGGAAGTTAAACTGAAAACATCTTCAGTAGAAAGCTCTATACAAGGCATTACCCGTGTGAATAACACTCTGTATGTCTCAAACGGTAATCTGTACAAAAAAACATTGGGAGAAACCGGCACATGGGAAAACATTCAGTCAGGGCAGTGCGGAAGTCTTGCAACAGACGGAACAAATAACCGTCTCTATGCTGTATTCGGCAATAAGCTACAGGTATTAGACAACAGCGGCTGGAAAACTGTTACCACAGACGGTCTGGGTTTTGTTGCCGGAACGGATACTGTCTTTGCAACAAACGGAAGCGGCATTTATACCGTAAGCGGACAAACAGCAACTCATCGCGCCGGTATTAGCGGGCATCTAAAAGGTGCTGCCGGTATATACTGTGTTACCACAAACGGAGTATATGACGGAACAACCGGAACAAGAGTTGCCGGTTCACCTGCAAGCGGTTCCGCAATATGTAAGGGAGCCGGAAACGGTGTTTTTGTGCTTTCGGGCGGCACACTCCATGCCTATGACGGTTCAACATGGAAAAGCATTACGCATGGAGTTTCGGAGGCGACCGGTATTGCCTATTTGGAAGACAAAAAACTTGTCCTTATCAGCGGTTCAGGCGGCTACGGGGAAGTATTGCTGAATGGAAGCACTCCCATGAATTTAAGCCTTGCAGCAAGAATTGCTGCCGGCAGCACATTATCTTCTATTCCGCCCGATTGTTACCAGCAATATCAAAACAGTGCGGGTAAATGGCGGCTTGACCCCATCGCCGCATACAAAAACGGTTCCGGCTACATTATCTATGCCGGTATCCATGACCCCAACACAAAATATACCGGTCTTTGGGGCTTTTATAACCCGGGACAGCGCGAATGGAACCGTGAATAACAGCCTGTTTGAAGCGGCACCGCCCGCATCCATGCCGCTTGCAGCACGGATGCGGCCGCGCAATCTTGACGAATACATCGGACAAGAACATATTGTCGGAAAAGGACGGCTGCTCAGAAGAGCAATTCAAGCCGACCGGCTTTCTTCCGTTATCTTTTTCGGACCGCCCGGCACCGGAAAAACAACACTGGCGGAAGTTATCGCAAATCATACAAAAAGCCAATTTCTAAAACTCAATGCCGTACTCGCAGGTATTCAGCAAATACGCGATGCAGTTAAATCGGCAGAAGATCAAAAAAAATTATACGGAAAAACCACCCTGCTCTTTGTTGATGAAGTACACCGCTGGAACCGCTCCCAACAGGACGCTCTGCTCCCGTGGGTGGAAAACGGTACGGTTATCTTTATCGGTGCAACAACGGAAAATCCTTTTTTTGAAGTAAACAAAGCCTTGGTAAGCCGGAGCCGTGTGTTTCAGCTGCATTCGCTGACTGATACCGATTTACATCTGGCAGTTGAACGATGTTTGAACGATCCGGTACGGGGATATGGGAATTGGCGGGTAACCTTTACCGAACATGCGCTGGAGCATTTAATTACCGCAGCAGCCGGAGATGCGCGCAGTCTTTTAAATGCCCTGGAGCTTGCGGTTGAAACCTCTGTTGACAAGTGGCCGCCGCCCCTCGGCACACCCATTACAATAAACCGCGCCGCAGCGGAAGAAAGCATTCAGCAAAAAGCCGTCCTCTACGACAAGGACGGAGACTATCACTACGATGTGATGAGTGCCTTTATTAAGTCAATACGGGGCAGCGACCCTGATGCCGCATTGTACTGGCTTGCCCGCATGGTCAGTGCGGGCGAATCCCCGCGGGCAATTTTCCGCCGTATGCTCATTTCCGCCTGCGAAGATGTCGGGCTTGCAGACCCTCATGCACTGACCATCGTAAACAGTGCGGCAGAAGCCTTTGACCGTGTCGGCTTACCCGAAGGACAGTACCATCTGGCTCATGCGGTGCTCTACCTTGCGACCTGTCCGAAATCAAACAGTGCCCTCGCTTTTTTCGATGCCTTAAAAGCAGTGGAAGAAGAACAAACGGAAGTTCCGAACCACTTAAAAGACGCAAACAGGGACTCAAAGCATTTGCAGCACGGCGTGGGCTACCTTTACCCCCATGCGTACAAAGATCATTGGGTTGCCCAGCAGTATTTACCCGATGCCTTGCTTGGAACCGCCTTTTACACTCCTTCAAGAATAGGGTACGAAGCCGTGCTGTATGACGGAATCTGCGCCAAGCGGGAAGCACAGCGGGCTGTCATCGAAACCTTTGATAGTGAAGAAAAAACAGTGTTCAGCTTTGGATATGAAGATTGGCAGAGCCGCAGCGAAAGTACCGGCAGCCAAATACTGGAACAAATACGGGACACACTTCTTGCAGGCATTACACCCGATATGCGGGTACTTGTGTACCGTGCAGATGACAGCCTTTTGTTGTGGAATCTTGCACGGAGCAGAGATACCGGCTGTGCGGCAGGCTTGTACATTCATCCGCAGGCACTTACTGACGCAATTCAGTATGCGGAAGATTTTGAACCGCTGAGCCGCCCGTCTTTACAGCTTCTGCCGCCGGAAGTTCACGGCACGCCCGCACAAACAAGACTGCAAAACAAACCCGATTATGCCGAACAGTCTCCGCTGTTTCCCTACATAGAATTTGATACGGTGCTTTCGTATAATCCGGCAGGTTCGCTCCAAGAGTTCAGCCGTTTTTTTACCGCTGTTCAAGCGGAACAAACGGAAGCAGCCCGCATTCTTATCGCCTTTCCCCAGCCGCAAACAGGCTTGCGGCTTTCCCGAATACTAACATCGGAAACGGAAAACACGGCTGCAGCCGAACAGCCGAATGCACTCCGTCTCTTTGTTGAAGCGGAAACAGCCTTTTTTACCGATACGGAAAATGAGCGGTTTTCGTGGAATGAAGATGCGGTATGCAATCTGGCACAAGAATATTCATTTACAGTTGACAGCGTCAAAACCGTTGACTATACCGAAAAACGCTTTATTACCCCTAAAGAAATTGCACGCTGGTTTTCTCAAAAATCGGCATACGGAAGTGCAATGTCCGCCGCATTGGCTCCCGATACCCTGCACTACATCATTGCCGCTTTGGAAAAATGCTGCAAAAACCCCGTAGTATTCACGCGCACCGTGGTATTTATGTCAATGAGCCATACCGTCAAACCATAAACCGGTACAATAGGACAAACACATTATAGAATTTTCAATAGTGCTATTGTTGATATTATACACCATAAAAAAATACGGATATTTGCCAAAAATAAGCTAGAAATGTATAATTTAAAATTCATATTTATACTTTTAAAGTATATAATAGAAGGTGTCTTTTATGAAAGAATTTGGAAATACAAATCACAAAATATATCAAGGAGATGCAATAGAAATTCTTCAAAACTTTATTGATGATAAAAGCATTGATTTAATTTTTGTAGATCCTCCTTACAATATTGGAAAAGATTTTAATGGGCTGAAAGATAGATGGAATAATGATGAAGACTATTTGAAATGGTGCTATGAATGGATTGATTTGTTATTACAAAAATTAAAATCAACGGGAAGTTTATACATTATGACTTCCACTCAATTTATACCATATTTTGATATTTATTTAAGAAACAAGATAGAAATTTTATCTCGTATAATATGGTCTTATGATAGTTCAGGTGTACAAGCAAAAAAATATTATGGTTCAATGTATGAGCCTATATTATTCTGTGTAAATGATAGAAATAATTATACTTTTAATTCTGATAATATATTAGTTGAAGCAAAAACGGGTGCAAAAAGAAAATTAATTGACTATCGTAAAAATCCACCGCAACCCTACAATACAAAAAAAGTTCCCGGGAATGTATGGAATTTTCCAAGAGTAAGATATAGAATGCCAGAATACGAAAATCACCCTACTCAAAAACCAATTGCACTCTTAGAAAGAATAATTAAAGCAAGTACAAATGAAGGAGATGTTGTGTTAGATCCTTTTTCAGGTACCTTTACTACATCTTTTGTTGCGAAAATGCTTAATCGTAAAAGTATCGGAATAGAAATAAATGATGAATATTCTAAAATTGGAATAAGACGAGTTTTTGAACAGTTAAATTTTAATGGCGAAAGTTTGATGCCTAAACCAAAATCTTATCAAATTAAAAACACACAACAAAGGACTTTATTCTAAGAAACATAATATGCAACATAATTTTACAGAGAAAATAAAAGAGATATTAGAAACACATTTTGGAGAAGATACCGAGCAAATTTTCAGAAATAGTGAGCTGCTTCAATATCTGAATATCAAAACAGTTTCAGCAAATAGAGGTTCTAAATCACGAGGAAGCTTTTCAAATATTTATGCCATTTATATTTTAATCGAAGATTATATAAATAAGGGCTTTCATTTTGGGGATACACTATTGATGAGATTGAAAAAGATAATTTGAAACTTTATAAAACAGGAAGAACAAATGCTAATGATGGTGGTATTGATTTTGTTATGAAACCATTGGGAAGATTTTTCCAAGTAACAGAAACTACAGATGTAAAAAAATATTTTTTAGATATTGATAAACTTGAAAAGTTTCCTGTAACATTTATTATTAAATCAACTTCATCAATTGACGAACTAAGAGAACTTATAAAAAAAGGTGCAATTGAACAATATAAGGTGGAAACAGTTGTAGAAAAATATATGAATTGTATAGAAGAAATAATAAATTTAGACAGTTTAGTGCAAATTTTAGAAATAGTAGAAGACGAAAGTAATTTGGGGAATGTTTTATCTGAAATAATAAAACAAAGTAAAGTTGAATTTAATTATGAAGAAGATATAAATATTTAAAAAAAACAGTGTATAACATGCTATTTTCCTTACAATAATCGCCGAAAAAAAGCGTTTGCCCTGATCGCTACAAAAATTCCATCTTTCCCTTTTTATACCGGCATGATAAACTGCCGCCCGTTATGGGTATTAAAATTATTTGTGCGGATATTACAACACTGAAAGTTGATGCAATTGTAAATGCGGCAAACACCAGTTTGCTTGGCGGCGGCGGAGTTGACGGCGCAATTCATCGGGCGGCAGGTCCCGGACTTTTGGAAGAATGCAAAGCCCTCAACGGATGTAAAACAGGCGAAGCGAAAATAACGGAAGGCTACCGTTTGCCGGCAACCTATGTTATCCACACACCCGGTCCTGTATACCGCGGCGGACAGAGCGGTGAGGCGGAACTATTAGCCGGCTGTTACCGCAATTCACTCATACTGGCGGAAAAATTTCATTGCAGAACCGTTGCATTTCCGTGCATTAGCGCAGGAATATACGGCTATCCCATACAAGAAGCTGCCCAAATAGCCGTTTCAACCGTAAAAACATTTTTAAACCGGCAAACACCCTGTCCCCGCATAACGGTTTATTTTGTTTGTTTTAATGCAAAAACCGAAGCACTGTACCGCAGCATTGCGGAGATGTAATGCGTTTATTTGAATACAGCCTTGAAATTGGAACCATAATCCGGTTTATAAAGGGGATGAACGGTCTTCATCCCCTTTATTTTCAATCGAAAAACGATTTAAACGCTTAACAATCTTCCGTGTATCCTCTTGAGAATCAGCCGTTTTCGAAAAAATCTTTATAAGATCTGTGATGGTATCAACCATAGAGTCGATTTCCTCATTAACTTTTTCCGTTGCTTTTGTAAGACGGTTAAAACTGTCAGTACTGTTTTCCCGGGTCTCTATCATCTGGCTGTTTTCATCTTGGAGAACACTCATATCTTCAAGGGCTTCTTTGAGCGTATATTCCATACTTGTACTTTGATCATTGGTACGGGTGATAAATGTCGCTATTTCTTTTAGCATTTGCTCAAAACCGGCGACCTTATCATTGATGTTTGCAAAACTTTGCTCAAGGGTTTCTGCATTGGAGTCAGTCTCTTCAATTGCAGTGGTTATTTCTTTGATAATTTTTCCGGTAGAATCGGCTTCTGCGGCGGCTTTTTCAGCAAGATTCCGTATTTCCTCGGCAACAACGGCAAAGCCCTTTCCGGCATCCCCCGCATGAGCCGCTTCAATTGCCGCATTCATCGCAAGCAAATCTGTCTGATCGGAAATTTGGGTTATGAGCTTATTTGTTTCAAGCAGAATTGCTGAACGGGCGGTAATATCATTAATTGCTTGTGTCATTTTGGATAAATTAGTTTTTCCAACTTCATTTGCTTGAAAAATGTTTGCAAAATTATCTTGGATAATCTGAAATTTCTCCGTCAGCAGCTTTGTATTTTGAATAAGGTCTGACAGTTTTGCCATTGCATCTTTCGACTTTTCACTTTGCTCTGCAATTTGCGAATCTAAATTATCGAGAAAGTTATTCAATAAACCAGAGCTTTCTTCCGCATCAAGTAAACACATTTTCTGGGATGCGATTTCGTCAAGTACAAGCCGTACCCAATTTGATATTTTATCTACATAGGATTGTGCATTGTGCATATTTGAGGTTAATACTTTATCTTCAACAGACAGATCTTCAATAACTTTTTTGATTTCCTCAATAAACATATTCAATTTCTTGGATGTAGTAATACTGTCATCCCGAATTTGATCGCTTTTTTCTTTTTCAGACTGGAATGACTTTGCAAGCGATATAGATTGTATCAGCAAAAAGAAAACAAGACCGAACGGCAATGTATGCAGCACTTTTATAACCATAATGCCGGTAATGACATCAATAGCACCTGTTATGATGAGTGCTGTAAAACTAACTAACACAAATTGATACCGCTGCCGTTTCCGTTTTACCGCAAGAAATATAGCAAAAAGTATGTAAACCATACCGATAAGCAATACTAGCTGATGAAACAAAATAAATGAGGTGAAAAACAGCGGTTTTGTTACCAATGTTATAACACTGTACAAAAGTGATTCAGCCAAAAAGACTCTCGCAACAATTTTATGTATTTCCTGCGGATACAATGAGCATAAATACAGAAATACCGTAGCAGGAATAATTGCAAAGGTAAAAAATTCAGACCGCACATTCATAAACCACGAAAAGCCGAATAATTCAGTAGCAATTAACTGTCCGGTTGTTATAGTACGGAGAGCGATAATCAATACCAGTAAGGAGAAATAAAGAAGATTCTTTTCTTTCCGCCTAAACAAGAAAATAACAAGGTGATAGATTCCCAAGGCAATTGCAAAACCGAAAATGAGAGCATCCAGTATCTTCAAGGTAAAAACATGTTGGGTAAGCGTTTCCGTTTTACCGATGATAATATCATCCGTAAATCCTGCATAGACATAGTCAAAACTTGCTACCTGAAAAAGAACATCTATTTGAGTTTGATTGTCCGGTAACGGGATATACCCCATTTTCGTATTCGGTTCATAAGCAGATGCTGTTTTGCCGACTTTACCGGATTCCCCTATTGTAACACCGTTCGCAATAATCTTGCAGGAAAGTAACGGTTTGCCGACAGACAGCGAAAGACCGCTTGTATACTTCGGCAGTAATATTCTGAGTGTATAGGTTGCATATCCGGTATTGGAATATACCGCGCTGGTGTTTTTTTGTTTATTTACCCACGAAGACGGAACATCCATAAAGCTTTGCGGTTCTTTCCATGTTTCCAGCAATTCATCCCAAAAAAAACCGTATTGGCCGGAAAGCCGTACCTCTTTTTCTGCATTAAAATTCCAACTCCGCAAATCAATAACCCCGCGGGATACAACAGGAGCTTCCGCTGCATGTAAAAGACCGCTTGCCGCAAAAGCAGGCAAAACCGTACAGCAGATTATTAGCATATATAATGATAAATTGGATAGACAATATTTTTTCATATTACAACACTCCAGAATGATATTTTGTTTTGGAGATTAGCATACCATATAATGAATAGAATAATCTAGCAGTCAGTAACTTTGACAAAAACGGGCTTTTGGTCTATATTCGCTGCCTATGTATACTGTTAGGCTTACTGAACACACTGATACCAAACCCCTTATTGCAGAACACTTTTTACAAAGCCGTTTTTGGGCTGATTTTAAAGCACTTCACGGATGGACATACCGTCAATACACCGTAACAAGCGGGACAGAGCAGTCTTTTTTACTTACTGTGCTGTTAAGACTGATAGCTCCGTTCGGCAGTATCGCGTATATCCCGATGGGACCTTCCGTTTTAACGGAAGAAAATTCTCTATTACCTGAAACAGCCTGCCGCCGCGGCAATTTTTTAACCACTCTTGCAGATAAGTTAGTTCCGGTATTACCTGCCGATGTGTTTCTTCTGCGTTTTGATCCGCCATGGGGTACTGAAGTCGTAAAAGGAACAGCCGGCACACAGCCGGAAGCCTTCCCCTTATTCCCTACATCCGGCAAAGAAGACCAGCAAGCACAACGGCAGCGGTTCAAACTTGTTGATCCGCCGTCCGATATTCAGCCGCCCGACACCGTTCTGCTTGATTTAACCAAACCGCTTGATACCCTACTGAATGAATGCAAGTCAAAATGGCGGTACAATATCCGTCTTGCAGAAAAAAAAGGGGTAACCGTTCAGTGTTTTTCAGGCGGTGATGCCGAGCAGCACGGCATCCCTCTTTTCTATGAGCTGTACCGCGAAACAGCTTTACGGGACGGCATTGCTATTCACAGTGAAGAATATTACCGCTCCTTATGCCGGCTATCAAATAGCTGCATAGACAATCCCGAAGGTATCCGCATTGCCGTATACGGTGCTTTCTTTGAAGAAGAATCTCTTGCAGCCATTATCATGCTGTTTTCACAAAAACAAGCTGTATATTTATACGGTGCATCTTCAAACAAGCGGCGTAATCTTATGCCGGCGTATCTGTTGCAATGGAAAGCAATATGCGATGCACACAAAGCAGACTGCCGGTCTTATGATTTTTACGGTATTCCGCCTTCCGATAATCCCGCCCACCCCATGCACGGGTTGTACCGCTTTAAAACCGGATTCGGCGGCAGCATTGTACACCGGATCGGCAGTGTTGATATTCCGGTTAAACCTATCCGTTGCAGTCTGTATCACAATGCAGAGAGGCTGAGAGCTTTTTGGTTCAAAACTGTAAAAAAACACTTTAAAAAACATACTCCCGCTAAAAAATAACCGTTTTAAAACTTCTTTTGCTGTTTTTTTAACACGCTATTGCAAATCATTTGCATTTATTCTATAAATGCAGCTACTATTTTAATGAGGTATGCCGGTATTGAGCTAAACGGCATACAGAGGAGTTTGAAGATGAAAAATAAGTTGCAGTACATAAGTTTTGTCTGTATGCTTTGGGGATTCTGTGCCGTGAATGTGTTTGCGGGCGGAAAAATGGAGAAGATTCCTGAAGGTAAAATACCCGTAGCAGCTTCTTTTGATGCAATGAAAGAGCTGACAGAAGCGGTCGGTAAGGATAAAGTTTACGTAAAATGTATTATTCCGCCGGGAATGGGAGCCCATCATTTTGAACCGAAAGCCGGTGATTTGAAATTTTTGGGACAGGCAAAAGCCGTTGTTTATAACGGATTGGGGATGGAACCGTGGCTGGAAAATGCAGTAAAAGCCGTTCGCAATGACAATCTCGTGCAGCTGCGCATCAGTGACGGTATTATACCAATTGAACTGGAAAACAACGGGGAGGAAGTTTGTGACTGCGGAATGCATCATGGAAATGAAGACCCGCATATATGGCTGAGTTTGGCTTCTGCAATAGTGATGATTGAAAATATCAGCGAAGGATTGTCAAAAATCGATCCGGCAAATGCAGCATTTTATGCGGCAAATGCGGCGGCATTTACCAGTGAGGCGGAAGCTCTGTTGAAGGATTACCGCAATAAATTTGCACAAGTGAAAAACAAGCATTTTATTACCGGTCATGCCGCATTCGGGTATCTGTGCCGTGATTTCGGTTTGGAGCAAAGCAGTGTTTCCGGTGTGTTTGCAGCTGAAGAGCCGACTGCACAGCAGTTGGCAAAATTAACCGACCATTGTAAAGAGCACGGCATTAAAACCATTTTTGCAGAAACAATGGTTAGCCCTGCCGTTTCGCAAACGCTTGCAAAAGAAGCCGGTGCAGCCGTTGAGGTTATTTATACGCTTGAATCTGCAGAAAAAAACGGTCTTTCTTACATGGATCGCATGAAACATAATTTGGAAAGAATTTATGCCAGCTTGAAGAAATAACACCATATGAGCTGCTTGCAAATATTATCTAATTTTTACAATTTATAAAAACCTCCGCAGTAATAAGAGACCACTGATTAACTCTCATTCGAGTTAATCAGTGGTTTGGTAATATGTTTCGGCTTTCTATCTCCTTGAAATCAGGAGTACACTTATCACCTTTTAATCCTACGATGTTTCCGCTTGTATGAATTGCACATAGAGTATATATTGACGTTATCTACGATATAGTTCTGCTCATTTTGTGTGAGTAAATCTTGACTATATGTGAAGGCTATCTGTAATGAGGAGTAATCGAATTTTTACCGTTAAATTATTGGCTGTAGGTTTTTGTTAATGTCTGGAATACTTTTTGTTGGTTGCCCAACGGCGACACGTGAAACAACATATACCATTTGGACTTGGCGATTACCTTATTCTGATTATGAAACGCATTATGCACCTCTTGAAGATAACCATTATAGTTGGAGAGAACTTCCAGATATAAAGTTTAATAAAATACAAAAATTTGATAATACAAAATATAATTTAAGTGAATTACAGATTTATAGTTTATTTATAGGGCAAGGATTTGGTTCACCTGAGGCAAATAAAGTAAAGTCTGATATTATAACTAAAAAACATCTGTGGTTAGTTAATAGGGTAGGGAATACTGTATATTTTTTGTTAAAATAGAGGTATTAATTACTAAAAAATACAGCAGATAATATTGTTTCTACACACGGTACTACATACTGCAATTATCATAAGGAGCAAATGAAAGGGATGGAAGATAAGAGAGAGAGAAATTATGCGTAGAAAAACAGGACTTAGTTTTAAACTCGGCTTTGTAATAACAATTATTCTCTTTGTTATTACAATGGGAAAAGCACTCTATGACGGAGCTGCCGATTACAACTTTGCAATTTCTGAATACACAGAAATGATGACTGCTCAAAATAAAATTCTTGCCGGTGATGTTGAACAAATGTTTGCAATTGCCTATCAAACCTATCGGGATTGGGATGTAATTGTACAAAGTCAATTGGCCCTGCCTGAAAAACTCCGGAACCGGAATACATTAAAAACCCACATGCAGAATTTTCTTAAACAAAATGAGGTACTTGCCAGCATGGGACTTATTTTTGATGCAAACCAGTTTGACAACAATGATTCGGCATTTGCAAATGACGGATTTTACGGAATTGACGGGCGGTTCAGTTTGTATACGCAAAAGACAAAAGAGGGAACAACCATCAGAATAGTTGATGAATTATATGACAACCAAGAAGATGAGTGGTATACCAAACCGATGAAGCATCAAAAGCTGGTTGTTATTCCGCCGTTTGAATTTGACGGAAAAATTCTTGTAACACTTGCCGCTCCTATCTTTTTTGAGGGAAAAGCAGTCGGAGTTTACTGCACCAATCTTGATGTAACCTCAATACAGAAAAAAACGGAAAAGTTTGAAGGCACAACAAAAAATAATTTTAAATTATTGTGTGCGGCAGACGGAACCATTGTGGCAAATGTAATTGACAGCACACAAGTGCTTAAAAACCAATTTACAGCCAATCCTGAATTTAAAGAAGACTTTGAAAAAGTTCAAAACGGCAGAGTCAGCGAAGAAACCAAGTATTCAAAAACCTTAGGCAGAAACGCCCGCTATAGTTTTGTGCCGCTTACCCTCAAAGGGCTGGATGAAAAATGGGTTTTTATTTCCGTAACAGATCTCCAGCTTATAACCGGCACTGCAAGGCGGACAATCCTTGGCAGCATCATCATAAATGTATGTATGCTCGGTATCATCATCATAATCTTAAATGTGCTGGTAAAAATCATGGTGGGAAAGCCGTTGAAGCTTATGAGCAGCGCATTGGAAAACATATCAAAAGGAGATTTTACCGTTCGCTTGCCCATAAAAGGCAATGATGAAATAAGCGATCTCTCCCGATACTTAAACACCACTGTAGAAAATATAGGTGTATCATTTAAAGGAGTTTTGGAAAAATCGGAAGAAATGGAAGGGATAGGTCAAAACCTTTCACGCAACATGAGTGAAACTGCAAGTTCAATAAATCAAATCAGCTCTAATATTGAAGGAGTAAAGGGTCAGGTCTTAACCCAGAGTGCAGGGGTAAGTGAAACGAGTGCTACGATGGAAGAAATTATCCGCACTATTACAAGCCTTGATGAGCGGATTGCAAATCAGATATTGAGCTTACAAAACTTAATAACGATTATTCACGACAGCGATAAAACCACCACCGAAACCCAAGACATTTTAAGCAAGAATGATCAGCTTATCGCTGAACTTGTTGATGAATCTTCCGCAGGTAAAACCGTTATAACCGCATCAGAGCAGGATGTGCAAAAAATTTTGGAAGAATCGGGCAGCCTTATGGAGACATCAGGAATCATTCAAAACATTGCGAGTCAGACAAACCTGCTTGCAATGAATGCGGCGATTGAGGCTGCCCATGCGGGAGATGCGGGACGAGGCTTTGCGGTAGTAGCAGATGAAATTAGGAAGCTGGCAGA
>PDWJ01004690.1_pt1 | contig 16073 bp, 16 predicted proteins | sample 1430881 | NCBI WGS metagenome assembly PDWJ01 (sample SAMN01162460, study PRJNA174530) | Oral metagenome, whole genome shotgun sequencing project. | biome: Marine environment; feature: Marine mammal; material: Swab sample of the gingival sulcus; isolation source: swab sample of gingival sulcus... | reverse complement strand
ACAAATATCAATCCTCGTATAACAGTGGTGAAAGACAATAAAATTGTTTTAGACACGGTGTATTTACCCGACCAATTATCCGAAAATTTCATTCAAACCTTAGCGGATAATTTAGAGAATGTTGAATGGGTGTCCGATTCAAATAATTAATTTTTGCAGAAAGTTTATTTTCGTAACTTTTGTTGTAAGAAGAGATTGTTTAATCTTGTTTTAGAAATTTCTATTGTTAGAATAAAGTTTAAAATCGGAAGTGATTTTACTTCCGGCTTTTATTTTAATGGTTTTTGTTGATTGCTCCTGAAATGTTTGACGATAATCGTTTTTTCTTTCTCATTTAATTCGTAAAAAAGAGAGAATTTTTGTTTGAAAAATAGTCGTTGATAAAGGTTTAATTCTTTATGATATTTAGATAAGAAAAAAGGCTTTTTTATAATTGCAAATTCTAAGTTTTCTACTTCTCGTATTATCTTTTGAGAATATAATGTTGATTTGTTTCTGTTGTTCCAATATTTCAAAGTGTTGAAATAAGATGATTTAGCTTGTTGTGTCCAAATTATTTCATACATATTTCTTTGGCTTCTTTATGGACTTCTTTACTGCCGGTTAATTTTTTTTCTTTTATATCTTCATCTGATTTTGATATCGCCAATAAATCTTCTTCTGTTAATTCAAAAGGATTGTAATTTTCGGTATCATCGTCAAGAACTCCTATGGCTTTTAAGACACGAATTGCCATTTTGTATTGTTCCAATGATGTATTTTTGCCTAATTGTATGGTGTACATAACTTTATGTTAAGTTTTGTTTATGCAAAGTTAATAAAATATTTGTGTTTTTCAAAGTGTTAATTTCCAAAATATTAGAAATGATTTTTGTGGTTTTTCCCGACAAAAGAAAATTTTTGACATTTCTTTCTTTTCATAAGTTTTTGTACTTTCGATTGCTTAAAATTAGCATTGAAAATGTTATGAAAAATTACATGAAAACTTTGTCGGGTATTTTTCTTGCTTTGATTTTTTCTTTTTCCCTTGTCGTTGCACAAGAAAATAATTCCGAGCTTGAAATTCCTTCGGAAAAAGAATCTCAATCCGTTGATTCGTTAAAGCCATTGGTTTATAAAATTGAGATTTTTGAAAATATTTCCACTACGGCGTGGCGTAATGTTCAAAAGGGCATGCAAGAGGCAAAAAGCGAAAATGCCAAACTTGTTTTAATTCACATGAATACCTATGGCGGTTTGGTTGTTGCAGCCGACTCCATTCGAACCACCATTTTAAATTCGCCCGTTCCGGTTTGGGTTTTTATCGATAACAATGCGGCATCGGCAGGGGCTTTGATTTCCATTGCTTGCGACAAAATTTTTATGCGAAGTGGCGGAAACATAGGAGCTGCAACGGTTGTTAGCCAAGGCGGCGAAGCAATGCCTGATAAATATCAGTCGTATATGCGTTCAACCATGCGTTCTACGGCTGAGGCACACGGGAAAGATACCATTGTTCAAGCCGGTGATACCATTGTCCGTTGGAAACGTAACCCTAAAATTGCCGAAGCTATGGTTGACCCCGATGTTTTCATTCCGGGATTAATAGATTCTACAAAGGTGCTAACGTTTACCGCTACCGAAGCTCTTGAAAACGGATTTTGTGACGGTATTTATGAAAACATTCCCGAACTTTTATCGGCAGAAGGTTTTGATGATTATCAAACCAAAGCGTTTGAGCCTAAATTTATGGATAAACTTATGGGCTTTTTAACCAACCCGGTGTTTAAGTCGTTTTTGATAATGTTTATCATCGGAGGTTTGTATTTTGAATTGCAATCGCCCGGTATAGGTTTCCCGTTTTTAGTGGCTTGTGTTGCTGCTTTGTTGTATTTTGCTCCATCGTATGTCGAAGGACTTGCTAATCATTGGGAGATTTTATTGTTTGTTCTGGGTGTTATTTTAATTGCCCTCGAAATATTTGTTATTCCCGGCTTTGGTGTTGCCGGCGTTGCGGGAATTGCTCTTTTGATTTCGGGTTTGGCTCTTTCAATGGTCGGACAATATGAAATTAAACCCGTAGAGGGTGGAGCATTGAATCTTAAACCTTTGGTTAATGCTCTGTTTTATGTTATTGTCGCAGGGTTTGTTGCTTTTTTCGGCTCAATTTGGTTGAGCAGTAAATTGTTTGGAGGCAGTCGGATATTTTCGAGTTTGGCTTTAAATAAAACCCAGAAAAATGAAGAAGGCTACATTAGTTTTGATGTTTCTTTGCGTGAAATGGTAGGAAAACAAGCCTTAGTGGTTCAAGAAATGCGACCCTCGGGAAAAATAGAAATCGATGGAAAGCGTTACGATGCCAAAGCCGTTAACGGATACATTGAAAAAGGCTCAACCGTTGTGGTTAAACGTTTTGAAACCGCTCAATTGTATGTTGATGTTGTAGAATAAACCAAAGCTTTAAGTTTTGAATAAGCGGATTTTTAAATTAGCCATACCTAATATTATCAGCAATTTAACCGTTCCTTTTGTCGGAGTGGTTGATGTGGCTTTAATGGGGCATCAAAATAATTCGGCATATCTTGGGGCTATTGCTTTGGGGGCATCTATTTTTACCTTTATTTATGCGGGTTTGGGCTTTATTCGTATGGGTACCAGTGGTTTTACCGCCCAAAGTTACGGCGAACGAAACATTGAGAAATCATTTTTAATATTGGCACGAGCATTTTTTGTAGCTTTGCTTTGTGCTGCCTTTCTTATGCTTATTCAAGATGCTATTGCATGGTTAGCCTTTCATTTTATTGATAGTAGCGAAGAGGTTAAAATATTTGCCATGCAATATTTTAAAACAAGAATTTGGGCAGCTCCGGCAAGTTTATCTTTATTTGCCGTAATGGGGTGGTATATCGGTATGCAAGATGCTAAAACACCAATGATTTTATCCATAGTGGTAAATGTTACAAACATTGCATTGTCCGCATTTTTTGTTCTCAATAGAGGAATGGCGGTAAAAGGCGTGGCTTTGGGAACGGTACTCGGTCAATATCTGGGCTTGATACTTGCTTTAATCTTATTAAGCCGACAGTCAAAACGGATAAAAAAATACTGGCGACGAAAAATGATTTTTATTTGGTCGGAAATCGGTCGATTTATGAGTGTTAATAAAGATATTCTAATTCGTTCGCTGTTATTGACAGGCAGTTTCTATTATTTTAATGCGGCAAGTGCCAATTTGGGCGATGATGTTTTAGCGGTAAATTCCATTTTAATTCAATTTTTATGGATTTTTTCATATTTCATTGATGGTTTTGCTTTTGCCGCCGAAGCTTTAACCGGAAAATACATTGGTCTTGGTTCGTATAAAGATGTAAAACGATTGGTGAAACTATTGTTTGCTTGGGGTGGAGGATTAAGTGTTTTGGTCAGTTTTATTTATTGGGCTTTTAATCAAAATATAATCAGTCTTTTAACGAAACAGCAAGCTGTCATTTCAATGGCATACGATTTTCGTTTATGGATAGTGCTTTTACCCGTGTTTAGTTTTTCCGCTTTTGTGTGGGACGGCATTTATATTGGAGCAACCAAAGGTAAGGCTATGCGAAATTCCATGATTGTTTCAAGTTTACTGGTTTTTCTGCCGGTGGTTTTAATTTTTCGTCACTTGTGGGGAAATCATGGCATGTGGATAGCTTTGTTGGTGTTTATGTTTTCGCGCGGATTATCCTTGCATTTATTATTCAAAACCTCAATTTTAAATAAAATATCCAAAAAATAAAGCGTATTTTTATTAGTTTCGTAAAAATCGTATAAAAGCCTCTTTAAATTTATAAAAAATGAAACGAAAAATTTTAATTGTATTTACGATATTCTTAGTTCTGTTGTTGATTGGTGGCGGTTTTGCCTATAAGTACTATCGTTACATTTACAAGCCAATGGTAAATTTATCAAGCGATACTGTCATTCTTTATATTCCTACCGGCTCTGATTATGCTCAGGTAAAAGACAGCTTGCGTCATTTTTTAATTTCCGAAAATGGCTTTGATTGGTTGGCAGACAAAAAACAATACCGCGAAAAGATTAAGCCGGGGAGGTACGAACTTCGTAATAAAATGACCGGCAATGCTTTGATTAATATGTTGCGGTCGGGAAAACAAAAGCCCGTAAAACTTACCTTTAATAATATTCGTAAACTCGAAGATTTAGCTCCTTTGCTTGCCGGCAAGTTAGAGCCTGATGAAAATGAGTTTTTAGCTTTTTTCCAAAACAGCGAAAATGCCGAAACGTACGGTTTCAATCAATACAGTTTTGCTTTAATGTTTCAGCCCGATACTTATGAGTTTTTCTGGAATACAAGTCCCGAAACTTTTGCCAAACGAATGAAAAAACAATACGATGCCTTTTGGACGGAAGAAAGACAAGAAAAAGCAAAAAGTATAGGTTTAACACCGCAACAAGTGGGAAATTTAGCATCAATTGTTGAGGCGGAAACCAAAAAAAATGACGAGAAACCACGCGTTGCCGGAGTGTATATAAATCGTATGCATAAAGATATGTTGTTTCAAGCCGATCCGACTTTGGTTTTTGCGGTTGGCGATTTTACCCTTCGCCGGGTGTTAAACCGACACAAAGAAATCGACAGTCCTTTTAATACCTATAAATATAAAGGCATTCCGCCGGGTCCCATTTGTTTGCCCGAAAAATCGAGCATCGATGCCGTTTTAAATTATGAAAAACACGACTATTTGTTTTTTTGTGCCAAACCCGATTATTCGGGCTATCATAATTTCTCAAAAACAAATCGTCAGCACCAAAAATATGCCAATCAGTATCATCGGTTTTTAAATCGTGAAGGCATACGTTAACAATACTTTGTAATAGGCAACCAATCATTGAAAAGTTCGTCATAAGTTTGAATGATTTAATATGAATCTTAATGATAAGGAACAAGTTGAACGCTTAATCAGTGCGTGTCGGAAAGGAGAGCGGAAAAGCCAACGCGTTCTTTATGAGATGTTGTACGGTAAAATGTTGGGTGTATGTATGCGTTACAGCTCCAACATGCAAGAGGCGGAAGATATGGTGCATGACGGTTTTATTAAGGTTTTTGATAAAATTAAATCGTTTGAAAATAAAGGTTCTTTAGAGGCTTGGATTACGCGGTTAATGGTAAATCATTGCATTGATGTTATTCGGAAAAAGAAAAAATTAAAGTTTCAATATCAAGACGAATCCAATATGGATAACATAAAAGATGAAGCGATTGATGAACAAGAAGATTTTAAAATTTTGGAATTGAAAGTTGAACGAATTGTTGAATTAATGCAAAAACTGACACCGGCATACCAAATGGTATTTAACTTGTATGTGGTTGAAGATATGACACACAATGAAATTGCTCAAATGTTAAATATTTCTGAGGGTACGTCAAAATCCAATTTTTTTAAAGCCAAAAAGAAATTACGAGAATTGTATAATGAAAATTATGGGCATGAAAACGAAATTTGATAATGAATTGAAAGCGAAATTGCAAAGTTTCGAGCCTCAAGGCGTTACTGCCCAATGGTCAAAACTTAGCCGTGATTTGCCAAAAGCAACAAAACCTTTATGGCAAAATCTTTTATTATATCTGGGTGTGGCGGTAGTTGTTTCAACGGTTTTGATTTTGGTTTTTCAACCTAAGGACAATAAAAACGAACAACCCTTGCTTGCCAATTCCTCTACCGATACACTTGTAACTAATAATCAGGCACCTCATGATGATGTTATGCTTGAAAATATTGAGGACAAATCATCGTCTCAAACAAAATCCGAAATTATTCCTACACAAACTACTTCTGATGTTGTTTCCAATGCTAGCAACACAGAAAACCATGACAATATCAAGCAACAACCATCGAAAAATAATAATTTAAAAGATAATAAACCGACAGAGAGTGTTGCGGAAATTGTTCCTGAAAATCAAGAAACTCCCGAAAAAGAAGACGATAAAACCGAAGAAACTTTGTTTGTCAGTGTCAGTGTTAATGAGCTTTGTGTTCCTGCCAAAGTTAAATTTACAAGCAATGCTAATCCCGACGATTATGAGTTTTTCTGGAATTTTAAAGATGGAGAAAAATCCAATGAAATATCACCGACTCACGAGTATAAAAAGCCCGGAGAATATAAACCCGTACTAACATTAACTCCGCGTAAAGAAAATTTGGAATCTTGTCGTGTGTTTGCTTCAAGCATTCATTGTTACGGCATGGTTGATGTTAAAATCAATGTCGATAAAACAGGAAATCATTATACGTTTAATACCAATGATTCGGGATTGTCTTACGAGTGGAATATTAACAATCAGAGATTTACTTCGTCTTTGGTTGAGTACGATTTTAAACAAGACGGATTGTACGATATAAGTCTTAAACTAACCGATACTCATGCTTGCTCGCTTGATTTGTCAAAGAAATTAGATGTACTTATTGAGCATAATTACGAAATGCCCAACGCTTTTCGTCCCGATGGAGGAGGAGTAAATGCTTATTTTGGTCCAATATACGACAATGATTTCGATGATTGGTCTTTTACAATGATGATATTTGATAAATACAATCAATTGGTTTATAAAACCGATGATGTCCAATCCCCTTGGGACGGACTTAATATATACACCAATCAAAAAGCGGAAGCCGGAGTTTACCTTTGGAAAATTGTAACCAAAGATACATACGGCAATGTTCGCACTCGCACGGGACAAGTAACTCTTTTAAGGAATTAATAATCGAGAGAGTATTAGCAGCTATTCGTTCATAAACTAAGAATTGTTTTTTGATATTTGGAAAAATAATTGTATTATTGTTTCAAGCAAAGTGATTAATTCTAATGGAAAATCAAGAACTGAGTAAAATAACAAGTGATAAAATAAGCTTTATAACCTTTATTGTACCTGAGTTTGCAGTAGCTTATAAAATGGGTGTTCAAGAGGCTTTTTTCTACTTAAAAAAGTATGGTGCTTGGTCTTTTTTGAATGAGCATTGGCAGGCATTACATACCGCAAACCCATTCCATACGGTAGATTACTTATATAGAATCTGTTATCAGAATGGAGGTCTAAAATAATGAGAGTTTTTCATGGAAGCTATACAGCGATAGAAACTATTGATTTAAGTAAATGCCAATCTAATAAGGATTTTGGAAGAGGTTTTTATGTTACAAAAATTCGTAAACAAGCAGAAGAATGGGCTAAAGTTATAGGTAAAGTTCATCAAACCAATGGAGTTGTTACTGAATTTACATTTTATGAAAGAGCTTTTTCTGAAGAAAATTTAAAAACATTGCGTTTTAGAGAGTATAATGCTGAATGGTTTGATTTTATTATACTGAATAGAAACTTAGAAACGCCTGAGCAACAGCATGATTATGATATTATAGAAGGTCCTGTTGCAGATGACAAAGTTCAACGAAGAATAAATCGTTATTTGGAAGGTGAAATTTCAAGAGAAGATTTTTTTGATCAACTGAGTAAATATCCGGAACCTTCTCATCAAATATGTTTTTGTACAATCAATTCGTTACGAATGTTGAAGAAAATAAACAACAAGACTATTATAAAAATAGAAGATATAAGTGAATGGGTTGTTGAAAAATTAGTAATAGATTTTGATTTTAATGAAGATATTGCTGTTGAACAGTTTTTTTCATCAGAAACATTTTCAAAACTTTCAGATACATCAACTAATTTTTATGAAAAAGATAAAATCGAAATATATAACTTGTTAATTAGAGAATTGAATTTGTAAAAGAATATATAATTCCGACCGTTTAGAAGTGTATAATATAATGCAGGTAGAATTTGTCGTTTGAAAAAGTTTTTCATTCTGCCTGTACTTTTTTATTCATCTGTATGTCAATTAAAAATTATCGTGTATCTTTGTTTGGTTAATTTTAAATATATGAAAGAAATATGAAAAAAATTGTTTTATTAGTAGTTACTATTGCTGCATTTAGTTTTGTTTCACAAGCACAAGTAAATGATAAAACCTTGGGTTTGCGTTTGACGAATGGTGCTGAGGGTACTTTTCAAAAAGCACTTGGCAGTTCAAATCGTTTAGAGTTAGATGCAGGTCTGTCTCTAGGTTCTTATTATTTTGGATTGAGTGCTGCCGGAATGTATCACTGGGTATGGAATATTGATGAAGGGTTAAATTGGTACGCAGGACCCGGAGCAGGTTTTAATATGGTTTCATATCGTTATGTCCATCATTATAACCCATATGGTCAGCCGATATATGAAAGAGAAGCCAGACTTGGTGTCGGTGTTGGCGGACAAATAGGTATTGAGTATGATTTCAGTACACTTGATGTGCCTTTATTATTAAGTTTAGATTACCGTCCAATGTGGTTTTTTGGAAGCTACGATGGATTTTATTACTATGGATTTGGTTTAGGCTTACGTTATATTTTATAAAAATACGATACAATAATTATACATGGGTGAGTGTTTTTGACATTCACCTTTTTTTGTTGTTTGAAATTTTACCAAATTTGTACTATGGATATAAGTATTGATATTGAGAAGTATATTTTAGAACATTCGGCACCCGAATCTGATTTGTTAAAAGCATTGTATCGCGAAACTTATTTATATACCATGCATCCTCGCATGGCTTCGGGATACATTCAAGGTCGGCTATTGTCTTTTATTTCTAAATTGGTAAAGCCTGAGCGTATTTTAGAGATTGGCACTTTTACCGGATATTCAGCCTTGTGTTTAGCCGAAGGATTAACTGAAAACGGTACTCTCGTTAGCATTGAAGTTAATGATGAATTGGAAACACGTATTCGAAAATATTTTAATTGTTCGGAATATAAAGAACGTTTACAACTTATTATTGGTGATGCAAATAACGAATTAAAAAAACTGAAATCCGCTTTCGATTTGGTGTTTATTGATGGTGATAAACGCGAATATTGCGAGTACCTTAATTTGGTAAAACCGTTGTTAAACAAAGGTGCGGTGTTAATTGCCGACAATGTTTTGTGGAGTGGAAAAGTGATAGAGAAAATAGAGCCAAACGATAAAATGACACAAGGCGTATTGGCTTTTAATAAACAAATTCAAGCCGATAATGATTTTGAAAATTTTATATTACCCATTCGTGACGGATTGTCAATGGCTCGGTTTGCACCAAAAGCTTAGCAAACAATGATAAATATTCCATAAAAAAGAGGTTGCCGTCGGCAACCTCTTTAACATTTGTGTTGAATGTGTGAGAATTTAAAATCTAAAGCCAATAGTTGCCAACACAGAATGTCTTGATTTGTCAATATTTGTAACCGGTGCATTTACACCATAGCCTTCGTATTGTAAGAAATTTTCGGAAAAATGAGAGTAAAGATAAGCCAAATCAAAGAAAATACTTTTTGCACGGAAACCAAGACCTCCCGAATATCGCATTAAGTGTTGGTTCTCATTAAGCTGTCCTTTGGCAAACGGACTGGTGTGGTATGCATAACCTCCGCGTAATGCTACTGCACCTATTTTGTACTCCAATCCTAATTTTATATTGTGTGAAGGAACATAAGCTTCTTCAATGGCATCGTTTTCAGCATCAAAAGAATAACCGTTTCCTCTTAATTTACTCATAGAATAATCTGCAAATTCATAATCAACACTTACTAAGCCCGAATTAAGGAACATAAAAGAAACACCTCCAACAGCTCTAAACGGAGAGGTAAGATTATAATTATAAATACCCAATGGAGATTGCTTTGAATAAGTTGCAGTATCTAAATTACTGAAAAAATTAGTGCTGTATTCTTCGTTAATATTATAGAACGTAGGAGTGTGTACAGATGCTCCAATTCTAAGGGCTTCTATCGGGCGATAAATGGCACCGATTTTAAAATTGTAACCGGTTCCGTCTGCTTTTAATTTTTCATTATAATTAAAATTTTTAAAATTCGCCGAATTGTCCATATCGTCAATTTCTTCATAATAAATGCTTTGATTATAGGTAATGCCTTGAATACCAAAATTACCTCCCACATAAAACTTATGGTTAAAATTCATACCCAAAGCAAAAACCCATTCGCCGATGTGTCCTTTTTTATGGATATTCATTTTTTGCAATTGTCCCAAAGCATCGTAGGTTGAAATATAACCTTTAGGGTCGTTGGGGTCGGGGTCAATTAAGAATGTTTCCCAAGCAGGAAAGAGAAAGAATTTCTCAAAAGCATCGGAGTTTAGTCCGTAGGCTTTTGCTGCCAAGTGTTGAGTTAATGAATTTGTGGTATTTCTACCTTCAATTTCTATTACTTCGTTGAAATTGTTTAAGTTATTGTAGCCAATACCAATGCTTAGGCTTTTAAGCAGTTTGTCTTCATCATCAATTAAAACAGTACCGGCATAACCGAAATTTCCCCAATTAACATTGTATTTAGAGTCTTTTTCGAGGTTATTCATAAATGTACTTTTTGTACTTGTGTAATTAATACCGGTACTGATGGTAAGTTCAGAACTTCTATATACACCTAAGCCGGCAGGGTTGAGGCTGATGGCAGAAAAATCACCGCCCAAACTCGAAAATGCTCCACCCATAGCTGTAAATCGTGCTGTTCCGAGTGGATATTGTTGTGAGTACCTTAAGGCATCAACTTGATTTTGTGCCTTAACCGTTAACACTGAAAGTGCAAGTGTTCCAATTAAAATAAATCGTTTCATAATCTTTGTGTTTTTTATTTCAAAAATTAACGTCTTCTTCCACCTGAATGTGAACTACTGCTTGAACCTGAACTTCTTGTACTGCTACTTGATGAGTGGTAAGAACTTCCTGAACTTCCCGAGCTACTGCTTGATGAGCGATAAGAACTTCCCAAACTGCGGTAACTGCTGCTTGAACTTCGGTTTGATGAACCGGAGTTTTGGTAGCTGCTGCCTGTTGAACGAGATGAACTGCCTGAATTTCTTGGGTTGCTGTAGCTTGAGTTGTTACGCGATGAAGACGGACTTCTGTAACTTCCCGAATTACTACGGTTTGATGAGCCTGTATTTCTGGAGTTCGAATAATTTACCCGATTGTTTCTTGTGTTATTATTTCTATTGTATGAGCTTGAATTATAGTTTGAGCGGTTGTTGGTTTGTTTTTGTGGACGAGTATAAGAGTTGCTATTATTGTATCGGTTGTTTTGGCTGTTTTGCGGACGTTGATAATAGCGGGGTTGTCGTTTGTCGGGATTTACTTTCATTGCATTATTCGGTTGTCTCTCTTGTGTTGTATTAACTCTATTGGGTTTATTTACGACCGAATTGTTTGGCTCTTTGATAGCATTTACCGAATTGTTTACTCTATTATTATTTATTCTATTATTGTTGTTATTTAATTTTCCTATTTCTTTATTCGCTCTGTTTCCTATTTGTTCTTTGTTTAAGACGTTTGCATTATCAATTCTTTCTGCTTGGTTCGGTTTTCTTTCTGCTTGTTCTTTATTCAAGTTGGTTGCATTATTATTAATTCTTGCTTGGTTAGAGGAAATTCTTGAATTTTCTTTAACATTATTAGCTTTTGATGGAGTTGTACTTGTTGTGTTGTTGCCATTGACCGAATTTGGCGTACGACTTCCTTGCGAACTTCCGTTTCAGAACCGTACCAAGGGCTGTACCAAGGATTATACCATGGGTTATGCCAAGGATTGTACCAAGGGTTATACCACGTATTGTACATCGGGTAATATCCCCATGAAAAACCGATATTGTATCCGTAGTAAGGTGAGAAAAACGGATCCCAATAAAATGAGTCGTAGTAATAATAATCATGAAAGCGACGAAGTCTATTCGTGTAATAGTAATCATCGTTATCATAATAATAATTGTTTATAATAACACTTCCGTCTTCGTCGTAATAATAAGTCGTGTCTTCATAAGCATATTCATCATCATAATAATATGATTCGTCAGACACGCTTTTTTTATACGTTGGTTGAGTGTTGTTGGAGTTTACTTTAGTTGTTTTAACAACAACCGTTTCTTTAGATGGTGTATAATACACATCATCGTAACCGTAACCTTCTCCAAGGTATAGGTTTGTTGAACATCCTGCTGCTAAGATGACAATTCCGAAAGATAATAGCTTAAAAAATTTCATGATACAATCTATTTTTATAGTTTTGACAAATTTAAAACTCAATTTGAATTGAACAAATTTTATACCATAAATTAAAATTATGTCTAAAGGATTGACAAAACGCAGTGATAATTATTCACAATGGTACAACGAATTGGTTGTAAAGGCAGATTTAGCAGAGAGTTCTGCGGTTAGAGGCTGTATGGTTATTAAACCTTACGGATATGCTATTTGGGAAAAAATGCAGTCTGTTTTAGACGGTATGTTTAAAGAAACCGGTCACATGAATGCTTATTTTCCGCTTTTTATTCCGAAATCTTTTTTTAGTAAAGAGGCTAATCATGTCGATGGTTTTGCTAAAGAATGTGCGGTTGTAACACATTATCGTTTAAAAAACACAGAAGATAATAAAATTGTTGTTGACCCCGAGGCTAAATTAGAAGAGGAGTTAATTGTTCGTCCAACCTCTGAAACCATCATCTGGAACACTTATAAAAATTGGATACAATCGTATCGTAATTTGCCGATTTTAGTCAATCAATGGGCAAATGTTGTGCGTTGGGAAATGCGTACCCGTTTGTTTTTGCGTACAGCTGAATTTTTGTGGCAAGAGGGACATACCGCTCATGCAACCAAAGAAGAAGCTTTGGAAGAAACTCGAAAAATGATAAATGTTTACGCTGATTTTGCTGAAAATTGGATGGCTATGCCGGTACATATCGGTACAAAATCGGACAGCGAACGTTTTGCCGGAGCCGAAGAAACCTATACCATTGAAGCCTTAATGCAAGACGGAAAAGCCTTACAAAGCGGAACATCGCACTTTTTGGCACAAAATTTCGCCAAAGCATTTGACGTTAAATTTTTAAACAAAGAAAATAAAGAAGATTTTGTATGGGCAACCAGTTGGGGAGTTTCTACCCGACTAATGGGAGCTTTAATTATGAGCCACTCCGACGATCAAGGGCTTGTTTTACCGCCAAAGTTAGCTCCTTTCCAAGTGGTGTTTGTTCCTATTTTTAAAAATGAAGAGGAACTTAATGCCATTACCGAAAAAGTACGCCCTTTAATGGACGAGTTGAAAAAGAAAGGAATTACCGTTCAGTATGACGATAGAGACTCTCAACGTCCGGGATTTAAATTTGCCGAGTATGAAATGAAAGGTTATCCGGTGCGTGTAGCTATTGGACCTCGTGACCTTAAAAATGGCACTTTTGAAGTTGCAAGACGAGATACCTTAAGCAAGGAAATTGTACAAGAAAGTCAATTGATAAATTACATTGACAATTTATTGAAAGAAATGCAAACCAATATTTTTGAGTTGGCTAAAAAACGTCGCGAAGAACAAACTTATACGGTTGATACTTACGAAGAATTTAAAGATTTAATTGAAAATAAACCCGGGTTTATTTTGGCTCATTGGGACGGTACACCCGAAACCGAAGAGAAAATTAAAAACGAAACCAAAGCGACCATACGCTGTATTCCGCGTGATTTACCTAAAGAAAAAGGCGTTTGTATGGTTACCGGAAAACCTTCGGCAGGGCGTGTTTTATTTGCTAAATCTTACTAAACCTTATTTAAAGATTAAGTGACTCGTAAGATTAAATACGGTGTTTCCATTGCATTGATAATTGTTTTGTTATTGTCAATGACGGTGAAATTCTTTGATGTTGTTTTTCATCATCATGAACATTTTCATTGCAATGCAAAACATGAAAAACATTTCCATGTATATCATTATGACAAATGTCCTATTTTAACTTATGAGTTTTCTTTTTTCTTGTTTGATAAGCCTTTACGGGTTGCCCGAAAGTATGATTTCGGCATAAGACAAATTGAAACTTATAACTCTAAATTCTATAAACTTAGTTCTAAGTTTTCATTTTTATTGCGTGCACCTCCTTATATCACAAAATATTAATCTTAGGTAGGTGCTTTTAATACTATTTTGAATTTAATTTTTCTGTTTTCGGGAGAATTATATTTGTTTAATGTATTAATGGCACTTGTGGGGAAGAATTTTGTGAAATTTTAAATTGCAATTGAAATGAAAAAAATTGTTTTAATTTTCTTTGTGTCATTTCTTTTTCTAAAAGTAAATGCTCAAAATCAAATCAAAGGAAAAGTTACAGATATTAATAATGAATTGTTGGTTGGTGCATCGGTTTATTTCCCTGAACTCAATAAAGGAACAACAACCAATTATACCGGAGAATACATTATTTCAGACATTCCGAAAGGAAAAATGAAAGTTCAGTTTTCATTTGTCGGTTACAATGCCGAAATTAAAACCATAGAGGTTGTGTCCGGAGACAATGAAATTAATGTTCGTTTAGAACCTGCTGTTATACAGTCGCCTGAAGTTGTGGTTACCGGAGGTTATGTGGCTTCTCAGCACGAAAATGCCGTAAAAATTGATGTCTTAAAAACCAAAGACATTGATTTCTCAGGGACTCCTAATTTTATGGAAACTTTAACGAAAGTACCGGGAGTAGATATGATTTCAAAAGGTCAGGGCGTTTCAAAACCCGTTATTCGAGGTTTGTCTATGAATAACATTTTGGTAATGAACAATGGCGTTCGGGTTGAAAATTATCAATTCAGTGCAGGTCATCCTTTGGGTATTGATAATAACGATGTTAAAAGTGTTGAAGTTATAAAAGGTCCGGCTTCGTTGCTTTATGGTTCTGATGCCATTGGAGGTGTTATTAATTTCATAAAAGAAAATCCTGCTCCGGTAGGTAGTTTGGCGGGAGATTATCGTTTGCAGATGCATTCCAATACGCTTGGCATCAATAATAGTATCGGATTAAAAGGAGCGTCTAAAAAGTTTTTTGGTGGTGTTCGGTTCGGGCATAAATCTCATGCCGATTATTTGCAAGGCGGAGGGCAATATGTTCCCAATACACGATTTAATGAAATGAGTTTTAATGCTAAAACCGGTTATACGGATAAGATAGGAACCTTTAAATTGTTTTATGATTATTTTAATCAAGATTTGGGAATGTCTGTTCCGCCGGCACAGCCTTTAATTACTGAACGCGGTCGTAAAAACGAGGTTTGGTTTCAGGATTTGCAATATCAAATGATTTCATCTCAAAATAAACTTTATTTCGGCAGATTGAAATGGGATTTAAATGCTGCTTTTCAAAATGCTCATAGAAAATTACAAACCGTACTTGATGTTCCTTTCATTGAAATGAGATTAAATACTGTTACTTACGACTCAAAATTGCATTTACCTTCAGGAAAACACTCTGAATTTATTGTAGGAGTACAAGGCATGTCTCAAAACAATAAAAATTTGAATTTCCGAAAATCTCAGTTTTTGCCCGATGCTAATGTTAATACCGTTGGTGTTTTAGGATTAGGTCAAATAACGGTGTTTAATCAACTTAAATTACAGGGAGGTTTAAGGTACGATATGTCTAAAATACAAACGTTTGCATTAGGAGTTGAAGGTACGGATTTTTATCGCGAGCCGTTAAATAAATCGTATTCAAATTTTAATGGTTCTTTGGGTGCTGTATATCAAATGAACGGTAGCTTTTTGTTCCGTGCTAATTTTGCCAAAGGCTATCGTGTCCCCAATTTGTCCGAGCTAACCTCCAAAGGAATACACGGAAACAGATTTGAATTTGGAAATGAGAATTTGAAACCCGAAAATTCGTTTGAAACAGATGCCAGTATTCATTATCACGGAAAATATTTTTCGTTTGATGTTGCCGGATTTTACAATAAAATTAACGATTATATATTTATGTTGCCAACTGACGATACAACGGCTGCCGGCTTAAATATTCATCGTTTTTCCAATACCAATGCAACACTTTACGGTGGCGAAGCCAATGCTCATTTTCATCCTTCTGCACTGCCTTGGTTGCATTTAGAATGTAATTATTCTTTGGTTATCGGTAAACAAGAGAGTGGAGATTATTTGCCGTTTATTCCTGCCAATAAATTGCGTTATGAAATTCGTGCCGAAGG
>PDWJ01003163.1_pt1 | contig 16077 bp, 15 predicted proteins | sample 1430881 | NCBI WGS metagenome assembly PDWJ01 (sample SAMN01162460, study PRJNA174530) | Oral metagenome, whole genome shotgun sequencing project. | biome: Marine environment; feature: Marine mammal; material: Swab sample of the gingival sulcus; isolation source: swab sample of gingival sulcus... | reverse complement strand
TGCCTCCGGCGAGAATATCAATATTCTGGTGCTTGATACCGAGGTCTACTCCAACACCGGCGGCCAGATGTCCAAATCAACCCCGCGGGCGGCAACCGCTCAGTTCGCAGCCGGCGGCAAGAATATGCCGAAGAAGAATATGGGGATGATCTTTGCCACCTATGGCAATATCTATATCGGTCAGATCAGTCTTGGTGCCAACCCGGCCCATGCCGTAAAGACCATCAAGGAAGCAGAGGCGTTTAACGGACCATCACTGATTATCGCCTATGCGCACTGTATCAACCATGGCATCAATATGGCCATGGGACTTGAGCAGCAGAAAAAAGCGGTTGCCTGCGGACACTGGCCGCTCTATCGCTTTAACCCGGATCTTGCCGAGCAGGGCAAGAATCCGCTTTCCATCGATTCAAAGGAACCGACCATTGATTTCGAGGAATATGCCATGGGTGAGAACCGCTACAGATCACTGAAGCGAATGAACCCGACTCAGGCCGCAAGCCTGATGGAATCGGCGCAAAAGGATGTTCTGAAGAGCTGGAAGTTTATTAACAGCCTGGCAGATGCCCTGGAGCCGAAGGAGTAACAGCCAAACAGGACGGTAACAGCAGAGACTGATGCCGAACTATTAACATTGCAGTACAATCTGGGAACGGGATGAGGCGGAGGTTTCTGCCCCTTGCCTCATCCCCCCCCCTGCGAAGCTGCATATACACTTCTCGTACACAGCTTCCTTTTGTCTTTATACTACCCTTCTCCTTTGTCACAACAGGAAATACCGTAGCTCTGGTTCCACCCCAGCACAATCATTAGCAACCCAAATATCAAATCCGGGATAACAGCAGAGGCTCTGTCTGCGAGCTGAATACCCTGGTGTCAGACTCTGGTGAAAAACTTGTCTGCCGGAGTTTTTATTATTATCCTCACAGGTTTTTCACTGCAGAGACGTTTATACGAACAAAGGAAGATTATTTAAGGAGGATAGAATGAACTGTCTACAAATACAAAAATTACTTCATGCTTATATTGATTCAGAGCTGCCAGAGAGTCTATCAGAGCAGATTCAAAAACATCTTGAGATTTGTTCCGCCTGCAGCAAAGAAGTAAAAGAACTGAAACAACTCTTCGTAAAATTAAACACCCTTCCCGAAATATCCTCGCCTGCTTCCCTGACGCCCTCGATAATCACGGCATTTCGAACTGCCGCAAAACCTTCCAGGATGTGTCTTTACTGGCCGCTTCCTGCCTTTTACCGCAACAAACTAACCTGCGGGATGGCCGTTACCGGATTTCTTATTGGTCTGCTTCTGGGCTGCAGTCTTTTATCTCTGCCTGGCGGCACCCCAGACTATTCACAGTTACTGGCATATACTGATATGGAGGGAATTTTCGGTGAATAATCATTGCAAACAGATATTGACTGTTTTTTCAGCAGCCCTGAACATAGGTTTTATCGTCGCAGCCATTACTATTTATTGGCATCACCCCTCCGAATCTCATTACCGGTATTCCACGAATGCCAAAAAAATTATTGAGGCTTCAGAGTTCTCTCCTGCGGAAAAAGAAAACCTGATAAAATATCTGGAACAGTTTACCAGACAAATTTCTGCAGTGGGAACAGACCTGCATCAATCCCAAATTGCTCTACTGAAAGTTCTTTCCGCGCCCGGCCCGATGGACTATGCTGCATTTGACGAAACATATGCCCGACAAAATATCCTCTGGGACAAAAAGCATCAACTGCTTCGGGACCATCTTCTCCATATGAGAAAAGAGCTGGGCGATGAAAAAAGCGCCTGGTTTTTCTCACAAATGCTTACCAATAACAAGTAAATATATTTATAACTCTCATGTGGTTTCAAGGATGTTATGCCAATATGAGGGATTCCAAACTTGTTTCCCTTATTGCAAAAGAAAATGAAAGCGCTTTCAGGGAAGTGCTGAATCGACATCAGGATGCCGTATATCAATTCAGTTTCCGCTTTCTGGGCGATCCCGGTGAGGCTGAAGATATTACTCAGGAGACCTTTCTCCGCCTTTTTCGGACGGCTGACCAATATCAACCCCAGGCGTCCTTACGCGCTTTTCTTTTCAGAATAGCCAAAAATCTTTGCATCGACTTTATCAGAAAGAAAAAGCCGGAAACAATGGAATCCCTTCCTGAACCGATAGCTCGTGACACTCCCGTAGACTGTCTGGAACGGGCACAATCAATCGCATCCTTAAGCCGCTGTATTAATGCCCTGCCAGCTAACCAGCGCATGGCAATTCTGCTCCGTCATGATTCGGGTTTACGTTATCAGGAGATTGCCGATACCATGGGATTGACTGTCAGTGCCGTGGAATCCTTACTGGTTCGTGCGCGAAAGACCCTGCGCCAGCAAATGAATTGATGCCTCCTTGAATTCAATCAGACTCCAGTAAATATCAAAAACAGAAATCTCCAGGAAAAAATCATACAACCGTCTCTATCTCCTGCCATATAATTATTACTCTCTATATTTTTTATACATAAATTTTTACGCGCAGGCTTTTTTATTTTGGCTCGTTTTATATTTATAAATCAGTATAAAGACTCGAACAACCTCCAGCTGTAATCAGAAATAAAGCAGTATGGCTGGACCAGATAACCTCCAGCAACAAGGAATGAAACACGGAACTTCGGGATGCTAATGCCTACTCAAGAACCGGGTTTCGAATAAGAATAACCTGTAGAATTCAATGCCGGAGAAAATGAAACAATACCGCAGTCTGTCTGCCTGTTACCGAAACGGCCTAAAATTCTTTGGCCTTGCACTGGTATTGGTGCTGTATATAACTGTATCCATTGCCCGTGCTGACATCTCTTCTCCCATCTGGCTGGAGAGAAAGACAATATCCCTGCGTGACATGATGCAGAAAAAGACATCCGGGGAAGGGGATAAAAAAGAGTCCCGGGAAATGGAAAGGCAGTCTCGACAGGAAGATCAGCAACCGAAGAGGAAAAGAACCCGTTCCCCGATGTCCAGACCTGCCGCATATTTTGTGAAATCAGGAGACTATCCTGACCTGATAACAGACTCTTCAGAGCTTTTAAACACCGTATGCTGGCTGCAAAGTCCTGATCAGAGCTATAAAAAACTTGTTCCAATGAAAACGGATCAGGGAACACTCATATTTGACCAGGCCCTGCAGGGAGGGCTGTATAAAATTTATCTGTACCATGATGCCGGAATGAAAAACGGAATCCGGTATCGTCATTTTTCAACACATTGGTTCAGAAATGTCGGGGAAGATAACTTTGAAATCAAGCCGTTCAGGGCAGAGACGAGGGAAGGGCTTCATGGCGAAGAACCTCTGTTTTATCTGAAAGAACTGACCAAAGACAATGAAAATAACTATGTTTCACTGAAAAGATACACTGGAGATATATTTCCTCTTCAGGTTTTTTTCAAAGGCGCCCCGGTTTCCGGAGTGCCTGTGACCCTGACCACGGCAAAAGGCTGGCAAAAAACCGTTATCACCGATGAACAGGGCAAGGCGTCTTTTTTACTGATCAAGGAGATCTTCCATAATGACAGGATTCACAAAAGCCCGGAACAGTATCTTGTAAAGGCCGTTTATACAATGGATCATGACAATAATTCCGCCCAGGAATCCTGTAAAAAAGAGGTCTATACTGCCACCATTGCGTTAACGGTATACCCCACCCCCTACGACTGGAAAAGTAAAAGCGCTGGTTTTTTTATATTTACCGGTTCCATACTGGCGGTCATGTTCGCTGCCGCAATCCGCAGAAAACGGAGTCTGTCCCTATGAGAATTGAGCGATTACGGCTTTTCGTCCAGTCTGTATTGTTTCTGTTTTTCATCTATGGCGGGCTTATTCCTGCCGGCATTGGCAATGCCATTCCGACCATGACCTGTATCTATGCCAAATACCGGGGAGGATTCTGCTTTTTATATCCTTTTCAAAGGTATCTCTCCGTCTCCTTTTCAACACTTTTCGGCCCTCTCAGCATCATGTTCCTTATCTATCTTGGCACCTTTTGTCTGTGGACCATTGTGTTCAATAAATCATGGTGCGGCTGGGCCTGCCCTCTGGGGTTTATCCAGGATCTGTTAACCATTATCCGCAAAGCACTGAAAATTGACGCAAGCCGGTTTCAATGGGTCACCCGTTACAGGTTCCTCTCGGTGAAATATATCCTTCTGGTGCTGTTGATTCTTCTGCCCATAGGCACCGGAAATGCCCTGTTCGGGCTGCCAAAATTCACCCCGGAACTAGAGGTGCCCTTTTGTCAGATATGTCCGGGGAAACCGTTGTTCCCGATGTTTCACGGAGATTTTTCCACCATTGGCATAGATTTCTCCAGTATAACGAGACTGATTTTAAGCACCCTTTCCATGGGGATATTTGCCCTCCTTATAACCGGCTCCTTTTTAAAAAGGCGCTTCCTCTGTTCCTATTGTCCAATGGCCGCCCTGCTTTCGCTCTTTGATAAGGTCGGCTTTGTCTCTCTGAAAAAGCAAGGAGAGAAGTGTACCAGATGCGGTAACTGTTTCAGGGCGTGTCCGATGGATATTCTGGAAATTGCCGAAGAAAGGGGCAAGGTAAACCTGGTAACCCAGGACTGCATGCTGTGCATGCGATGTATTGAGGTATGCCCGGAAAACGATGTGTTGCGGGCCACTATTCTCGGAAAAACGGTTTTCAGTTCAAGCGCTCAGGGATTTTTGCAGCGGCAAAAGAGTATTGAATCAAAATTAAATACAGAAGATACGGAATTATAGTGAGCGATAACAGGGCACAAAGGGTCAAAAAACGTCTGGATCTTCATCTGTCAATGACAGTGAGAGAGATCTTTGAAGGCATTGATCAGGAAAGAAACCGGCCGCCAGAAATGGAATATTTTGACCGGTTCTTCAGGGAATTCGGCAGCAGGGAAAAACGTATTGTCAATTCCGCCGGAAAAAAGATCATTGGCTTTTACTGTATGAATGTTCCCGAAGAGCTGGTCTATGCGGCGGGAGCCTTTCCGGTAAGACTGTGTGCCGGTTCCGCCGAAGCGGCAGAAGCAGGAGAGATCTATTTTCCCGATGTTTCCTGTCCTATGGCCAAATCCTCCACAGGATTTGCTTCGGTTCCGGTACTGCCTTTTTATCAGGAGTGTGATCTTGTAATTATTCCGGCTACCTGTGACTGGAAGGCCAAGCTGGGAGAGATCATTGGTCAGTGGCTGCCGGTATTGACCCTTGATATTCCCAAGGTAAAATTTATTGAAAACGCAAGAAGATACTGGATCAGCGAAATACTGAGGATCAAAAAGGAGATAGAAAAAATCACCAGAAAAAAGATTACCGCAAGACGCCTGAACAAGGCCATTTCAATGATCCATGCCGCCCAGAAAGAATTCCGGCGTTTTCAGGAAATCAGAAAGTCTCCCGTTCATGTTATTTCCGGCCGGGATGCGGCAGCTGTTGTTAACGCATGGTTTTATGACCATGCCGAATCATGGACCGCGGCGATGAAAAAGCTCAACAACGCGCTGGAGGCCAGAATTCTCGAAGGCGCAAGGGTAAGCCCTGCTTCTGCACCAAGGGTTTTGCTCACCGGAGCCCCTGTCGCCTTTCCCAACTGGAAGATTCCGAATCTGATAGAGTCATCGGGAGGCGCCCTGGTCTGTGATGAATTATGCACCTCCAACAGATACTTAAATGATATGGTGGCCATTGATGAAAGGCGTCTTGCCGATATGATCCATGCCATAGCGGACAGGTATCTGCTGCCCTGTTCCTGCCCAGTATTCTCCGATATGTCGGATCGGAAAAACAAACTATTCACAATGATTGATGACTATAACATCGAGGGGGTGGTCTATCACGTCCTGAAAGGGTGTCATCCCTACGATGTGGAACTCAGAACCATCGAGAAGGAATTTGCCCAACGAGGAATCTCCCAGTTGAAGATAGAAACCGACTATAACCCCGAAGATACAGAACAGTTGCGTACAAGGATTGAAGCCTTTCTCGAAACATTAAAGGGCCGGAGGTATGCGCAATGAAATGCTTTCTCGGAATAGATATCGGTTCCACCACAACCAAACTTGCCCTGCTCGGCGATGGTGAGATTATTGCCAGAAAGGTTACCGCAACCGGAGTCAGCTGCGAAGAGACAGCTCTTGCATGTGTTGACGAAATCCTGCAAAAAACGGGGATTCAGAGAAACGAGATCCTGCGGGTTATGGCAACAGGGTATGGCAGACGCCTGGTCAGGTTCGCAGATGATATTATCAGTGAAATCACCGCCAACGTCAAAGGCACGGTATGGGCATGCCCTGATCTGCAGGGCAATGTCAGAACCATTATCAATATTGGTGGCCAGGACAGCAAGGTTATCTCTCTGGATGATCATGGTGTTACCAGGAATTTTTCGATGAATGATAAATGCGCTGCCGGAACCGGCCGTTTTCTGGAAACTGTCACCCGAATCCTTGAAATGGATGTTAAGGATCTTGGCCCGGTATCACTTTCGGCCAGGGTTCCGATAAAAATCAACAGCACCTGTGCCGTGTTTGCTGAAAGTGAAATAATCTCCCTTGTCGCAAGAAAAAAAGAACCTGCCGACATCGTTGCCGGTGCGCATTTTTCCATTGCCAGAAGGATTGCGAGGATGGTGCGCAGAATCGGACTGGAAGAACATATTGTCTTTGATGGCGGCCCGGCATTAAACCAGGGCCTGGTAAAGGCCTTTGAGGATGAACTGGCAGCAGATATACACGTCCCGGAGTGGCCCCAGATTACAACCGCAATCGGCGCTGCCATCCTTGCCAGAGAGGGCTGGGAAAAGGAGAACTGATGACACCGGATTTTTTCCCCGCCGTTGCCGGGGGTACAGATTACGATCTTTTTTATTTTACGGGCCTTTTTATAACCGGATGCCTGCTTGGCTTTACGGTCTGTTCCTTCTCCTGCATTCCCATTGTCTGTACGGTTGTTATCGGCACCAGAAGAGGATTTAAAAACGGATTTACTTCTGCCGTAACCTTTTCCGCCGGCAGAGTACTGGGATATACCGTCACCGGAATGTTATGTGGCTTAACAGGTATGGCAGCCGAAAAAATATTTCAGAGACAGCAGATTATTCTGGCAGCAGGCATTCTGTTTCTGCTTACCGGACTATCCATTGCTTTTCCAACTGGCAAAAGAAGATGCAAAAAATCCTGTTCCCTCCTGATCCAGAATCAAAATCCAAAACTGCGGTTATCATTTCTTGGTCTGATTACAGGGATGCTGCCCTGTATACCTTATACGGCGGTTATGACTGCCGCCGCCGCCTCTGGTTCGCTGATAGTGGGCGGCGTGTCGGCATTCTGTTTTGGTCTTGGAACATCCGTTTCTCCTCTTTTGCTTGCTGGTGGAGGGGCAGGCTGGTTTTCAAAAAAAATTCTTGAAAAGGCTCCAGATCTGGCGGGAATAATGCCCAGGATCACCGGTTGTATCGTTATGATAATGGGATTACGGATGCTTATTGGTTAACCAAAAAGAGACAACGATGAAAAAATTACACCTGATTGCCCCGCTTGCGGTCATAGCCAGTATCCTTTCTGTTCTGTCTGTGTCAAATTCCCATTGTGCCAGTGAGGATATTGACGTTATTGCAAGTGCATCCAAAAAATACCATTATAGTAAAACTTCCCTTACGGGAAAAGCGTTACAACAGGTGATCAACGCTCATCAGGCAACCTTTGTCCTGTCCACGACCAACCCGGATAACTCTCCAAATGCCGGAGTTTTTATCCCGGAAATGACATCAGATTCCACTGTAAAATTCGGCCTGGCCGAAAACCAGACCCGCCAGAATATAGAAAAAACAAAAAAGGCGGTGCTTACCGTTTATAAATTTTTGCCGGAGGAAATTGGTAAAAGCAGTCCTCAGGGCGCTCGTTTGATTTTAGAGCTGATTGAGGAAAAATCTGTAAACCAGAAATCTTATAATATACTGGAAATGAAGATAAAAAAGGTTATTCCTCTAGGCTGAACGCCATGAAAACATCTTAATTTACATATGCTTTTCAACAATACCCGGGTTCAAAAACCGGTGGAACCCGGAAATAATAATGGAGAAAGGAATGAAACTCTAAATTCCAGACTAACAAGTAAAAAAGAGGCAAATTATGAAACGGTATTATCATGCTGCATATATCTTGTTGGGAATGCTTATGTTAGGTCCACAGGCAGAAGCCTCGGAAAAAGGCTCTAAACAGATTGCAACAGAACTCGAAACTGTGGTGGTCACTGCCACCCGAACAGAACACACCCTGGCAAACGTCCCTGAAGCAACTACGGTCATTACCGGAGAAGAACTGAAGATACAGAACGCAACAAATGCCCTGGAGGCCCTTCGCTGGATTCCCGGCCTGAATATATCCCTGGGATACGGTGCCCATGGCGAGGATTCCTACAAGGTTGACGGGGCAGAGTCTTCCTATACCCTTGTCCTTGTCGATGGAAACCGGGGAAAGGGCAGATATGTCCTGTCAGAAATCCCCGTCAGTATGATTGAGAGAATTGAGGTAATCAAGGGAGCGAACTCCCTTTTATATGGCAGTGATGCGATGAGCGGAGTCATTAACATGATTACCAAAAAGACTCCCGAAAAATTCACCGGAAGCATCAAGGGGAGTTATGCCGCCGCTGAAGAGGAATCTAACACGCAGGAAGCTACCCTGGGATTTACCCTTGGTAAACTCAGACAAATCTATTCATATAAAAGAGCTGCTTCTGAAGATGGTGATTATCAGGGTGACTCTTTTATCGGAAAATTCGGTATTGACCTGGGAGAAAAGGTAAAACTCGGATTTGGGGTCAAGGTGAACCAGTTTGAAATGGACTATATATCATCCGATAAATACGACCTCCATATGAATATGGATTGGCAGATAGATGAAAAGGCCTCTTTAAAAGCAAAGGTGTTCTTTCAGGATTATGGCGATGAAATCAATTCAATGGGATCTACCTATACCCTTGACACTCTTTATAACGAAGAAGAACTTGTATATACCAGACTCTTTGGCGGCAGCCATCTGCTGACAGTGGGTTATCAGCGGATGGATGATGATGTGGATTATAAAGCCCCCACCAGAAGACGCATGGATAATCGCTATTCAAATAACGTCTTTTTACAGGATGAGATCTCCGTTACCGAAAAGCTGATCGTTGTACCTGCCATTCGTATGGATTTTCACAACATCTGGGACGACCAGATAAATCCCAAGTTGAGTGTGCTGTGGCAAGCCACAGATTCCCTCAGCTTGCGGACATCCTGGGGCACGGCATTCAAAGCCCCGACACATTCGCAATTATATATAAAATTCAGGCACCCTGGCAATCCGCCATTCTGGGTTCAAGGCAACCCTGATCTTGAACCGGAAGAATCAAGAACATTACGAATCAGTGCGGAAAAACGATTTGGTAATACCTTCCTTGCCAATGTTGCCATCTTCAGAAATGATTTTGAAAATCAGATCATCAGGGTTCCCGTTGAAAACTCACGGGATCAGAGCTATGGAAATGTTGAAGAAGCCATGACCCAGGGAGTGGAGATGGAATTAAAATATTATATAACAGACAACCTTATCGGAATTTTGGGCTACACTTACCTTGATACAGAAAACAAGGACACAGGAGAGACCCTGCCCTATACTGTCGGACACAGAATCACTCCCAGAATTCTTTACAATAACCAGGGAATGGGGTTTACGATCCAGCTCGGCGGAGATTATGAAAAATACACCAAACTCAGAGGGATTGCACGTTATGACAAGGATCAGAACAAAGAGATCTTTATCGTAAATGCCAACATCTCAAAACAAATCACAGATTCCATCAATATCTGGGTAAATGGAGAAAACCTGTTTAATGAAAAATCAGTAGATGGCCTGGCGGGGGATGGGACAAGAGTCATCTTTGGTCTCCGTTTCAATTGGTAAAAAGGAGAAAGGGATGAAAAAACAAATTATTATACCAATGTTATTGGGAGGAGTGCTGATCTTTAGGGCTACAGACAGAGTATTGGCAGCCAGATCCGATCAGATTGACAAGGAACTTGATGATATCGTGGTCACCGCCCCTCGAACGGGACATACGCTGGCAGACACCCCCGAAGCCACTATAGTGATTAATGCAGAAGAAATCGCAATGCAAAATGCCTCGGATGCCCTTGAAGCTCTCCGGTGGCTGCCCGGAATCGTTGTGAATCCCGCAAAAATGGGAGGAGGACTGGTTATCGACGGGTATAAATCGTCATTTACCTCTGTGGCTCTTGTCCTAATTGACGGAAACCGGACACAATTTTCCCTGTCAGAGATTCCTGCCAACATCATAGAACGTATCGAGGTTATCAAAGGTGCAAACGCCATTCTCTACGGTAGTGATGCCATGAGCTGCGTTATCAATGTCATCACCAAAAAAGCACCGGACAGATTTACAGCAAGTCTGAGGGGGACATATTCAGCCAATAAAATTTTGCAGAAAATTCCTCGCAGCAGCCCGGCCCAATATGATCAAGTCAACGACTATGTCAATAGCCAGGGAGTTTCCGTTGGCTTCAAACTTGGCAAGCTCCGGCAATCCTATGTTTATGACAGAAAGCATATCCAGGGTAACCGCAGCGACAAGCATGATTCCTTTCTTGCCAGATTCGGGATGGATCTGACCGATAATACGCAATTGGGGTTTGATGTCAGAGTGAATCAGAATGAACGGACCTGGATAGCCGAACACACGGACAATTATGAATATGCCCTGAATTTTGGCTGGACTATTGATGAAAATTCTTCATTGAAAACAAGAATCCTGATCAAAGATGATGAAACAACACATAATATTGACCGCAGAGGAGTCAGGGAAAAAAGCCTTTATGATGAAGAGGAAATCGCCTATACCAGACGAATGGGGAAAAATCTGTTGACTGCCGGTTATCAACGGACAGGAAACCGATTTGACTCGGCCGGTCCTGGAGATAACTGGGTTAAAGAGGAAGACGCCAACAACCTGTTTATTCAGGATGAAATAACTCTTACCGACAGCCTTGTCCTGGAGCCTGGCGCCCGTATGGAATTTTACAGAAAATATGGGGAAGAGTTCAATCCCAAGATAAGCGTGCTGTGGAAGGCCACGGATTCTCTTAACTTACGCGTATCTTGGGGGACTTCATTCAAAGCTCCAAGTTTCACACAATTATATCAAACTTTGTATTTTTCCGGACTCAATTACCTTGTAAGAGACAACCCTGATCTTCAGCCCCAGCATTCCCAAACCATACGAATCAGTGCGGAAAAACGCTTCGGCAACAGACTTAATGCCTATGCAGGACTGTTCAGAAATGATTTTGAAGATATGATTAAATGGGCATCCACGGAAAAATATACTCCGGAGGGTGAATATCATCCCGACAAGCCCACTCTGATCTGGGAATACAGAAATGTGAATGAAGCTTGGGTGCAGGGCGTAGAGACAGAGATCAAATGTGATCTTACGGATACTCTCTCTGCTTCTCTTGGCTACTCTTATTCCCATGGTGAAGAAAAGCAGATTGGAAAAAAAACGCAGACCTTGAATAATGCGCCTCAACACAAGTTTTCTCCGATGATCCGTTATCATAATAGCGGCATTGGTCTGACAGCAGACCTCAGGGGAGAATATGAACGATATCCTTCAGGAACCGTTGACAAGGACGGGGACAAGGAAAATTTCACTTTACATGTCAGTATGAACAAAAATATTACAGATTACGCAAAAATATGGGTACGCGCCTATAACTTGCTGAATGAAGGGAAACGCTTTGGACTTGCGGAAAGCAGCGGCAGAGAGCTCGTTTTTGGCCTTGAATTTACATATTAGCCAGGATCAGCATCGCCGAACCAGGTAGCCTCCAGCCTCAACAAAGCACAAAAATCGGAACTTCGGGGGGGGGTTATCGTCTGTCTGCGAACCGATTTACGGATAAACATTTGCAAGAAGACAGACTAACCTTCAGTGTACGATTTCTTTGATTAAAATGAAAAAGGAGAAGAACATGGAAAAACACATTTTGGTGTATCTTTTTTTGGGAATCCTTATTTCCGGGCCTGTAAACAACGCCCTGGCAAAGGAAAATGAACAACTTGCAACAGAACTTGAAACGGTGGTGGTCACTGCCACCCGGACAGAACACACCCTGGCAGATGTTCCTGAAGCGACCACGGTCATTAGCGCAAAAGAACTCGAAATGCAGAACGCGACAAACGCCCTTGAGGCACTCCGTTGGCTGCCTGGTCTGAATATATCCCTGGGATACGGAGGGCATGGACAGGACACGTACATGGTTGATGGCTTGGCTTCCTCCTATACCCTTGTGCTGGTTGACGGCAACCGGACAAAAGACAGATATCCTTTATCGGAAATCCCGATAAGTTCCATTAAAAGGATTGAAGTTGTCAAGGGCGCCAACTCCCTTTTATATGGTAGTGATGCGATGAGTGGAGTTATCAATATTATTACCAAAAAGGCACCGGATAAATTCACCTTTAACCTGAAAGGCACCTATACAAACGGAGAAGAAGACTCCAATAGCCAGGAGATCTCCACAGGCTTCAAACTTGCCAAACTACGTCAGGTATATACATATCGCAGGAATTATACTGAGCATGACATATATGACAGAGATACTTTGCTCGCAAAATGGGGAATTGATCTGGGCGAGAATGCGGAACTTGGATTTGATTTCAAGTTTAATCAATATGAGATGCAAAATGTGGCAGTCGATCGATATGATTATCACCTGAACCTTGACTGGCGTATAGATGACCGCTCTTCATTCAAAACAAAGGTCTTTTTAAGGGATCATAACAGCGAGACCCATGTCGGCGGCAACCCATTGGGCACCATAGGTGATACCCTTTATAATGAAGAAGAAATTATCTATACCCGGCTCCTTGGCTCAGCCAACCTGATAACAGCGGGTTATCAACGCATGGGAGAAAATTTTGATTATGCTGGCCCAGACGACAATTGGTCAAAGGATCAATACTCAAACACCCTGTTTTTGCAGGATGAAATAACCCTTTCCGAATCCTTTGTCGTAGTACCTGCCCTGCGGGGAGATTTCCATAACACCTGGGACGATCAGCTCAATCCCAAGTTAAGCATGCTGTGGAAAGCGACAGATTCCCTGAGACTGCGGGCGTCATGGGGTACTGCTTTTAAATCGCCAACCCTTAAAAATCTGTACAGTACAACATTTCATGGTCGCGGCAAAAGAGGACTCTGGATTATCGGCAATCCGAAGCTTCAGCCTGAAAAAGCCAGGACCTTGCGGGTAAGTGCGGAAAAGCGCTTTGGTAAAACCTTCATCAGCAGTATTGCTCTTTTCAGAAATGATTTTAAAGACATGATCAAAGGTGGTTATACCGGAAGACTTTTACCGGACGGTCTCAAAGAATATTCCTATAAAAACATAAAAGAAGCCATGACCCAGGGAGTGGAAATGGAAATGAAATATTATATAACGGATAATATTCTGAGCTCTCTGGGATACACCTATCTTGATACAGAGGACAAAACTACCGGCAAAACCTTGAACGATACCGTTGAACACAGAATAACCCCGATGATTCGCTACAATAACGAAGGGATAGGTTTTACGGTTGAAGTCAGAGGTGATTATGAAAAATACGCCAAGCCCGACGATGACGAAGATGAGGATAACTTTATCATGAATGCCAACATTTCAAAACAGATCACAAACCATATGAAAATATGGTTGAATGGGGAGAATCTGTTTGACGAGGAAAAACAGTCCGGTCTGGCCCGGGATGGCCTGAAACTGATCGCTGGTGTTGAATTTACCTATTAACAGAATCATGGGCTGCCTGGACAATTACCCGCCGGGTAGCCCAGCAACACAAAAAAAATCAATATAATGGGGGAGTTATGAAAAAGTTTGCCCGTTGTTTTGGCATGTTATTTTTTGTCATCATGTCTGCCACTTCTGTTCAGGCCCATGAACTGTGGATCAACATGACCGATTACACACCAGATCTTTGGCAGCATCCGAAATACGCACCAACTCCAAGAGCCAAGACCATTGCCTATTTTGGCTGGGGACATAAATATCCGGTGGCGGATCTTCTGGGCAAAAAGTATCTGGAAACCATGGCTCAGGTTGAACCGGATGGAACCAGAAAAGAAATTACTGTAGGGGAATCCGGTTTTCGCGCTGTTGAAATCAAAATGGAGAGCGAGGGCCCCAGAGTATTTGCCGCAAAAGTTATCCCGGGATTCTATGACAAGATAGAAGGAAAGGAAGATTTTTATAAAATGCGCTATGAAATGTATGCCAAGGCACTGGTAAGCGTTGGCAAAACAAAAGGGAATCCTTTTGCCAAACCTGTTGGTCATGAAGTGGAAATTATTCCGGAGACCAATCCTAATACATTAAAACCAGGAGACAAACTGTCTGTACAGGTTCTTGCCGGCGGAAAACCCGCAGAAGATTTCAGCATCAAGGCCATTCCGATGTATTCAGGAACCGGAGAAGTTGAAAAGACCGAAACAGATGCAGACGGCAAAGCCACTGTCACCATTAAGCCCTATTATGGCCCCTGGCTGATTACAGCCGCAAAAATGGAACCGGCCACCGGAGAATTTGCTGAAAAATGTGAACAGTTCTTCAAGCTGGCCACCATGACATTTGGTGTTAAAAAATAACAAAAGATCCTTCAGCATGAGAGATTGAGGCGGGTTTTCAATATCTGCCTCAATCTTCTCACCAGATTATACCCAGATTTCCTCCTACAATATCCATGTAAACAACTTGCGTAAAAACTCATGACCGCCGCCGATAATAGACTCGCCATGGGCAATGATAATATTTTCCGGTTGCCAGCTGTCAATAATGATAAATGAATCTTTCGCCTTTTTTTTACCGAACATCATACTTATCCTCCAGTCGATCGGGGTCTTGCCGTTCGGAGAGAGTATTCCTGCCATTTTTGCCAACAACCGCTGCCAGCCATTGAAGGATTGGGGATTGAAATTTTCAATCAAATCAGTGAGGATCAACGTTTTTGACAATTTATGATAAAAAACCACCTCCTGCATAACGGGGCTGCCCCGGAAAATAGTCTGATCAATCTCCTCTGCCCACTCATTTTCTGCAGCCATACCAAGTTCTTTATAAAAAGGGATATCGGGTCGTTTTTTTATAATGCCCGGTGAAGCGTAACAACGTGCCGCAGGAAACCGCTTAACCCAGTCGGCAATAAATAGATGATGCAGCTTGTTTGGAGCGATAAGATAATAAATCTCCCCCAGAGACAACACCTCTTTAAGCATGGTTTCATCTATCTGTACAGGAGAGTGTATTCATAACCGGTTGTCTGCAAGACGGATAATGGTCATCCTTGTTGTAAAAGGAATACCCAGAAAATTGACAGTACTGCCATCTACCGTCCAGATATTCTCTGCGATTTTATTCAGCATAATCGTCAATCACTGATGCAACAGGAAATCAAACGACACTCTTCAGCAAAATCCTGAGCATAACAGAAAGTCTCTATTTCAGAGTATAGGGCTGAATAACTTCAGCAACAGAACACCCCCTATATTCTGCTTGAAACTGTTTTTTACAGAAATACACCCAAAAAACCTACAAGCAATCCAGGCTAATTATACACCATAAAAAAAGCGTAAACAGCCAAGCAAAACCAGCGTATAGACCACCGTCATTCCCGCTCCCGCCTTGATATAGTGCCATGTCTTATAGTTTCCGGGGCCCATTATCAGGGCGTTTACCTGATGAGTCGGCAGAATAAAGGTATTGGACGCGGAGACCGCCACCACCAGAGCAGCCATAACCGGGTCGGTATTGGCGGCAACCGCCATATTCATCGCCAGTGGGATCATCAATACCGCGGCGCCCACATTTGACGCAACCAGCGAGAAAAACGCGGTTAAACAGGAGATAATGGCGAGCAGCAACAGCGGAGCCGGTGTGCCTGCCAGCGATAACACCTGCCCGGCAATCCAGGCGGCAGCGCCGGATGCCTGAAAGGCG
>PDWJ01003624.1_pt1 | contig 16093 bp, 19 predicted proteins | sample 1430881 | NCBI WGS metagenome assembly PDWJ01 (sample SAMN01162460, study PRJNA174530) | Oral metagenome, whole genome shotgun sequencing project. | biome: Marine environment; feature: Marine mammal; material: Swab sample of the gingival sulcus; isolation source: swab sample of gingival sulcus... | reverse complement strand
ATTCTTGTCATTCTGATTTTTACAGACATACATCCTCCTACTATATTTGCAAAGCATTCTGCCTATGCACTTATTTAAACGGATTAACGCCACCCATACCAGGGAACCCGCCCCGCTTTTTCCCAAATTTTTTCATCATTTTTTTCGATTGGTCAAATTGTTTCAGCAATTTATTAACCTCGGAAACCTCCGTTCCGGACCCGCTTGCAATACGTCGTTTCCGACTCGCCTGAAGCACTTTGGGGTTTTCCCGCTCATACGGTGTCATACTCTGAATAATCGCCTTAATCCTGGTAATTTGGGAATCGTCCACATTGACATCTTCGAGCATTTTTTTATTGACCCCGGGAATCATCGACAGCAAATCGCCAATCGGTCCCATTTTTTGAATTTGCTCGAGTTGTTGAAGAAAATCTTCCAAATCAAAGGAATTTTCCTTAAACTTCTTCTCCATCTTCTTGGCAAGTTCTTCATCGTACTCCGCTTCCGCCTTTTCAATAAGACTGAGCACATCGCCCATGCCGAGAATCTTCGATGCCATTCGATCCGGATGAAATTCCTCCAAGTCGGATATTTTCTCCCCTACCGAAGCAAATTTAATGCTTTTCCCGGTTACCGCTTTAACAGAAAGCGCAGCACCACCGCGTGTATCACCGTCGAGTTTCGACATAATAATACCGGTAATATTGAGTTCGTTGTCAAACTGTGTTGCCACATTGACGGCATCCTGACCTGTCATCGCATCCAAGACCAACAAAATTTCCTTTGGCTCGACTTCATTCTTAATGCGAGTCAGTTCCTTCATCAAGTCGTCATCGACATGAAGCCGACCGGCGGTATCGATAATAACCACATCTTGTTGGTAGTACTTGGCATGTTTATACGCCTCTTTGACAATCTTTACAACATCTTTCTCGCCTTCCATTTTAAATACAGGAATATCAATCTGCCCGCCGAGGATCTCCAACTGTTTAATCGCTGCCGGACGATAGACGTCCGCCGCCACCATAAGCGGTTTTTTTCCCTGTTTTCTAAGTCTCAGAGCAAGTTTTGCCGCTGCCGTGGTCTTACCGGCACCTTGCAATCCGGCAAGCATAATAAATGACGGCGGTTGAGAAGAAAATTCCAACCGAACATTTTCGGAACCCATCAGTTCAGTGAGTTCTTTATCGACAAGTTTAATAACCTGCTGATCCGGCGAAAGACTCTTCATAATCTCTTCCGTCATCGCTTGTTCTGTAATTTTTGCCACAAAATCCTTGACGACCTTGTAGTTGACATCCGCTTCTAAAAGGGCGAGCCGAACTTCCCTCATCGCCGATTTAACATCAGCTTCCGAAAGTCTTCCCTTTCCCTTTAGCGAATGAAACGCGCCCTGCAATCTATCAGATAAATTCTCAAATATCATTCGTTTCTAGTAACTCCATTAACTTTTCGTCTCCCGAATTGTCAGCATGCTTTCTCACCTTAAGCAAAAACTCTTCAAATGCAAGAGACTTGCGCATACAGCCCAGTTTCGCTTCAAACTCATCCAGTGCTGCTGTTGACCCTAGTCTGTCGCTCTGTCAACAGTGAGCGATATGTTTCATACAGCCTATCTCGCCTTAGTTTATTTTCTAACATCTTCACAATTATATCACAAGAAGACGCTTTGTCAAGTATTTTCACTTGACTTTTTAAATATCATATTCCTTCATCAACCTTTTTTATCCTTTATCTTTTACTATAAAAAATTTTTTACTATTTAAAAAATCCACAAAAACATCCGATAAAACGGCATCTTTTTTTTGTATGCCTTCTCTTTTGCTATTTTATCAAATGATAAGGCACTGCAATTCCTCTATTGTTTTCGTCAATTAAACAAGGTATTAATCTGCTTTCAGGTATTCTCCCATCAGGTAAATTTCTTCCATCTAAAATCACATAACTACAGTATATTTTAACACCCTCGATAGGGTTGGGGATATCTATTCCAAAAACGGATTTCCCATTTCCAAAGTCATCAAGCCCACTATAGAGATTATCCAAATCTTCAACTTCGTGATTTTTTATTTTTTCTCCTATGTTTGTAATAAACTCTGAATTTAACCTCAAATTATCTTCTTTTGTAAAAATAATTAACGAACCGCCCTGTCTGTCCGAACCGCCTAAGTACAGACTGTTATTGGCAAGTAAAACATATCCCATAGCTAAGGGGTAATTGTTTAATTTATCCAATTTAGGGTCAAGTAATCTTAAGAAAAAATAACTTATGGCACTAAAAACACCAAAAGCAATAGGTACCCATAGGGGGATCATTGAAAATAAACACAAAATCAATGTAAGAATTGATAGAACAATTCCGATCATTAAGCAAATCACCAGATTTTTCCCAAGATTTCCATCGGTTTTAAAAAAGAACTTAACATTTTCTTTTGGTATATTTCTAGGCGTTTTTGCAAAATTGTTGATATTACTATATTCGTTCATAACTACTCCTTTAATTATTCTGAGGATTTCATTCTCTAGCGCAGGATTTTTTTGTTCCTAATGAGTGAACAAGTTTTATCACGATGAGAATAGAACACTTAGTTCATGAACGAGTGATAAAACAAAGTTCACGAAATTAGGGCAAAAAAAGACAAGCTAGAGTTAGCCTTGAAGAAAGATATTATGCCTCCTCTCCTCCCCAATCGTCGTCCTCTGAGCATGCCCCGGAAGAACGATGGTATCGTCCGGAAGAACCATCAACTTATTGAGAATATTGCCTATCATCTGTTTGTGATTGCCACCTTTTAAATCCGTCCTGCCAACACTGTGGTAGAACAAGGTATCGCCCGTAAATAAAATATTCTCCGATTCAAGGTAGAGACTGGTGCTTCCCTGTGTATGCCCCGGTACATAAATTGCCCGTAGTTTGTAGTCGCCAAATTCAAAAATCGCCCCGTCGAGAAGTTCCGCATCCGGCTTAATCGTATCGCCATACCACTCTTCATCGCCGTAGTTAATATAAACGGGCGCACCTAGCTCCGCTTGCAAGTCATTCACCGCACCGGTGTGATCAAAGTGCCCATGTGTTACCAAAATATACTTGACTTTACATCCCGTCTTGGCAATCCGGTCAAGAAGATGAGCGGATTCATCACCGGGATCGACGACCACACACTCTTTCTTTTCGGTATCACAGACAATATAACAATTTTCGGCATACGAACCGACAACATTTACTTCAATTTGCAGTTTTCCCATATTTCCTCCTATTAAAATTCACATTAGAACTTTTATTTATTCCAATTTTTAAAAATCTCAGCTAATTGTAAAAAAGTAAAGAATAGCAAGTATCTAAACCTACTTCACCACATCATCACTATCCATCCAAATCGTCACCGGACCGTCATTTTCAAGACGAACAAGCATATCGGCACCAAAAATGCCCTTGCCAACTCGAATACCCAGCTTTTCCAATTCTTCGCCAAACTTTTCATACATCATTTCGGCATAGGTCGGTTCGCCGGCAGAGACAAAACTCGGTCGATTCCCTTTATTGAGATTGGCATACAGCGTGAACTGTGAAACTAGCAAAACCTCACCACCGACATCAAGAACGGAAAGATTCATTCGATCCTCGCCATCGCGAAAAATTCGAAGCTTGGATAATTTCTTCACCATGCCGTGAAGTTGTTTCTCGTTATCGTTATCCTCAACTCCCAAAAAAACGAGTAATCCGTTCCCAATCGATGACACGTCCTTTCCATCGACCGAAACCGAGGCACTTTTCACTCGCTGAATTAATGCACGCATACAACCTCCTGTATCTGTCATAGTATACCATTATTTTAAGGAAAGAAAAAATATAAATCGTACGATAATCGTTTCTTTATAAAATTTACTTCATCACTAAACTTTGTAAGCGGACTTCTGATGTGAAATTTCTATTAATAACTTTATGTCAGAAGTTATTCCAACCCCTACCTTCCATTCTGCTCCGCCAAAGAAACGATTTCATTGACCACCTCATCAATACTCATGGCACTGGAATCGATATAATGAGCATCATCTGCCTGTCGAAGCGGAGAATCTGCTCGATTTTTATCGATACTATCACGATGTCGAATCGACTCAAGTACCTCTTCATAATCTGCTCCACTCTGTTTCGACCGTCTTTCCGCCCGAACTTCCGCACTGGCATCCAGGTATATCTTTACTTCGGCACCCGGTAGCACCACCGTCCCAATATCTCGTCCGTCCATCACAATCCCTTGCTCCTCAGCAATTCGGCGCTGAATGTCGACCAGTTTTTTTCGAACGCCACTGATTGCCGCCACATTGCTGACAATATCATTGACTTTTTGCGTACGAAGCACCTCATCCGGATAGTCGGGAAGTGTCGTTCGCTTTGCAATCAAACAAACCACCGCTGCCTCATCCTGTGAATCTACTCCTGCTTCCGTCACCATCGCTGCGACGGTTCGATACATCGCCCCCGTATCTAAGTACGAAAGCGAGAGCTTTTCAGCTACTCGCTTTGCAATCGTCGACTTTCCGCTGCCCGAAGGACCGTCTATCGCAATTTTCATATTATTTTTCACCTTTTCTATGCTTTATTCTATTCACCGCTCGATCCAAAGACGCCTTGGCGCGACGATAGTCGATATCCTCGCGATTTGGCGTGTTCAATCGCTGTTCCGCTCGTTCCTTCGCTTTTTTCGCTCGTTCCAAATCAATTTCATCAATCCACTCCGCAGAATCCAATAACACTCTGACCTTGGATTTTCGAAGCGTAAAGAGCCCGGAACCGCTCGCCGCCACAGAGTAGGAACCGTCGTTGTTTTTTATTTTCAAACTGCCGATAGCCAGCGGAACAACCGACGGCTGGTAGTCGTCCATCACGCCGAAATACCCCTCTGTTCCTTTTACGACCAGCATATCCGTCTCGCCGTCAAAAAATGTTCGATCGGGCGTAATAATTGAAACCTGAAATTTTTTCGCCAAACTACCCCCTGCTATTGTACTTCTCTAGCACATCGTCAATCGTCCCACAGAAGAAAAAGTACTGCTCCGGAATACTATCATGCACCCCGTCCAGAATTTCTTTAAAGCCTCGTATGGTCTCTTTAATTGGAACATACTTTCCTTCAAATCCCGTAAACTGCTCTGCCACAGTAAACGGCTGAGACAGAAAACGCTGTACTTTTCGGGCTCGAGAAACGACCAATTTATCCTCATCAGAGAGCTCATCCATACCCAGGATGGCGATAATATCCTGAAGTTCATTATAACGTTGCAAAATCTCCTGCACGCCACGAGCAACATTGTAATGCTCCTCTCCGACGACATCCGGTGACAAAATTCGAGAGGTCGAATCAAGCGGATCCACCGCCGGATAAATACCAAGCTCTGAAATTTTTCTTGAAAGAACGGTCGTCGCATCAAGATGTGTAAAGGTCGTTGCCGGCGCCGGGTCGGTAAGGTCATCCGCCGGTACATAGACGGCTTGAACCGAAGTAATCGAACCCTTATTCGTCGATGTGATACGCTCTTGAAGAGCGCCCATGTCGGTCGCCAACGTCGGCTGGTACCCTACGGCAGACGGCATTCGTCCGAGAAGTGCCGATACCTCCGAACCCGCTTGGGTAAATCGGAAAATATTGTCAATAAATAGAAGAACATCTTTTTGCTCACTGTCACGAAAATACTCTGCCATTGTCAGTCCGGTTAGCGCCACTCGCATTCTCGCCCCCGGCGGCTCATTCATCTGCCCGAAAACCAAAGTCGTCTTGTCGATAACGCCGGAATCCTTCATCTCATAGTAAAGGTCGTTTCCTTCTCTGGTACGCTCTCCAACCCCCGCAAATACAGATAGTCCGCCGTGATTTGTCGCAATATTATTAATTAACTCCTGAATAATAACAGTCTTTCCAACGCCGGCACCGCCGAATAACCCAATCTTACCGCCCTTCGAATAAGGAGCAATAAGATCGACAACTTTAATTCCGGTTTCCAGCATTTCCGCCGACGTTCCTTGCTCGACAAAACCCGGAGCCGGTCGATGAATCGGCCAGTATTCGGTCTTACTCTTATCAATCGCTTCGCCCTCATCAATGGTTTCGCCAACGACATTAATCAGTCGTCCAAGCGTCGCTTCTCCCACAGGAACCTTAATCGAAGAACCGGTAGCCACAGCATCGACACCACGCATCAATCCGTCTGTTGAACTCATCGCGATGGCACGCACGACATTGTCTCCTACATGTTGAGCAACCTCTACAATAACATCGATATCACCGTGTTTAATCTCGATCGCTTCGTTGATATTCGGTAAATTTTCTTCAAATTTTATGTCCAAGACCGGACCGATAATTCTAACAATCTTTCCAATATTCTCCATATGTCCTCCGTTCCAAAATTATGACAACGCCTCTGCGCCACCGACAATTTCGGATATTTCCTGTGTGATAGCAGCCTGTCTAGCTTGGTTGTACGTTAATGTCAATTCGTCAATAATCTCTTCCGCATTACCCGTTGCCGACTCCATCGCAAGTCGCCTTGCCGCCTGCTCCGATGCCGACGACTCAATCATCGCCCCAAATAATATACTGGCAACATACTTCGGTGTAATCAGGTTCAACACCTCATCCTTCGACGGTTCAAAATTCAAGACTTCCGTTTCCTCTTCTTCCATACCCATAAGTCCTTCCGTCAGAGGAAGAAGTTTTAAATGCGTCGGCGCAAAAGATATGGTGCTGACAAACTTCGAATAAACTAATATCACGCTATCCACTGTCTTTTCTTTAAACATACCAACCGCTATTTTCGCCACATGATGGGCATGCTCATACTGCGGCTTCTCACTCACCCCATCGAGCGAACCCGCACTGGGCAATTTATTGGTCTTTACAAAATCCGCCGCCTTTTTCCCAATCGTGTAGTAAGTAGCACGCTCAATCTCCATCGCACTTTTCATCGCATTGATATTAAATCCGCCACAGAGACCTCGATCTGAGGTGATCACAATAACCAAGGGCTTTTTTGCCTCCGTCGGTTCCAAAAAAATATTTCCAAGGTGGGTATCCGATGCCAAGACTTCCTTTAACGCCGCTTCAAGCTCTTCAAAATACCGCTTCGAGGCATCGAGTTTTTTTCGAGCGCGTCGGAGTTTCGCAAAAGAAACAAGCTCAAACGCGCTGGTTATCTGCATCGTCGATGTAACCGACTTAATCTTTCGTCTTATATCACGGGTACTAGCCATCTACTTCCCCTTCGCTTTAAACTCTTCAATCGCTTGTTTTAGTGCTTCTTCTGTAGATTCTTCCAATTGTCCTGTCTCGCGAATCGTCTTTAAAATATCTTCGTGATTCGTTCTCATATGCACCAAGAACTCTCGTTCAAAAATATTGATTTGATCGACGTCAACATCCGCAAGATACCTGTTTACCGTCGCGTAAATAATCACAATCTGCTCTTCCACCGGCATCGGACTGTACTGAGGCTGTTTAAGAAGTGCCATCAGCCGTTCTCCATGATCCAGCGTCGCCTTGGTCTCTTTATCCAGCTCTGAACCGAACTGTGCAAAAGCCGCCAGTTCTCGGTACTGTGCAAGTTCCAGTTTAATCTTGGAAGCGACTTTCTTCATCGCCTTGACTTGAGCATTACCACCAACTCGCGACACCGAAATTCCCGCATTGACCGCCGGTCGCTGTCCGGAATAGAATAACTCGGACTCAAGGAAAATTTGTCCGTCAGTAATCGAAATCACATTGGTCGGAATATACGCCGATACGTCACCCGCCTGGGTTTCAATAATAGGAAGCGCCGTAATACTTCCACCACCGAGTTTATCACTTAATTTCGCCGCACGCTCGAGCAGTCGAGAGTGAAGGTAGAAGACATCCCCCGGGTACGCTTCCCGTCCCGGCGGTCTCCTGAGTAGAAGCGACATCGCCCGATAGGCAACCGCATGCTTGGAAAGGTCATCATACACGACAAGCACATGCTTGCCCGAGTACATCAATTCTTCCGCCATCGCTACACCGGCATAGGGAGAAAGGTACTGAAGAGGTGCCGGATCACTCGCCGTCGCCGATACGACACAAGTGTAGTCCATTGCCCCTGCGCTTTCTAATTTTTTCACAATCTGTGCCACGGTGGAATTTTTCTGCCCAATGGCAACATAAATACAGTAGACATCGGTATCTTTTTGATTGATAATCGCATCGACAGCAATCGCCGTCTTTCCGGTCTGCTTATCGCCGATAATCAGCTCCCGCTGCCCACGACCAATCGGGATCATGGAGTCAATCGCTTTAATACCGGTTTGTAATGGTTGGTTGACGGACTTTCTGGCGATAACACCCGAGGCGTTTTTCTCCACTGGTCTCGTCTTATTCGAAAGCACCGGACCCTTGCCGTCAAGAGGTTCTCCCAAGGCGTTGATAACCCGCCCGAAAATCTCTTCTCCGACAGGGACCTCGACGACCTTCTTGGTACGCTTTACACTATCGCCTTCCCTAATATGTTCATCAGACCCAAATAACACCGCACCGACACTATCTTCATCAAGGTTTAACGCCATGCCCAAGACCCCGTCGCTAAACTCAAGCAACTCACCGGCCATACACTGATTCAATCCATGAACTCTAGCGATACCGTCTCCTACCTGAAGAACGGTACCCATATCCTCTACTTGTAAATCCTGTTCAAAATTCTTAATCTGCGCCTTGAGCACAGAGGTTATTTCTTCTGGTTTTAACTTCATTTAATCTCCTGTATGCACTTCAGCATATTCTCAAGTTTACTTTTTACAGAGCAATCCAGTACTCTATCCTTTATTCGAATCACAAGTCCGCCAATAATACGTTCGTCAATGTCACACGTTATTTCAAGGCTTAGACCGGTCGTCTTCTCCAAATTGCTTTGTAACATCTTCAGTTCAACATCATTCAACGGAATCGCCGACGTTACAAAAGCTCTTGCAACTCCTCGATCTTCATCGAGCAGCATGTCAAACTCCGCCTTCATATCGCGAACCAATTCGAGCCTGCCCTTTTGCAACAAAAGACGAACAAAGGAATGTACCAAACCTTCTAGCTGCATAGTATCTAACAGTTGTTCCTTTTTTCTCTTAGGCAACGCACTCTCGAGAAATAAATGCTCCGCCTCTTGGTAAAGCGACATAAAGCGATTAAATTCAGACGCACAAAAATCAAGTGCCCCCTCTTCTTTTGCTGCCTCAAACAATGCATGCGCATATCGTTTCGAAACTAATTCTGCCACTCGACATCACCCACTTCGTTAATAACACTGGCAATTAATTCTTCGTGACCTTTTTGATCAAGCTCCTTTCCCACAACCTTTGATGCCGCAAGAATCGTAAGCTCAGCAAAATTGTCCTTCAATTCAGCTGTCGCCTTTGTCATCTCATCAGCAAGCTGTTTATCCGCTTTTTTCTTGTAATTCTGCGCTTGCAACTCTGCATTACTTAGAATTTCCGCCGACTTTAATTCAGCTTTTGCAATATGTTCTTTTATAATTTGTTCCCCTTCCGCTTTCGCTTCCGAGATTTTTTTCTCATACTGCACTTTTAATTCATTTGCCTCATCCTCAGTTCGCTGAGCACTTGCGTATTGAGCCTTAATCTCATCTTCACGCACCTGAATAAATTTCGATACGGGTTCAAACAATTTCTTCTTCATAATAAGAAACATAATCACCGCATTCGCAAGCGTAAAGAAAAAGGTAATATCAGGCTCGACGAGTCCAAGTCTGAGATTAGCTACTTGTCCTACCATAATTAGAGCATCCCAACAAGTGGATTCGCAAGAAGAAGAATAAGTGCGATAACAAGACCGTAGATACCTGTTGTCTCAGCAACAGCAGCACCGAGCAGCATGGTTCTAACGATATCACCCTGCGCCTCCGGTTGTCTACCAACGGCTTCCGCCCCCTTACCAGCAGCAAATCCTTGTCCGATACCGGGACCTATCCCCGCTATCATCGCAAGCCCTGCACCGATTGCAGAACACGCCAACACGAGTGCCTTTCCAGTAATCATATTGTCCATATGTCCTCCTATTATTAAAAACTTTCGTTTTTACCTACTTTTCTAATGCTTCCAATACTTCGTTTTTTAATTATTTTTTATTTATTTCACTTATTTTTCGCAACAAGCTCTTTTCCAACATCCCTACCTACACTTCCAAAAGCGGTCTCACATAGAGCAGTATTAGAGCAACAACAAGCGATAAAATCCCCGCTGCCTGCGCCACCGCCTGTCCTACCAGCATGGTCTTAATGACCGGTTGCTGTAAATGCGGTCTTCGAGCGACCATCTCCGCGCCTTTCCCGGCGGCAAATCCCTGTCCGATCCCGGAACCGATACCACCAATCATTGCAAGTCCTGCACCGATTGCCGTCGCTGCGATAATAAGAGTTGACCCCTTGGCTTCCATCAGCGGATTTCCAAAGAGCATAATCAGCGCCACGACCAAGGCGAGGATACCGGAAGTTTCCGCCACCGCAGCACCGAGCAGCATGGTAAACGTCGTCTCCTTCATTGCCTTCCTATTAACGGACACTCCTTCCGCCGCCTTACCGGCAGCAAAACCCTGACCGATTCCGGGACCTATCCCCGCTATCATCGCCAAGCCGACACCAATCGCCGTCGCCGAAAGAACCACCGCCTTGGCATCGAAACTCATCAACCATGTTAAAAAACTATTTACAAAATCCATTTTCACAAGCTCCATTACTCCATAGCCCCCGAAATAAATACCATGGACAACATGGTAAATATAAACGACTGTAGCAGTCCTGCAAATAAGTCAAAGTACGCATGCAGCACCACCGGGATTCCCAGTTGGAATATACCGTACAGCAAATTGCTCAATCCGCCGTATATAAGTGTCATAATAATCAGTCCTGCCACCACATTACCGAAAATACGGAATGCAAGAGAAATCGGGTTCGCGAGTTCACCGATAACATTTAATGGAAACAAAAACGGCATCGGTTCAAAATACCCTTTCACATAGCCGCCAAGCCCCTTGGACTTTAACCCGAAAAATTGAGTTAGTACAAAAGTAATAATCGATAGACAGAGCGTCAAATTTAGATCGGAAGTAGGCGGACGAAGTCCAAATAACCCAAGAATATTCGCGATTGCGAGAAATAGGATAAGCGTTCCAACATAAGGCGCAAAGGCAACATTCTTTTCCCCCATGTTGGTCTTCGTCATATTGGTAATGGTCTTTACAAAGAGCTCCCCAATAAGCTGCATTCCCTTTGGCTCTTTTTTCATATTTCTGGTGGCAAGCACACAAAAAATAGTCATTAAAATCATTACAAACCAAGTCACGGTAACCGTTTCTGAAATTTGTAAACCAAAAAGTTCAAACGCCACTCTAGGGCCGAAGCCTTCATTGCCCATCTACATCCCTCCTAAAAATCTTTGCAAAATACTCTTTATCGCCTACTAAATGAGTACCATATATCGATATTTTCACAGACAAAAAACCAAGAATCGCACCGAAAATACCCACATGTTCATTTTTAATCACCAGCATAAAAACCAGTGCAACCACGATGTAGCGCAGTACATACCGAATACTAGTATAAATTTTGGCAGAACGCGGATCTCGAAAGGTGGCGCTAAGCAAGGTGTTTTTTAAATCAATAAAAGCATACACTCCGACAAGCGCTCCGATTACAACCCCTGCAATCTCATCCATCGGATGTGCCAAGAACAGATAAGAAAAAAGGGAGAAAACAACAACCAAGACAAAAGTACCTTTCAGGACTAGGGCAACGGTTGCGTTCAATCGTTTCACACCATTACTATGTTCCATTTTATCCCACTTTTCTATTATAACACAAAAACATTATTTATCATAAAAATACATTATTTATCATAAAAATATAAAATTTTCTTTTTATTTTTGTACTGTTTCTAATAAATTACCGTTTCTAATAGATCAAAAAATAAACGCTACCATTAGTAAAATTTTAAGAAAAACCACTACTCTTCTTTATCCTCATACCCTTTCGGGCGTCCTATTCGCCTTTCGTTCTTTTGTTCCTTAAATTTACTTTCTGTATTCATCATTTTAAACAAATTGCGAAATGCTACTGCCACTCCGAGCAGCACTACAAGAACGAGCAGTAGCGGCTGACGCTTAAAAAAACGACCGCCGATATAGACCGCACCGAGAATGGGCACCACCATGTAGATACCCACCGTCGTCAGCAAACTGAGAGCCCGTAAAACACCTCTCGTCATAGCTTAAAATAATCCACGACAATCTCTGCAATCCGTTCTGAAGTATGTCCGTCACCATATGGATTTTTCGATGTTGCCATACGCGAGTACACTTCTTTACTGGTCAAAATATCCTTAATAGCGGCATAGACATCTTCTTCCTCTACCCCCGAAAGAACAACCGTTCCTGCATCGACCGCTTCCTGTCGTTCGGTCTCTGTCCTCGTAAGCACAACAGGTTTTCCAAGAGCAGGCGCTTCTTCTTGAAGTCCCCCGGAATCGGTAAGCACCATGTAACTCCTCTTCATCAAATTACACATATCACGGTACCCCAGTGGTGGCAAGAGTTTAATTCTACTATGATTTGCCAGAACTTCGTCGACAATCTCCCGAATTTTCGGATTGAGATGAACAGCGTATACAAAGGTGACATCTTCGTGTTCATCGGCAATACGTCTAACCGCTCGAAAAATCTGTCTCATTCGGTCTCCCAAATTCTCTCGACGATGCGCCGTCATCACAATAATGCGCTTTGACAAATCAAGAGCTTGCAGCTCCGTATTTTCAAACTCATACTCATCATCAACTACCGAAAACACCGCGTCAATCGCCGTATTGCCCACGACATGAATATCCGCATCATCGACACCTTCCGACAGCAACGCCTCTCGATTTTGTTCCGTCGCCGCAAAATGAAGATCGGCAATCATACCCGTACTTCGACGATTATACTCCTCCGGAAAAGGACTGTACATATTACCGGAGCGAAGACCTGCTTCTACATGAGCGATAGGAATCTGTCGATAAAACGCCGCCAACGCCGAAGCAAAGGACGCCGACGGATCCCCATGCACCATCACGAGATCCGGCTCCACTTCCTGAAGCACCTCATCAACCGCCTGTACGGTACGGTACGTCACCTCTGCCAAAGTCTGCCCACTTTTCATCAAGTTTAAATCCACTTCCGGCTGTATATCAAACACTTCCAACATTTGATCGAGTTGTTCTCGATGTTGCCCCGTCACACAGACCAACGTTTCCAATGCTTCTTTTTTCTGTAATTCTTTAATTAACGGTGCCATCTTGATAACTTCCGGTCTTGTACCAAAAATCGTCAACACTCTCTTTTTACTTCCCTTTGCCGGAATATTCAAATACCTTGTCGCCACACTATTCTCCTTACCACTCTCTGTATTTTTCTTTCCAGCGTCCGAAGTCGGCACTCTATTAAACGACGGGAGAATCATCATAAAGAAACCGATGACAAAAAACAGTATTCCATAAGCCCAGTCCCCATTAATAAACGCCACGGCTCCGATACCAAAGACGGCATTAATAAAGTACATCGTCACCACCGCTCGACGCTGCCCAAAGCCAAAATCCAAAAATTTATGGTGAATATGACCTCTATCAGGTTCCCCCAAGGGTCGTCCACTCACCGTCCGTCGTATAATCGCAAACGCCGTATCAAAAATCGGAATCCCAATCGCCAGTATCGGTGCTAAGACCGTAAGAAAAGTCGCCGATTTTAAGCCGCCTTCCATGGAAATTACCGAAATGACAATCCCAATAAAGTACGATCCCGCATCCCCCATAAACACTTTTGCCGGATTAAAATTCTGAGGCAAAAATCCAATACACGAACCCGCCAAGATTGCCGAAAGAAGCGCCGACCCCGTATTCCCTGTAATAAAGGAAATCACAAAAATTGTCGTACAAGCAATCGCCGCAATCCCCGCCGCCAAGCCATCCAGACCATCGATAAGATTCAGCGTATTTGTCACCCCCACAATCCAAAGAACGGTAATGGGAATGGACCAAAATGAAAAATCGACAACGTTCATCAGACTCTCCATGTAGGTAATTCGATAACCAAACAACACCAAAATTAACGCCGCGATAATTTGAAAAAAGAACTTCGTCCTTGCGCCAATCGGCTTCATATCATCGAGAAGTCCAACAACAAGCATCAAGAGCGATGCCAAAAAAATACCAATTAACTTTCCGCGATACGCCCCTTCTGCAAACCCAATGGTACAATGCGCGAGCAAAAGCGATAAAAAGAATGCGCTAAACATGGCAAGCCCACCCCCATAGGGAATATTCCTGCCATGAAATTTACGCACACCATCCGGTGCATCGATCGCCCCTATTCGTATTGCAAATTTTGCACTGATAGGGGTTAAAACCATTGTTATCGCAGCAGCAAGTGCGAAAAACAAGAAAAAATGCATTATTTCGTACCGAACAATCTATCTCCAGCATCTCCGAGCCCTGGTACAATGTACGCATGGTCATTGAGCTTTTCATCAATCGCCGCGATAAAGATATCCACATCCGGGTGCTCGTTTTGAACCGCTTTCACCCCTTCCGGCGAACCGATTAAGCAGACGAGTTTAATATCTTTCGCGCCCATTTTCTTTAAGTAGGAAATACCTGCAGCCGCCGTATTTCCGGTAGCGAGCATCGGGTCGAGCAGAATTAACCCTCTCTCGTGAATATCTTGAGGAAGCTTCGCATAGTATTCCACCGGATGAAGCGATTCCGGATCTCGATACATTCCGATATGTCCAACTTTCGCCGACGGCACCAATGCCAAAAAGCCTTCCACCATTCCAAGTCCTGCTCTAAGAATGGGAACAATACCAATTTTTCGTCCCGACAACACTTTCGACTTCGTCTTGCAAATAGGAGTTTCTATTTCGACTTCTTCTAACGGAAAAGAACGCGTAACCTCAAATGCAAGCAAGGTTGAAATTTCCGAAACAAGTTCTCGAAATTCTTTGGAACCCGTATTTTTATCTCTAATAAAAGTGAGTTTGTGCTGTATCAGCGGGTGATCTAAAATTGTTAATTTTCCCATTAAAATATCCTCTCTGAATTTATTTTACCATGACATATTTTACAACAAATGCGCGACTTTATCAACTGAAAATCAGCCGTTTTTAATGCGGTGTAAAATACGGTATAAAAAATAAATACACCAATCCATAGGCAATTAATACTTTGACAACAAAGACATAATAGATTCTTCAATTCCCGCTTCCTCTAATCGCGGAACATAAATCACCGAAACCACCTCCGAATCCACACCTCGAAGAACCTTGTAAAAATTAACCAAAAACTTCATCTTAGAAACGACACGACTTCGTTTTTTCAATACGGAATTCTGTAAAAGTGACACGACTTTGCGATCGATCTGTTCTTTAAAGACGATCACTCTCACCTCATCACAAGAGCTGGCCTCTTGTACTACTTTCAAAAGATCTCTCGCTCGATAAAATCGAATTTTCTTATCTTTTGATCGCCGAATTTCTTCAGAATCTATTGCTTCACAGTCGCTACTTTCCGAGACGATGTGTTCCCGTTTCCCTCCCACAGCCAATGCTTCATATCCCAAAGTGCGATTAATCATACGTTCGCCAATCGCTCCCTTTCTGAGAATCGAAAGCGTTTCCTTTCCCTGCTCATCAAAAGAAATCGAAAGCACCGTGGATTCCACACCCAACATCCCCGCATCACCTGAAATAATATAGGGTATTTTGTCCTCCAAATCATGACGAACGTCTTTTACGGATGTCGCACTAAATCCGCCTGACACATTTGCAGACGTTCCGACTACTGCACCACCCGCTGCCTCTATAAATTCAATTCCTACCGGATGACTTGGAAATCGAAGGGCAATCGTGTTCAATCCGGCAGTAATCTCATCCGACACCGTTTCTTTCTTCGGCAAAACAATGGTAAGAGGTCCCGGCCAAAAAGAAGTCGTCAGTCGTTGAAACACCTCACTGTCTGTTCCCTTCGCATAGAAAGACGCTGTCGAAACACTCGAAATATGAAGTCCCAACGGTTTCGAAA
>PDWJ01008624.1_pt1 | contig 16094 bp, 20 predicted proteins | sample 1430881 | NCBI WGS metagenome assembly PDWJ01 (sample SAMN01162460, study PRJNA174530) | Oral metagenome, whole genome shotgun sequencing project. | biome: Marine environment; feature: Marine mammal; material: Swab sample of the gingival sulcus; isolation source: swab sample of gingival sulcus... | reverse complement strand
AATTTAAAATCTTCCGAACAGACTAAATTACCATCGAATACATAAAATTTTGTTGTTTTATAATTGATTGTTCCATCATCAAAATAACCATAACAAGAACCAATCTCCCCACAAGGATATTCTATCCCTCTTCCTATTTTTTGATCTTTTAATGAAATCCCGTAATCACCTAATGCTAAATCAGTTGCAATCGGATAGCCATTTTGTGAAAAAATCATCATTGGACATAATGTCAATAAAATTATTCTTATTATGTTCATAGTTATCGGATTCAGGTTCTATTTATTACACTAAACAGAGTAACTACACTCAGTTTCTGATTGTAAAAATACAGTGTATTATTAAGCGGGGCAAATAATATTACACCAATAGTCTGGAAGACCAAGAAATGATTACAGAGCAAGACATACATAAGTGTCCTGAATAACTTTGTTCATTATTTTCCATTGATAAAAAACGAACAAAAAAATATAAGATAACAATACGGAAACACCAGCCACCTATAAAATATTTAGGACAGGATGGTTTCATTTTAATTTATCTTAAAATGTAATATTAAAGCTTCTTAATTCGTAAGTAAATTGTATTGCGTAATTTCTGCCTCTGTCATCCAGTGAATACCTGATGGCGGTGCTGCATTAATGGTGAAATAATAAAAATCTTCTGCTTGTTGTTGGGTGAAGCCAACTGAAACATAATAATTAATATATGGTAAATGGTTGGCGTGCCCAACAGGATAGTCGGTTGCAGATTCAGACCCTGAGGCAATTTCTGAATTATCTGTAATATGAATACTCATTCCTTTTTCGTGTACTTTTTTAGCCACTTGTAAATTAGCTGTATCGTCTGCCGAACCGGGACAATTCTTCATATTAATTTTATTCACATCGGGATAGGCGGCTATCATACTATTATAATCATTTACAATTGAACTAAAAATATCTCCTTCCATTTCAACGGTAGTATTATCATCAAGTACTTTAAAAATACCGAACTGTTTTTTGTTGGTCGTTTGATCCTCTTTTTGGCAAGAAATATTTACTAAAAGACTTAAAATTATAATTCCGATGCTAAAAATTGTTTGTTTCATTATTTATTGATTTTAAAATTAATAGTCACTCTTATACATTATAAAAGCACATACCTCAGTTTAACCATGATGGTTAAACTGAGGTATGTGCTTTCTTCTAACACAAAGTTTTCAAAACCACACGCCCTGTTTCTTCCTCAGTGTCGACGTGTGTTTTATCAAACGAAAACTTATATTGTTTGTTTTAAAAATTCGGAATTGCTTCCTGTTTGAGAAGATAACGGAATATTTTTTATCATATTGCATACAATAGTACAGGCTCTGTTCTGTTTAAGAATATAAAAATACAACGTATTATTTAAAACAAAGGAATGTAGAAGGACTGAGCAATCAATTAATAACTGATCCGAACTCAGGGTTTTTTCCTTATCATAATGTAATAATCAACATCACATTCATTTTTGGTGTCTATTAAATTATACCCCATTTTATTAAAGATTGCAATATTATTCTTTTTTGTTGTTTCCAGCCAGACAGAAGCATCTTTACTATTTGCCAAATCATCCAAACTTAAAAACAACTGTTTCCCTACCCCTTTGCCTCTTTGATCTTGATTTACAGCAATAAATTCTAAAATATATTGATTGCTATCTGTAAATGAGTTTTTTCTATGTTTATCGTGTTTTGCAGACTGAATAACCGTTGTCATTCCGCACGTCATTAATATAGCATACGTCCATTTCAACAAATCCAATGCAGATGGCTGATAAGAGGTGTGCGTAACCATAGAAACACCAACAATGTCGTCTCCTAAAAATGCAGCATTGATGTGTTGATTATTATTGATTAGCATTTTTAAGGTTGCTTTAAACCATTGGTTGACTTTGTATCTAAACTTGGGGTCATTCTTTTTAAAAAGAACGATTACACCTTTGTCTTCCACAAAACTATCGGTTAATAATTCAGCTACCATAGCTATATCATCAAGAGCAATTTTTCTGATGTCTACTTTCATAATTGTTTAATATCTTCTAATGCCAAATGCAATAAACAGTTTAATCATAAATAGCGGGAAAAACCATAATAAAAACGGGTTTGAGATACCAATCATTAGCACTACTGCAATGCCTAATACGGTAAACAATGCGGCGACAACTTTTTGTTGTTCTTTGTTGTTAATAGCATTTATGACCAAAGTTGCAGCAATTACAAAGATTACTAAACCTATGGTTTTCGCAGAAAATAAATTTAGGGTGTACAGGAAAACAGCAGGATGCAGGAAATGCACCAGAATAAACACTATTCTCGATTTACTTTTAATGTCTCCACCATAATAGGAATTTGTACCTTTGGTAAAGTTGGCAACTACGCCGGCACCAATATCCCCACTCATTAAAAGTAACAAGATAAGTTTCCAAATGGGCAGGTCAATACTGTTTTGCAGACATAAAACATATACACTTATGATTGCTACAATCCCTCCGCTATAAGTAAGCATTATATCAAACAAAGTAGTTGAACTGCCGTGTATATCGTGTAAAAATTCCGGTGGTTTAACTGTTTTTGATGGCATTACTTATATTTATTGATTAGATAATCTATTTTATGCTCTAAATTTTCAATGTTCGAATTGAGTACAAAGTCTATGGTAATTCCATCCATTGTTGCGAGCAATAATTCTGCTTCAGTTTTTGAGTCTTCCTTGTATTTATCTGCCAGAAGGGATGACAGTAATGCGATCAATTCGCTTTTTTGTTTTTCTAATATTTCAGTAACTGAAACAGGTGTTTGCGGATGAATCAATAGTAGTACAGAGAGACGAATAATGTCCTTATTCTCAATCAGACCTGTTTTAAGGTTTTGTAATAATGAAGCGATAGAACTTATGTCATCCCCCATCATTTTATTGGTCATTTCTGTTATTGTTGATTCTATAACCACCCTTAACAAATCATCCTTGTTTTTAAAATGACTATAGGTTAATCCTTTCGAAACTTCGGCGTGTTTGGCTATTTTATCAATAGATGTTTCTGTAAATCCGTTTTTAGAAAACAGATACAAGGCTGAAAACATTATTTTTTCTTTTTTATTCATAATGACTGACCGTTCAGTCGCAAATGTAGTTAAAAAAAGAGAACCAGCAAAATTTTCCTGATTTTTCGGTTAAAACAGACCAAAGACTAACGCTATAGAAGTAAATAAAACTAATTGATATAAAATATTTATCCAGGTAAGTTTTGGGGACTTTTGATCAAATGCGTTGTGTTGAATGAGCGTTGTTGCAGAAAAAGCAAGCCAAAAACTTTAAATTTCAGTACAGCTCTTAACCAAGTTTTGTTTTAATTTTTCAAAATTACACAAAAACCAGCAATAAGGTTTTGGGGGATAAATTCACCCCCAAAACAAAAAACAACCTCGCTTAAAATGGCTTAAACGAGGTTTTGTTTATTAAAATTTTGAGTTTTTAAAGGGTTGTACAACAGTTACCAGTATCAGCAGAAGTTATTTTATTTTTCTTCGTAAGTTGTTTTTCCGTTCATAATTGTTTCTTTAATTTTTACATCGTATAACCTTTTATCATACTTTCTAATGTCATTTTTTCATTTTGAGGCGGAAGAACGGTTGATTTTTCGTCAAATCCTTTTCGTGTCATTCCTACTTCAATGTTTCTGAATGGGAAAATTCCATATTGTCCTCCTACCGGGAAATCACTACCAAAAGTAATTTTTGCCCCTGCATTTTCCATAGATTTAATTAGATAGCGTTTGTTTGAGCGTTCTTTTCCAAGTGCAGGATTTACAACATCTTCCGAAGCCATCCAAACAGGTGTCGTTTGCACAACAACATCTAATTTTCCAAAGCGAGAAACATCTTTGTCTTGAATTAAAATAGCGTGGGCAACAGAAAAACGACTTTTAGTATTTGGTGCTTCTTTTCGAGCAAATTCTATGGCGTCTAATGCTTCTGAAATGGTATTATCTCCAATGGCGTGAATATGTACATTCAAATTATTTTTAGCAATATCAGCAACAAAATTTTTCAAAACATCTCCTTGTAATAAAATTCCACCTTTGTTGTTTTTGCTATCGCTATAATCTTCTACCAAAGAGGCCGTTTCGGCTTCTATTGTTCCGTCATTATGTATTTTAATCGTATTCGGACGGATAAGATTTGAACTGTATTTTTCCTTTAATTCTTTAATGTTTTTAATGGCATCAGGTATTTGACTTGGTGATTGAACCATATATGAACCTACAATTTTAACAGGTAATTTTCCCTCTTTTTCCAATTCCTGTAAAGCAGGATAAGTAAGGCTTTCCATTTGCATCATTCCAGCGTCGTAATACGTTGTTAATCCTAATGATGATAATGTTGGGAATAACATTTCTGTGCCTTGTTTTACCATTGTAGGAGTTACCATTTTTAAATCACGAATGACTGGATAAATGGTCATTGCTTCTAAATTCCAACCCGACGGCTCACCATTTGCTTTACGCTTATACATATGAACGCCCGGAACAGGATCTGGCGTATCTTTGGTAATACCAGCCATCTCGTAAGCCTTTGAATTAAACCAAGCCGAATGTCCGCCCTCATCAATAATGATAGCAGGACGATTAGGTATAACTTTATCTAACATTTCTTTGGTCGGTCCGTTCTTGCCAAATTTCAGGGGCATTATTCCTAAACCAAAAATACCGTTAGCATCAGGGTGTTCGTCGGCAAATTGTTTAATCTGGGCTACCCATTGCTCAGGACTATCTTCTTGATTTAGTTTAACTGCACTTGCTACATTTGCTCCGAATGCGAAGTGGGCGTGCGTGTCAATAAATCCGGGCAAAACAAATTTTCCGCCTAAATCTTGGACTTTGGTTTGTTTACCAATAAATTTTTCTACATCTTTATTACTCCCTACAAATGTAATTTTTCCGTCTTTAACGGCTATTGCCTCTGCATTTGGATTTTTGTTATCTACAGTATAAATTGTTCCGCCTTTTAATACTAAATCTGCCGGCTCTGTTTTGGTATTACAGCTCATAAACAAGATTGTTACTATAAGCATACTTAAAATTGATATTCTATTCATATCTCTATTGTTTTAATTATTAAAAATTTAGTTACTATTTATTTTGCTCTTTATTTTTTCTTTTCTGTTGTTATGATTTTCAAGAATTATTTTAACGCTTTTTGCGGTAAATGCCACAAAACTTCCTATCGACAAAAAACTGAAAATAATTGTAAATACTTTACTTACATCTGTTGTGGGTACTAAATCTCCGTAACCTATTGTGGACATTGTCATTACCGAAAAGTATAAGGAATCAATAATTGTCCATTGCTCCACTCTTACATAAAAAATGGTGGCACTTACGAGTAAAATATTTATAAAAAAGAATAAAAACCTAAAATCGTTATCGTTCTTTATGCCTAAAACAATTACTTTAACTAAACGGAAAAGTGTAAGAAAAAATGAAATCATGTTTTGTTGTTTTTAGAATGCATAAGCTATTTTGAAACTGTATCAAAAAGCCGGTAAGCCAAATTTAATACCCAAACAACCAATAATATCTGCCCATTTTCCTACTTCTATTGAGCCAATGATTTTTTTACCCCTCATCACTTCCTACATAAATGATTTTACCATCTTTAATAGCGATGCTTGTGCGTTAGGATTTTTTTCATCAACGGTATAGATAGCTCCGTTTTTTAAAACTGTATCGGCATATTTGTTATTTGATTTGTTACTTTTTTTGATTCTGAACAGCCTATCATTAAAAAAGTAGATCAATAGGGTTAATATTGAAATTTTGTTCATATTTCTATTGTTTTACTTTTTAAAATTGATTTTTACAGACCAAACACGACCCCTATATAAGGCACAAAAGGACTTCCCATTACTGATTCGTCTTTTTTGTAAAGCACATTGTAATTTGCTCCTACTTTAAGATAGGCATTCGAGCCCAAAGATTGTAAATAACCTGCTCCTAAATTTAAAGTGCTCTCATTTTCGGAATATTTAACTCCTGTATCTTTTACTTTTTCATTGATAAAATAATGACGATAGTTTGCCGAAGTGTAAAAACTTCGCCCGATAAAATATCTTAAAAAAGGACCTACTCCAAAGATAATAGACCTACTATAATCTGATTTTCGCCACGAAAAATTCCCTTCAATTCCTCCGATTAAATCATTGGTTAGTTTATAACCTAAACTTGGCGTTACATATATAGTAAGACCATTTCCTCCCACAAAGCCTGCTCCTGCATTTCCACCATAAACCCATTTTGAATTTGGCTCAGAAGCTGAACCTGATACACTTACTTGTGCATTTACGGTTATGGCAAATAAGCAAAGTAGCATTATAAAATTTATTTTTCTCATTGTCTTTAATATTTAATTTTTAAAATGAATATCCTATTTTAAAACCATACCTAAACATTGGGAAACTAAATTTACTCTCTGCACTATTGGAATCTGTTTCGTTAATGTCAATATCCTTAATATAATCAAAAAGAAGGTCAAAATTATCTACTAATTCAACGGCTAAATCGGCATACATTTCCGGAGGCAAAGGTTTATTTTCAGTAAAGTTCAATTTTGCCGAAGAGTATCCCGGACCTGCAATTAAAATATCAACATATAAATGTTTACCAAGCATTGCTTTATACCCAAATACAGCACCAATGGAATGGGTTGTAAAACGAGTATCTAATTCCAAAGGAGAGGTTGTTCCTGTATTTGATGATGTATAAGTTCCTTCAATATTATCACTCAATGTTCTGAATTTATAATATCCTCCAACATATAATCCTGTGCGTTTTTTAACTTTTTTTTTGAAAATACCAACGGTATTCAGGCACAATTGAAATTCCTGTAAATTTAAAATCATCTGTTTTTATGGTTTCAGAGTCAAGACCCGATATTTTTAACAATCCGTCAGACGGTTTTAATCCAATACCAAGAATAACTGTGGAATTTTCGGTAATTGCTCGTTCGTATTTCAATTTAAAATTTCCAAACAAAACGGCGTCTATCGGATTAAATTGAATGTTGTGTTTATAATCCATTTGTTCTGTCTTTTGTGCTTGCATGCCTGCAAAAGATAATAGTAATAAACTTAAAATTAATGCTTTTTTCATTTTGTACTCCCTATTATTTTGTTATTGTTTATCTTTAATTTCTGCTAACGATCTGGTTTATGAGCAGTAACGGATTACAAAAGCCTAAAACTTTAAATTCCAGAACAGCTCTGAACTAACCAGAGTTTTAATTTTTCAAATTTAGCAAAATATCCGAAATATTGAAATAGTAAACTATCTCATTAGGTAAGGTAAGATGTCCTTTAGAGCCAAAACCTATGACAATAGCTTTTCTTTGTTTTGCAACAAGCTATCACGTATAAAAATAGTTTCGTAAAGCGAACCGTTTTCTTTAATCTAAAGAATTAGTTCATTTGCTAAAAATAAGTTTTATACCTAAAATCCTTGCAGATTTTAGGTTTATAAGTAAATTAAAGTTGGTTTAATCCATTTTTTAATTCGTCTAACCACTCTTGAGGGGCTTTTTCTGTTGGCCAGTCATTGCCGTCATATGTCCAAAAATCGTACATTTCATTATATAACCAAACATAATCAGCTTCTTGAGCAGCATTTATTGCCGTAGTTACAAACTTTTCGGCGCTATAAGGAGGTATGTCGAACAGATTGCTGTCAAAATCGTAAATACCAAAACTTATTTTTACATTATCGGCATAAGGCTGTCTTAAATCATCTGAAAATTGCGGCGCTTGAAAAGGCAACTCATTTTTTAAATGATTGGCAATAGTTGCAAATTGTTGACGTGTTTCTATACTATAAATTTCGCCACCATTCATGTATTCTGCGGTCGAAGTCTCATCCCATTCTTTACGTTCTATTATAGCTTTAAAAACACCCACTAAAAATTCTGCTTCCAGCATATTTTCGTCATACCAGTTATTATGAGATGAATTTGCCATAATAACATCATAAGATTGTTGATTGCGTAGCCAAATGCCAAAAAAAGGCATAAATTTTACAGTATTCCATTCTTCTAGTATGGCATTGCCAAATTTATAACCGGCATTTTTTACAATTTCACCACATTCTTCACGAGTTTTACCCGGGCAAATACTTTCACTATCAGTTTCACTCCATCCCCAATTGTTATTATTGTAATAACTTTCATTGTCAAAAGCTATACCAACAAAGCCTGCATTTTTTGAAGCTTTAGCAAAACGTTTAACATTGTCCAGTAAAGTGTTTAAATGTTGACCTTCATAAGGCGCTGTACCAATATTTTCAAAAACATTCATTTTTATAAAATTTTGCATTTCTCTAGAGAAAGTATTGCTACTCATAGAACCAAATGCTGCATTAATGTCGCTTTGCGAAACAGTATTGCCGGAAAATACATCACTAGAAACATCGCCAGCTGCGAAGACAACACCATCGTAAGGGCTATTTTCTACTTCTGTAATAAAATCCGGATTATTAATTGCTAAACTTATAATAGGAATATCCAACCCATGTTTTATGATAACAGCATGATTATCTGGTAATGGCGTACCTTTAGGTTCATCTTTATGACATGATATTGCTAGAAAAGATAAAAGAGTACAGATGATTAATAGATTTATTTTCATCATATATTGACTTTATTCATTAATAATTAGGCGTAAAAACGGATATTCAATGTTTTTCAAACGAATCATCATAAAGTATAATGTCTCCTTTAGACAATTATCTTTCAATGGTAATTTCGGAAATGCTATCTTTAACTTCATCGGTTAACGAAATAGATTTTTCAAAATATTCAACTCATGTATTCATTTAAAATTTCAGTTTTCCTAATTACAAACAACGAGCCGAGTTTTGACGTCCGTTGCATATAAATGTACGATATTTTTCGGTTATGTACTAAACTTTATTAACCAAACCTAAACTTTCAGATGAGCACCTCTCTTGCTATGGCTTATCATCTGAAAAAGTACTTGAAATTCATTGAAAAAAGCAAAAAGTGTGGCAAAAAGGAAGGATTGCCTTGATTGTATAAAAAACCGTCTTTAAACCCGGATATTGTTGCTCAATCGCCATCTACTTAAGTCGAACTCACGTTTTATGAAGTACCTAGATGCCCGTTTAAAATCGGGATGTAGTTCAACTAAAACCTAGTTTATGTATCAGATGTTCGTTATAAAAGCATAAGGTTCACCACCAAAGGGATTTTCACGACATAAGCATAGCTATAGTTATGGTTTTAGAGAGAAAATTAGCAAAGCGTACTTTGGTTAAGAAATTTACGCTTGTATTAGAATGTCTGATACCTGAAGTAAGCTATCTACTCGCTGTCCCGATAGTTATCGGGATCAGCACCGCTTATAGTCCTGTTGTATTAGTGGCAGTGTATCATTTTTGTTCTGCCTCCTTCATTCCTTGAGTAGTATTGTTTTGTCTGATTTCAACACTTGTATTTTCTCCTTGTAATATTGGACATTCTTTTGCAATTTTTGCAGCGTCTTCAATGTCTTGTGTACAAACTACTAAATATCCTACCAAAGATTGTCCATCAGCAACATAAATACCATCGTTGATACTGTCGTCAGATTTTAAAACTCTTCCAACGTGAGGTAGAAATGAATTTCCACCATTCGCTAATTTCCCCTGACTTGAAATGTTATCTAACCATTTCATCCAATTATCCATATAGGACTTCATTTGTTCCGGTGTCGGTGGTGTACCACTTATCAGATTCATTCTGAAAATTAATGTGAATTCTTTCATTGTATTTTAATTTTAATTATTGAACATGAACAAAGATACTTCTACATTTTATCTTAAACATTGATGTAGGTCAAAATCGTTTATTTTGATTTTAGTCTGCTTAATGTTTCAGGTCTAATATCAAGAAAAGACGCAAGCACTTTATTTGAAAGTTTTTGAATAAGGAGAGGATTATTATTCATTATTTCGTCATAACGTTGTTTTGCTGTAAGTGTAACCAAACTTTCAATTCTTCTGTTTTGAAATGAATAAGCCAATTCAAGAATTTTCTGATAAAATAATTTCCAATTGTCAAACTGTTTATTCAACCTAAAAAAATCAGCATGGGAAATTATTAATAGTTGGGTATCTTGTTGTGCGTCAATAAATTCAGTACTGGGTGTTTGAGTTGCGAAACTTGTTAATGCTGTCCCAATAGTAAAGTCAGTCATGACATATCGGGTTTTTTCTTCGCCTGTTTTATCAATGAAATAGGTCCTTATACAACCTTTTTCCACATAATAGAACTCTTTACAAATCTGTCCTTCGCGCAATAGAAAATCTCCTTTTTTGATGCTCTTGGGTTTAAAACAATCGGTTATTTTTTCAAGTTCATTAGTATTGAATTTGACTATGTGAAGTAATAATTTATGTAAATTTTCATCCATTGTACGCTGTCATTTTACAATGCCACTAACGTTAGTATATACGCAAAAGTATAAAAATACTCAATATAACTATAATACTATGAGCTTTTTAGCTTAAAACCATAAAAAAGAAAAAACGCACTTTTTTCTGGTCATATTTGTACTTATATTTGAAATATATGGCCATAAATACGATAAACAAATTTGGGGTAAGCCACTAAACCTATAATGATGATACACCGGTGTTAAGTGTTTATTTTATTTGGAGGATTCCGGTTTTATATCTATGACCACATTGCCTCTTTTTCTCCCTGTGCCCACATATTCATGGGCTTTGACTATTTCTTCAAGTTTAAAATATTTATCGATAAAAGGAATTAATTTTTTCTTTTCCGCCATTTCCTTTATAAGCATTTCCTACCGCATCAAAAACGATGTCAAACTTTTCATTACGCTTAGAATAATCCTCTTTTCTATAGTCTATCAAATTTTCTACACCTAAGGATGTTATCATATCAAAATTAGAAGCGCTACACACCCCTGTTACGCTTGCTCCTTTCTGATGGGCAATTTGTACAGCATAACTCCCAACACTTCCGGAAGCCCCATAAATCAATACCTGATGTCCATTTTTTAAATCTGCCTTTTCCAAAAGATCCATTGCCGCCATTGCACCTATAGGTAATGCAGCGGCTTGCTGGTAATTCAAATTTTCGGGTTTTAATGCAACCACACCGTTTTTCCACTTTTGGGGTAAACATATATATTCAGCATATGCGCCCACATTGAGCATTGTAGTCGTTCCAAATACACTATCACCAACATTGAACTTTGTAACATTTTTTCCTGTTTCTTTAACTACCCCAGAGAATTCATGTCCTAAAATTTTCTTTTTAGGTCTCAAAAGCCCAAACATTAGTCTGGCAGGCAACCAAAATAAAGGTGGAAAATCAGAACTTCTCAACCTTACATCAGCAGCAGTAACTGTAGTGGCCATTACTTTTACCAAAATTTCATCATCTTTAAGTATGGGTTTATCAACATCTTTTAGTTTAAGAACATTTGGCAAACCATATTTTTCGTAAATGACTGCTTTCATATTGGTTTTAATTGTTTAAAGATGACACAAAAGCTAGGAGTATGAGCAGTTACGGTATAAAAGCTTATATCATTGATTTTCTTCGCTTTACTTACCAAAAACTTTGATGTAATTATTCAAATATATACAAAAAATAGAGATAAGGTTTTGGCATGTTAACATGCACTCCCGCAAGCTATCGGGATTCGGACAAGCAACAGAATCGCTATTGATTATACATCTTTTTGACGGCTGGCTTCTTCTTTATAAATCATAATTTTCTTAGAATATGAACTTTTTGTTTTTTGACCATGTGATTTTTAAGAAGCCTTATCATATTGTCATGTTCCTCACTGTTGGACCATTCTTTCAATAATTTCAGGTTTTCAAATTTTAATAGCAGGAGATTTCTATCCTTATCTTCTACATCTTCTAATCTTTCAATGGATTGAAACCCTTTAAAATTATTCAAAATGATTCTGACTTCATTTATCCACTTATCAAAATATTCTTTGCCTGACTTGTCAAGGAAATGTTCTACTAAAACTAACAGCATATTTTAATTCTATTTATTTTGTACTTGTTAAACTATTTTTTAAAGTCTGATATTTCTAATTTGTCGTTTTTTATTTTTTGTAAATCTAATATTCTGTCAAAAGGAATAATGTGTTTAGCTTCTAAAATACTTCTTAATTTATCAGCGTATGTTGGATTTCGCATTTTTCTCCTAATTGGGCATAACACCTCACGGCTAAATGCTGTTTGCTAAGCGAAAATACGCAGTATTTTTGTGCGAGACAAATGGCATTTAATCTACAATGTGTAAAAGATGATGCAATTTATAAAAAACTTAAAGCAAAACCATCGGGGATACAATTCATTGAGGCAATGAAAAGTGCAGATTTGGTATGTTAAAGCGATTCAACAAAGTAAATTTCACCATCGGGAGCTGGAGATCAAGACTGAACATTGGGTGTTTTATATTTAGTGCTATCCAAAATTCTTTGTTAGGGTTTCAGGGTTTTACTTTCCATAATTCTTTTTAACCGCCTATTATCTCCTTTCATATCATTTAGTATTAATGCCCAATTGGCTTTTTTCTTAGCGATAACTTTAAACAACAAAAAATTAATGGCATGACCTATAACAGGCGTTTTTACCCCAAATTTTTCTATATGAATAAAGCGTATATTATTTTCAAGTTTTTCTCCAATAAAATAAATATGTCCCAATCCTTTTGAAGTTTTAAAGGCAATAACAAATTTACGATCTGATTTTACTTTTTCTGTTATCTTGCCCTTGATACTATATTTTACACCATCAACGATTTCTTCAAAATATATTTTATCCCCAACGGCAGCTCCTCCTGAAAGAAACTTAAAATCAGTATGATGAACACTATCCCATTTTACAAAGTTTTCATCTAATTTCGACAACCAATTATAAAGAGAATCAATAGTTGTATTTATTTCTATAGAATCTTTTAACACAATCATTCCTCTGTTTTGAGCCATACTACCTATAGACATCATCATAACCAATATTATTGTGTTTATTTTTAGCATTAAACTCATGTTCGTTTTATTTAGCGTAAAATAGTTTTTAATAGTCTAATTGTAAAACAATCCTTCACAATGAAAAGAATGTTTGAGAGTGTCCTTTATAATGAACACTAAGGATCGGCATACGAGTAGTAAAGGATTAAATAAAACTTTAAATTTAAGTGCCGCACTTACCCATAATATCGTTTTAATTTTTCAAATTTAAGCAAAAATAAGCACTAAGGTTTTGGGGAGTTATGATGCACTCCCGATAGCTATCGGGGTTCGGGGTAAGCGATTTATCCGCTATTGTTTATCCGCCATGTTATGTGGTCGTACTTTCTAAATTTAACTTTATAGTTAGCGTTTTTCCTCAAATTACTGATATCTCATTTCGTATAATAAATCAAAAGCAAAAATAAAGTTATTAGTAATGATTGGAAATATCCGTTTTTTTTCCCTTATAAGTATTCAGTACATAGATTACCAAATAAAGAAGTAAAAAAAGTAAATTTATTCCACCAAAAGTATCCTCAATGGTTTTATTGGTTGTAAATTCTTGGATAAATTCTGAGGTTTGATTTTGTTGAACCGCAAGACGGCTTACTTTTTTAGCAAAAGGAAATATTATCATTTGACCGTTTATTACAACCAAAAATGATAAAATTAATAATACTAAATTTTTTATCTTTTTTTTATTTTCTAATATCAAAAACATTATGATATTTCCAATTAAAAACAACCAAATACCCGGCATAGTAACAAAATTCATGATCGGATTTATAAATATCCTTTGCCAATACAAAAACTCGATCGTAGGATTTGTACCTGAGATCATATTCATTGCAATAAATGAGGCTATACTACCTACACATAAAGAATAACCAATTATCATTGCGCTTTTTGCGATTCTTAAAAATAGTTTTGAATGTAAGATTCCCATTATCTTTGTTTTTACACAAAAATAACGCAAGAAAACAAGGGAAAAGTTACCTTGGGGTAATAAATTTATTTTGGGCTAATCTTCTTCTGATTCTACTGAGAGATTGGGGCGTAACACCTATAAAAGACGCAATATGAAATTGTGGTATTCGTTGTTGTAAATGGTTGAAATTTTGGATATAATTTAAATACCGTTGTTCAGCCGTATCCCTATGAACAGAAATAATATGTTTAATAACAGATGTAAAAATATTCTCCAATAGTAGTCTCCCAAAACGATCTCCAAAGGATGTATTGTCATAGAATTGTTGTAAATTATCGCGTGATATAACATATAAATCTGTATCCTCTAATGCCTCTATAGTTTTTTCTGATTTGGTTTGATCAATAAAACTGTTATAATCACAAACAAATGTGTTTTCCTCACTGAAATGGATATTTAATTCTTTTCCGTCATCATTGATATAGTGTCTTAACAATCCTTTTGATACAAAGTATAAAGAGTTACAAATTCTTCCCTCTTCTAAAATTGTTTCTCCTTGTTTAACCGATTTTGCACTAAACAATTTCTTTACTAACTCTGATTCTTCATCAGTTAGTTCAATATATTTCCTAATATTTTTTATTAGAACTTTCATTTTATAAGGACGGGTCAGTATACCAAATAACGGTCTAATGTAAGAGCATTAGCGGATTATTAAGCCCAAAACTTTGAATTTCAGCACCGCACTTACCCATAACTTCGTTTTAATTTTTCAAATTTATACAAAAATAAGCAATAAGATTTTGGCGGGTTATGATGCACTCCCGATAGCTATCAAACTGTTCATAATCTATTTAATACAAAAGTTTTATAGACATTGTTATAGGTTTTATTCTTTTTCTGTTGTAATATTTATTTCTATTTGTCCACCAAGTCCAAAAGCTAACATATAAGCATAATATTTCCCGTCTTTCAAATTTGTTAAATCAAAAACTGGAGGACAGTCTAAATGCGAAACTTCTTCTTTTTGAATTATGTCATTTCCTGTTGGAATGCCTTGTTTTTCAGATAATGTAACTGTTGTAAAAGTTCCACCACAAGGCATAATTAAAAACCAATTTTCAGTAGATGAATTTCGGGTAAATGTCAAAGGATTACAGTCTCCTTTTCCAGTCTCACAACCTCCCCAATAATCAAAGTCCACGAATGACAACTTTACTTTCTCAATTCCTTTTTTTGCATCATAGTCAGGAAAAATATAATAGTCAGTAGATTTAGTGTCACCTGTATAAGTTGCCAAGTTGAGTAAAACCGTATCTTGTGCTATATGATGCTCTTTATAGAAGTAATAACCTACATTAATTGTATCGTTTGTTACAGTACCTTTGACAATCTTTATGATTTCATATTCGGCAGTATAGATTTTACTTCCTTGTCTAAGCGTAATCAATTTTGCAATCACTTGAACCGTGTCATTGTTTGCTTGTCCATAGGTCAAGAGGGGGAAAAGTAATCCTAATATTGTTATTATTAATCCTTTCATATCATGTACTCTGTTTTAAATGTCCTACAACGGTTGACTATGATTAGTTGTGTGGGTAAGTTACAAAATCTCACAAGCACATACTAAGCTGAATTCCGATAGCTATCAGGATTCAAAATAAGCAAATAAACCGCTATGGCTTACTCAGCGTATTGGCGTCAGTTATTTCATTTCTTTTTTCTCCCCATTTGCAAAAACGCGGTAATATTTGCCATCGTCAATTAATAATCCTTCGGATTTTCTTTTCGGGAATTGATCATAATAATCTTGTGGGTGTATAACATCAATACCGATTACTTTTCCTTTAAACTTTCTATTGACTTTTGATTGTATCGTATGACCAACTATAACGGTTTTTGCATTAAAATTTTTCAGACCGTTTTCAACATCTTCCTGCGACAACTTATTTTTATAATATCCTCTATACCAATAAGGTGAAGTTTTGGAAGAAATCAATAATTCTTGGGTTTTATTCCCATTCTTTTTAGGGAAATAGGGTTTGTAATAATTCTGTCTTATTAATTTATTGATGTCGTCAATACCCAATTTC
>PDWJ01006453.1_pt1 | contig 16099 bp, 13 predicted proteins | sample 1430881 | NCBI WGS metagenome assembly PDWJ01 (sample SAMN01162460, study PRJNA174530) | Oral metagenome, whole genome shotgun sequencing project. | biome: Marine environment; feature: Marine mammal; material: Swab sample of the gingival sulcus; isolation source: swab sample of gingival sulcus... | reverse complement strand
ATACTTGTGTCTGTTTCATGGGACCTCCTTTCTGGTCCCTTTTAACAAACCGGACAGTTTATTTGTTCTTGCTTAGGACAGTTTATTTGTTTCTAACAACGAACATAATTGTTATTGGCTGTATATCGGGATGATGATAAAATAGACATCAGTAATTGATGGCATCTTAATCAATACGAAAGCCATGAAGATAAGGCCGTGGGACATTCATTTTCCTGGCTTTCTTGGAGAAAGGCGGTCATGCTCAGAAGAAGCAGCACATTAACTCTGGATCTGCAAAAGATATGTGATCTCTTGATTACAACATTCTCTTTTATGGGAGCGTATGTCCTATCGCAGCATTTCTTTCCCGACACGCTTAAAGACAATTTAACACATTCAAATTATTACCTTATTATGTTACTTGTTATCATTTCATGGTTTATCGCATTCAAGTGGATAAATATGTACATGTCATACAGGGAACAACCTTTTATTCTTTTTTTCAAAACAGTGATCAAATCCTGTCTAATGGGAATGGTCCTTTTGAGTATCGCCCTTTTCTATTTGCGTATACCGGGAGATCATCGGTTTTTGTTGACGCTTTTTCTGTTCTTGAACATCTGTATGCTCACCATTGAAAAATTCATTATTTTGAAAACACTGGAAAAGCTAAGAACAGACGGGTTCAATACACGGCGGATTTTGATCATAGGCAGTAAAAAAAGAGCAATTAGTGTTATTCAGACAATTGAAGCGCATAAGGCATCTGGCTATAAAATTATGGGCTGTTTCGAAATAGATCCGGATCGACTGGGACAGACTGTAATTAACGGCCATAAGGTCATTGGCGTAATTGACACGCTTGAAGCGTATTGTCGGAACAATATTGTTGATGAATTGATTTTTGCAGTGCCCTTAAAAAAAATAGCAAATGGGGAACAATACTTCATCCTTGCTGAACGCATGGGGATCAAGGTCCGTATTGTTCCTGACTGGCAGCTGCATTACCTGGAGTATCGACCGAATATCGGCACCCTCAGGATTGAAAATTTTCTAGGCGTCTACAATATGGTTATACAGTCGACGCCTCAGAACGAAGGCGCGCTGTTAATCAAACGGGCCTTTGATATCACTTTTTCGTTATTTTGTATGCTTTTGCTTTCCCCTTTGTTACTGGGTATCGCTATCGCAATAAGGTTCTACACAAAAGGGCCGATTTTTTATATCCAGGAACGCCTGGGGATAAACGGCAGGATATTTAAGCTGTATAAGTTCCGAACAATGATAGAAAATGCAGATGAAATGCGCAAAGACCTTGAAAACATGAACGAAGCAGACGGGCCGGTTTTTAAAATCAAAAAGGATCCGCGAATTATCCCCAGGATAGGCCATTTCTTAAGACGGACGGGACTGGATGAGCTTCCTCAGCTTTTGAATGTTCTACAGGGAAAAATGAGCCTTGTCGGTCCAAGACCGCCGATTGCAAATGAAGTTTTCAAGTATTCCGTTGACCAAAGACGACGGCTGAGCATGAAACCCGGTATCACCTGTCTGTGGCAAATCTCACCGAACAGAAATGACATGAGTTTTGAAGAATGGATGCAACTGGACCTGAAATATATCGACACCTGGTCTCTTTTCAACGATTTTGTTATTCTTTTTATGACAATCAGGGCTGTGATCGCAGGAGAAGGCAGGTAACAAACTGAATGTATTTTTTCATATCTACCTGTATTTCAATGGGCTTTATTCTGTTGGTGTCCTAACCGCTACCCTTTAAGATGGCCGGTAGAAGCGGGCTCTACACGCAGGGGAATACACGCCACCGCATCCCTGTGTTGCAGAACGTGCTGCTTTGGGTGTTGGTGTTGGAATCGGGATGACAGCGACGCCTGCAGGTGGTCTTTTGGGTTACTGTTGGGCGTGGTCATTTCTCCCGTTACGTTGGAAGGACAGCGGCACCTTCCTGCTGTCTTGGAAAATGCGCTGCCCTCCTCCGTTAACAGATAGACAAATGGAATCTACCTGTTTTTTATTTAGCTATTTCACAGGCTCATAAGAGGTAACGGCCACCTTCTGCTGATCGCCCTCACCACGAATATCGCCGGATACGGTAATTTTTTGATCCAGAACACCCGACAGGTTGTTCCCTTCCAGGACGTAGCGGGTGCCATCATCCGTCGTCAGCACAAACTGTTCTTCAACCTGTTGGACCGTACCCGTTAGGGTCACGACTTCGGCCATCGCCATTCCGGCACTCAGCAGAAGTGATACCATTACCATGATAGCAAACACTCTTTTCATTTTATACTCCTTTGTTCGGGTTAGCTGTTGTTGCGAATCAAGCCTTCCTGTGTCGCATACGCATGAAAATCAAAATCCGTGATCCCGGGGCCCCGGGCAGGATCGTGGCATTGATTTTCAGTCCTGCCAGACAAGTATGCAACGGAAATGCCAACCTAATAACTCTTTGATATTATAGCATTATTTAGCGTTATAAAATCTATTTTGTCTGTTCCAGCGTTACCAAAAATGCGCGTTGTTACGAAAATTACCCACCCTTCAAAAAAGAAGAGGCCGCTGTTCAAGCAGACAAAGGTCGTACTTGAAATTCGATCACCACTCTTTTAAAATAACGCGTTCTTCAGCGGCCAGATTCGCAACTCTTGAAAACCAAAGTTGCCCGTCTTCAGGTCAGCTTCAATTGATGCTGCTTTAGATTTCAGGACCCAGCGCATGCGTGGAGGTAACGATGAAGATGTTCGCAGGTATCACTGCGAAGGTAGCCATCTGGTGGATGGGGGTCATTTTGATCTTCAATGGTACGTTCCTGGTCCTCTACCATAATATTCGTCAAATGATGACGATTTCTACGCGTATCGTGGAACGGCAGAATACGATTTCAAGCACCGCTAAAAGAATGATTGAAACCCTGCTGGAAATGGAAGAGGCGGGAAGAAAGTATGCCTTGCTGCAGACAGACAATTACGTAGAACGGTTTGATGAGGGGAAAACGCGGTTTTTCAATGATCTGATAACGGTGATGGCGCTTATGCCAGCGGATAATGCGTCGGCCAGAGGCTGGAAAGCGCTTCACGATGCGTTTCAACCGTACAAGGTAGACCTCCCTAAAAATGGCGCAGCAGAGACGCCCGCACGTTTCTGGATCTCCGAGGAGACACTGACGGCCTGGGCCCATTCAATATCCGAGATGCGCCTGGCAAATGATCAACGCATCAAGGCGTCTAACCTGGAGTTGCATCGCCGGGGAGAATGGGCGTTACGGAGCGGGCTGGTTGTTGCTTTCGTGTGTATGGTTCTAGCTGCAGCAAGCATCCTTTTTTTATACCGTTCCATTATCGGCCCCATTAAAACACTGCTGAAGGGCTTTCAGTCCTTGAGCAGCCAGCAGCCCCAGCAGTTGATCGCCTATGAAAAAGAGGATGAATTCGGACGCTTGGCTGACGCGTTCAATGCGCTGGTCCGGCGGCTGCAGCGTGAAGAGGAGATGCGTAGTGATTTTATCAATATGCTGAGCCATGAAATTCGAACACCTTTGACATCAATCTCAGAATCGGTCAGTTTAATCAATGAGGGGTTGATGGGGCCGGTGAGTACTCGCCAGAGCCGGTTTTTAACCATCGCGACAAAGGAGATCGAGCGGGTTGTGGCCCTGTTGAACCACCTGCTTGAGGTCTCGTCCCTTGAAAAACGTGGGGTGAAGCTTGAAATGACGCCCATTCATCCTCGCGCGTTTATCGAAGACTGTCTTTCGGTCGTCGCTTCTCCGGCAATGGCCAAAAAGATCACACTTGATGTCTGCGTTGACCCGCAGGCGCCGTCGGTGGTGGCCGACCCGGATCGGCTGCGTCAAGTCATGATTAACCTGGTGGATAATGCCATCAAGTTTTCATCACCCGGTGGTGTGGTTACAATTTCCGCCGGCATCGTGGAAGGTCAGAGATGCTTTCGGTTTTCCGTCAGCGATACGGGGCCGGGTATTGCGTCCGGTGAAGATGCCCTTATCTTTGACAAGTATTATCGCAGCCGTGGTGTCAAAGAGCATCTGGATGGCACTGGGCTGGGGCTTACAATCTCCAAACAAATTATCGATGCGCATGGCGGGCGTTTATGGGTTGAAAGCGAGGTCGGTCAGGGCAGCACCTTTTATATTGATCTTTCTGCGGCGGACGGGAAGCGTCTTACGTGATCAGGAACGGTTTTATGGATATTCAAAAAAGACTTGAGCGAAGGCACTCACGGTGGTGGCCATCCTATGGCATTATGGCCGTGTGGTGTGTAATGGGGCTCTTTACCGGAGGCTGTCACTCGTTGTCGGGGCGCAACGCATCTTTGGCAGCAGATGATTCTGCCGAGAATCAGCTGATACAGGCCTATGAAGCCTTTCAAACCCAGCGATATGAACAGGCGCGGCTTCTTTTTGACAGCGTTGCCCGGATGCACAAAACAGGGCCCCTCAATCAACATGCTCGCTACGGCATTGCCTGTGTACAGATGGCGACATCCGAGACCGCTGACGCAATGAAAGAGGCCATGCGTGAGTGGGCTTATTGGTTCCAACTGCAGCCGAAAAAATACACCCATGGAGACCCGCGGTTGCTGGATCCGGTGCTGCATCGCTATGGAATTTATCTGCAGAATGACGCGCAACAGGCAAAAAAATGGCAGGCGGAAAAAAAATGGTTTCAACAAGCGTTAACGCAGAAGCAGTCTCAAATAGAAGTATTACAGGAAAAAATTGATGCCATTGAGGCTATAGACCAGGACATTGAGGAAAAAAAGCGCAAGATAACCCCACCGAACCCTGAGGTGTCCGTTGACAACCCATAAAACAATCCTTGTGGTGGATGATGATGCCCACATTCTAGCGGTGGTCGAAGCGCGGCTGCTCTCCACCGGATACCATGTTCGCACGGCAAATTCAGGCAAGCGCGCGTTGGCCATACTGGAAAAGACCCCGGTTGATTTGATCATATCAGACATGAAAATGCCTGAAATGAACGGAATGGCATTGTTAGCCAAGGTTCATGATGTTCAGCCCGGCGTGCCCGTGGTGATTTTAACGGCCTACGGTACCATCCCCGGAGCAGTGGAATCGATCCAGGCCGGAGCGTTCGATTATCTGACCAAGCCGTTTAAAGGCACCCAGCTGATAGATAAAATTGAGGAGATATTTGCCCGGAAAGCGAAAAAACCATCACGACACGACGGAGAGGTGGCTTCCGAGACAGATTTCTTTTTCGGTCAGAGCGCGGCAATGAAAGGTGTTTACAACCGGATTGAACGGGTGGCCGACAGTCAGGTCACCGTTCTTGTTCTGGGTGACAGTGGCGTTGGAAAAGAACGGGTGGCGGAGCAAATTCATCAAGCCAGCTCTCGCAGAAAAATGCCGTTTATTGTTGTGGATTGCGGTGCAACCCCGGTGAGTCTTTTGGAAAGCGAACTTTTCGGTCATGTAAAAGGGGCTTTTACCCATGCGGTACGAGATAAAAAAGGGCTAATCGAAGCCGCGGATCAAGGAACTCTTTTTTTGGATGAGATTGGAAATATCTCGCCTGAAATGCAGATACGGCTGCTTCGGTTCCTGGAAGACCGAAAAATACGCCGAATCGGCTCTGTCGAAAGCGTTGACGTCGATTGCCGAATCATTGCCGCTACCAATACTGACTTGGAGGCTGATGTACGCAAGGGGCGTTTTCGTGAAGACCTCTTTTATCGCTTGCGGGTGGTCACCATTGTGGTGCCCACCCTGAAAGAGCGAAAGGAGGAGATTCCTGCGCTCGTCAACCATTTTGTGGCCCAGTTTTGCCGGCAGCAGGGAGTGGACCCGGTGACGATCCCGCCTGAAACGATGCAGTGGCTTCTCGCGTACCCTTGGCCGGGGAATATCCGGGAATTGAAAAATGCCGTTGAAGGGGGGGTTTTGCTGTGTCAAAACGGCGTGTTGACGCCTGATGATTTTCATCTTTCACGCGCCGCTGAAAAGGAGACGATTCCGTCAGTGGCACCGCCTCCCATGACCCTGGAAGAGAGCGAAAAAACGGCGATCATATCGGCCCTGAAGGAGACCCGCGGCATTCAGAGCCGCGCAGCCGAAATTCTAGGGATCAGCCGTCGTGCCATTCATTATAAAATAAAAAAATACGCCATCGACGCTGCAACATTCCGCCCGTCGTAATTCTAAGGATTGGCTGACAGGCAAACCAATATCCGGGCTCGGTTACAGGGATATCAAAAGAAAATTTCGCAGGTTTTCTCTGTCTTTTCAAGACTTGACTTGCTTTTTCCCGAAGAAGATGTTCTTGCTGTTCTTCAGTCGCCCAGGATGACGAGGAAGACCCTGATGAAGGAGGAGGCACGGGGTCTTAAACGGTTGAGTATCGTCACAATACCCTGGATCTCATGTGTTTATACGTGACATACAGAAGCTCAGGGATGCAACAGACCGATAAATCGACGCAAACCTGCGCTTGATCCGCAGGCCTGTATCAGCCGGTTTGAGCGGATACGTTTCCAAAAGGTTTTATTTTTTTTGAAGCAGGCATACGGAGGCAGCCATGCAAGACTTTACCCATCAGTTTATTCATCAGTACAAGGACATCGGCGCATTCGGCCTGGACCGGCAAACCGATGAAACGTCCATCAAGGCCATGCTGCAGCAGTTTTCCGACGATACCATGATGGCCACCCTCATTCCCCGGCTGTCAGATGCGGAACTGGAAGCCTTGTACCTGCATCTGCTCAAACTCGTGCAGAACCACCTGGTGGGCGATGAGTATCACGACGTATTTCTGAAACAGCCCCATGCGCATTGACACCGATTTTCGCGTTGCCGTTAACCCGGTATGGATTTCAGCAGTAAGCGGCGAAGGCGAGATCCGAAGGCCTGGGGGGGGGGGGGCAAGATTACATACAGGAAATAGGCGTAATAGTTTGTGTTTACAGTATAACTGTTTTCAAAATTCTGTTGTTTCTCATAGATTTCTCCCCCGCAGGGGGCGTTGAGTTCTATAGACTGATCAATTTGGGAAATCAGGCCAAGAGTAGAATCCACGGGAAACATTCTGGAGATTTTCTTTTGATATAACTTTGCAACAATCTTATCATATAAAGTCGTATTCTCCCTGCTCCCCACCAGGATTTTTTATAAGCCTTTTTCTGTATAATGGCATAAGGTTTCACCTCCGCATACGGATGGCCCCCCTTGAAAAGGGGCCTCGTGAAACCCCATACCCGGATTCATCAGGATCGACATCAATCCCGGGTATGGCCCCGGTAACGGCAGCAGATGGACAGGGGTCTCATGAATCAAACACAGCGCGCATCTGATCGAAAGACAAAACAGCAGCTGACCGCCGGCAGCCTGCCGGTGATCGCCTTGTTGACGGCCGTCCTGTTCTGGGGGGCCTCGTTTTCCACCATGCGGGTGGCGGTGAATCAACTGACCCCGGCATCGGTCATGTGGCTGCGCATGGTCATCGCCTGTATCCTCCTTATCCCCTTTGCAAAACAGCTCCTGCCCGATGATTACCGGAAAGGAGACTGGAAACGGCTGGTTCCCATGGTGCTGTTCCAGCCCTGTCTGTATTTTCTCTTTGAGTCCAATGCCCTGCAGTACACCACCTCTTCCCAGGCCGGCGTCATCTCCGCATCCGTGCCCCTGATCGTTTCCCTGGGCGCGTGGCTGTTTCTGGCAGAACACATTTCCCTGCGCATCATGCTGGGCATGGTGGGGGCCATGGCGGGTGTGTCCTGGCTCACCCTGTCAGGGGACACCAGCGGGCAGGCCTCGCAGCCGCTGCTCGGCAACAGTCTGGAGCTGATCGCCATGATCTGTGCCGCCGCCAATCTGGTGATGGTCAAAGGCCTGAGCCGCCGGTACAACCCCTGGACCCTCACGGCCCTGCAGGTGGTGGCGGGGGTGGTCTTTTTCCTGCCGGGCAGCCGGCATCTTTTTTCTGCAGGGCTTGCCGTCTGGAATCCGTCCCTGGTACTGGTGCTGCTCTTTCTCGGATCTTGTGTCACCCTGGTGGCCTTTGGCTTGTACAATTGGGGAATGAGCCGGATTCCCGCTTCCCGGGCTTCGGCGTTTATCAATCTGGTACCGGTGACTGCGGTGGCCATCGGCTGGGGGATTCTCGGCGAGTCGTTAAGCCTGGTTCAGTGCATGGCCGGCCTGATGGTCATCGGCGGGGTGATGCTGTCCCAGGCAGAAACCAGGTAAGCTGCGGTGCCGGAGAAAGAAAGGGGCGGCAGTTGACGACCCGCTGCCGCCTAACAGCTGCCAGGTTTCCGTGTTTCAACTGGATGCACCGAGCGGCCACCCATCCGGGATCGTCGCCAGGTCCGGGCCTGTGTATACAGGGCTGCGGATCAGACGTCCGGATAGCTTTTGACCAGTACCTGGCGGGGTTTGGCGCCATCAGCAGGTCCCACGATGCCTTCCCGCTCCATGGTTTCGATGATGCGGGCGGCACGGTTGTAGCCGATGCGCAGGTGCCGCTGCACCGCTGAAATGGAAGCCTGCTCGGTTTTTGAGACAAAGGCGACCGCCTCATCATACCGCGGGTCGAATGCGTCTTCGCCCGCTTCAGCCGCTTCTGGTTCCGGTGCTTCGGTGATGGTCTCCACGTAATCGGGTTCACACTGGGCCTTGAGAAAATCGATGACCCGGCCCAGCTCCGTTTCGGAAATATAGGGCCCGTGAATCCGCTGAAGCTTGGCCGTGCCCGGCGGTACAAAGAGCATGTCTCCGTTTCCGAGCAGATTTTCCGCTCCATTGGTGTCGATGATGGTGCGGGAGTCGATTTTCGATGACACCTGGAATGAAATTCGTGTGGGAAAGTTGGCTTTGATGATGCCGGTCAGGACATCCACCGACGGCCGCTGGGTGGCGAACACCAGGTGCATGCCCGCAGCCCGGGCCATCTGGGCCAGCCGGGTGAGGTGGCTTTCCACGTCACGGGAGGCAACCATCATGAGGTCGGCCAGCTCGTCGATAATGATGACGATGTAGGGAAGCGTGTCTTCGCTGATTTCGTTTCGCCGGACCCGGGCATTGAACTGCCGTATATTGCGCACCCGGTGAACGGCCAGGAGATCGTACCGCCGCTCCATTTCCCGGACCGCCCAGTTGAGGGCATTGGTGGCCTTTTTCATGTCCGTCACCACCGGGGTGAGGAGATGGGGAATGTCGTTGTAGAAAGAGAGCTCGATCCGTTTGGGATCGATCATGAGCAAACGCACATGCGCGGGCGTTGATTTGTAGAGCAGGCTGGTGATCAGGGCGTTGAGCCCCACGCTTTTGCCCGTCCCCGTGGCGCCGGCAATGAGGAGATGGGGCATGCGGTCAAGTTCGGCCACCACCGGGTTGCCGATGATGTCCTTACCCAGCCCGATGGCCAGCCGGGAACGGGATGAGACGAACGGAACAGACTGGATCAGCTCCCTGAAGTTTACCGTTTCCCGTGTGGGATTGGGAATCTCGATACCCACCACGTCTTTTCCCGGAATCGGCGCTACGATGCGTATGCTCATCGCTTTGAGGGCCAGGGCCAGATCATCGGTTAGGTTGACGATCTTGCTGATCTTCACGCCCGGTGCCGGCTTGTATTCAAACGTGGTGATCACCGGTCCCGGTGCGATATTGACCACTCCGCCCTTGACACCGAAGTCTGCGAGTTTTTCTTCGAGCCGGACCCGCTGGCGTTCCAGGCGTTCGGGATCGACTTGTGCCTGCTGCCCCGTGGGGGGACTGAGAAAGTCCAGGGGCGGCAGCCGGTAGGCTGCCTGGGGCTGTCCGCCCGGAACAGCAGTGAATCGTCTGAATGGTGGCGGTTGATGCCGGAACGATGTTTTTCGGTGCAAATCCGGCGGCGGCACTGACGACGCGGCAGCTTCCGGTCGCCCTGCTGTTCCGGGGGGATCCGCCGCCGTTTCCGTTGCTGCCGATGCATCGGTTGTCTGGAGCCGTTCGACGTGCGGGTGCTGGCGGGCGTTGATACGGGATATCAGGGCTTCATGGGTGCGGACAAGCTCCGCATGGTCCCGCGCGATGTTCAGCGCGGCAATGAGCAGGGTTTTGAATCTTCCGATATCCCGGTGCCGGGATTCAACGGTACGGATGGACGCGATAAGATGCCGGACCACCGCCTCTGGATCATCCACATGCTCATCTGCCTCGATCTGGTGATTCTCTCCGAACAGCCTGAATGAAATAAGCGTTCCCAACGTGCGAATGTCTTCCTCGTATGCACAATCATCAAGAAAGCGGCAGGACCCTGGTTCCCCAAAATGGATCCTGCCGGGTCGGCCATTATTTAGCATGCAATGGCAGGCGGGCAAAGGGCTTTTTTGCGGCCAGGTGAAATGCGACCGATCATGCCTTGACAGTGGGGGGGAAGAACGCTTAAAATCAGCCAGGGAAAGCTGGAATGGGATTCCGGTTCGCGGTTATGACCGGGCATGCTTTCCATGGACCCTGGCGTGTGCCATCGCAGTGTCATTTTTTGTATGAAGCAGGTCTGCCGCTGACGGTGCCCGGCACTATGAACCTAACAAGGAGAATCGTTATCATGTACCCACGGATCGTCCGGTTGATGGCCGGGCTCTTTTTGATTGGTATGGGCCTTGCGAGTTCGCTGCAGGCCGCAGAAACGGCGACAGGAACCCCCAAGCTGGTTTTTCCCGAGAGTCGTTTTGACTTCAAGAGCGCTATTGACGGCGCGACCATTGTCCATGACTTTGTCGTGAAAAACAGCGGTGATGCGGAGTTGTCCATTAAACGAGTCAAAAGTGGCTGAGGGTGTGCCACGGTAGCGTTTACCCAGCACATTCCCCCGGGCGGGGAAGGAACGATTACGGTTAAAGTGTTTACCAAAGGGTATGGGGGGCGCGAGCTCCACAAAAGCTTCCAGGTCGAGTCCAATGATCCTGACACCCCCACTTCTGCACTCAAGGTCGGCGGCCGGGTCGAGACCTTTGCCACCATTGCGCCCAAACGGGTGCGGCTGAACGGTGTCCTGGGGGAAAAGGTCACGACAACGGTGCGAATTTCACCGCGTAAGGAATATCCGTTCACGATCAAAAACATAAAGGCGCTGAAAGGCGGAAACTTCACCTGGACTCTGGATGAAACGGATGAAAAGGGACAGCCCGTGTACACCCTGTCTCTGGAAGCCACCGGGAAAAAAACCGGCCGCTTTTTTGATACACTGCTCATCGCAACTGACAGCAGCGTAAAAAAAGAGCTGCAGCTGCGGGTGTTCGGAAATATTTACGAAGCGGCAGCTCAGTAAACAGACGCGCTGCCTGACGGCAGGTCTGAGAGTGGATACATACGGAGCGCCCCGCACTGGCGGGGCGTTTTTTTTTGAACAGACGAAAAAAACGAGAACAGGGATATCGGTTAGTGGGGAGGCGGCATTGACGGACTGTGTCGAGAAGACTGTATTGAGGGGCGTTTTGAAGGTGGTGGTGTTTGACTGTGACGGGGTGATGTTTGATACCATCCGGGTGAATACCGAATATTACAACCGCATCCTGGCCCGACTGGGAAAACCGGCCATGACGCCGGACCAGTTCGCCTTTGTTCATAAACATACGGTGGCTGAGGGGATGCGCCACCTGTTTCCGGATCCGGCGGAGCTGAAGGCGGCCCTATCATTTCGGAGCGATATCAACTACCGGGATCTGATTCCGTTCATGGAAATGGAGCCAAGCCTAAAACCCTTGCTCACCAGGCTGAAACCCCGGTATCAAACCGCTATTGCCACCAACCGTTCAGATACCATGCCCCTGATCCTTTCCTTGCACGGCCTTGAAGACGCTTTTGATTGTGTGGTGACGGCCCTTGATGTGTCGCGCCCCAAACCAGACCCTGAAGGCCTTGAGAAAATTCAGCATCATTTCGGTGTCGATGCAGGAGAAATGATCTATATCGGGGACACGGTGTTTGATCAGCAAGCGGCGATGGCGGCCGGGGTTCCCTTTGTTGCGTACGGCGACCCCGCCCTGGATGCGGATCTGCATATCTCTGCATTGTCGGAGCTGATGCCCCTACTGGTTACCTAAGCCGTTTTGTTCACCGCAGTCCGGGCATTGCCAGGTGATACCATTGCAGGACATGCCCCAGAAGTTCTCGAGCAGGCACTCCTGGCAGATGGCAAACCCGCAGCGGCACCGCCAGCAGAAAGGCTGCTCCTGCCGGCAGCAGGCACAGTGCCGGGTGGCTTTCCGTTTCCGGCGTTCCCGGTAGGCTGATCGTTTTTTCGGTTCCATAGGCTGACGTGTTCCTGATCGTCGATACAAAGAAACGATAGAATCATCTGCATAACGCAAACCGGTCCGTGCTGGCAAGGCCGAACCGCAGGGTGGAGGAAAAAATGGCAGAAAAGAAAACCGTCTATCTTATCGACGGCACCGCTTACATCTACAGAGGCTTCCATGCGGTACGGGGGCTCTCGAATTCCAGGGGGATGCCCACCAACGCGGTTTTCAGCTTTACCCGCATGCTGATGAAGCTGCTCGAGACCGCCCAGCCCGATTATCTGGTTATGTTTTTCGATGCCAAAGGTCCGACCTTCCGTCATGAGATGTATGCAGACTACAAAGCCAACCGTCCGCCCATGCCCGACGACCTTGCGGTTCAGATTCCGTATATCAAGTCCGTGACCCAGGGATTTTGTATTCCCATTGTCGAGATGGCCGGGTTTGAAGCGGATGATCTTATCGGCACCTACGCGGTTCAGGCTGCAGCCGCCGGATTTGAGGCTGTCATGGTGACCGGAGACAAGGATTTCATGCAGCTGGTGGGGGACAACCGGCGGATTTTTGATCCCATGAAGGATCGGTGGGTAGATCAGGCGGTCATCGCCGCAGATACCGGGCTGACGCCAGGGCAGATAGTCGATATGATGGGATTGTCCGGCGATACGGCGGACAATGTGTCCGGCGTGCCGGGAATCGGCCCCAAGACCGCCCAGGCCCTGATCCAAACCCACGGCACCCTGGAAGGACTTTACGGGGCCATGGACACCCTCAAGGGAAAACGGAAAGAAAATCTGGAAACATTTCGGGAGCAGGCGTTTTTGAGCCGGGATCTGGTCCGGATCAAGACCGATGCGCCGGTTCAGTTTGATGCAGAGGCCATCAAGCGACAACAGCCGGATCGCAAGCTGTTGTCTGCCCTGTTCCAGGAGCTGGAGTTCCGCACCCTGCAGCAGACATTCTTTGATGAAACGCCGGCACCGGAAAAAAACTATAGGGCGGTCACAACCGATGACCATCTGACCGAGCTGGCCGCGCGCCTGTCGTCTGCCGGGCTTTTTGCCCTTGATACCGAGACCACGGGGTTAGATCCCATGCAGGCGGGTCTGGTAGGTATCTCCGTGGCCCTGGAACCGAATGCGGCCTGGTATATTCCTGTGGGTCATACCCGCGAAGCCGCCTCGGTTCAGCTGCCTTTGGATCGGGTCAGAGCCGTGCTTGGTCCGGTGCTGGCCGATGCCGGGGTCAAAAAGGTGGGGCAGAATATCAAGTATGACTGGATCGTACTTGAACGCCACGGGTTTTCGTTGGCAGGCGTGTGTTTTGACACCATGATCGCTTCCTACCTCCTGGATCCGGGAAAACATGCCCACGGGCTGGACCAGATTGCCATGGAACATCTGGGCCACCGGATGATTGCCTATGAATCCGTGGCCGGAAAAGGCAAAACCGCGATCTGTTTTTCAGCGGTACCCCTTGATCAGGCCGTTTCCTATGCCTGCGAAGATGCTGACATCACCTTGCAGGCGTATCAGTTGTTTGCTGAAAAACTGGATGCCCTGGACCTCACGGCATTGATGCAGGATGTGGAAATGCCTCTGGTACCGGTGCTCATGGACATGGAAACCACCGGCGTACGTGTGGACCGAACCGTGTTATCCGATTTGTCTGCGGCCTTTGAGACGGAACTTGCCCAGGTGGAAGCGGCGGTGTTTGCCCTAGCCGGAGAGACGTTCAACCTCCGCTCTTCCCAGCAGTTAGGCGCGGTCCTGTTTGAAACCCTGGGCCTGCCGGTGGTGAAAAAGACCAAAAAGAAAACCGGGTATTCCACGGATGTGGGGGTGCTGACAAAACTGGCAGCACAGCATGAAGTTCCGGCCCTGGTGCTGCGCCACCGGACCCTTGCCAAGCTCAAATCCGCGTACACGGACAACCTGCTGGACCTGATCCATCCGGAGACGGGACGGATCCACACCTCGTTCAATCAGACCGTCACCGCCACCGGCCGGTTGTCCAGCTCAGATCCCAATCTCCAGAATATCCCCATCCGCTCGGATGAAGGCCGCCGGATCCGGAGCGCTTTCATTCCCCGGGAGGGCTGGGAGATACTCTCTGCCGACTATTCCCAGATTGAACTCCGGGTGCTGGCCCATTGTGCGGATGATCCCACCCTGATCAACGCCTTCAGAGAAGAAGAAGACATTCATACAAGGACCGCGGCCGAGGTGTTCGAGTCCCACCCGGATCTCGTCACTGACGAGCTGCGGCGACAGGCCAAAGCCATCAACTTTGGCATCATCTACGGGATGGGGGCATTCCGGCTGTCCCAGGAACTGGGCATCAGCCGGAAAATGGCCCAGACCTATATCGACCATTACTTCAGCCGGTATCCCCAAGTGAAACGTTTCATGGACGCATGCATCAAAGCAGCTGAAAAGACCTTGTGCGTGAAAACCCTGCTCGGCCGGATCCGGCGGCTGCCGGATATGGGCAGCACCAATAAGAACCTGCGCCAGGCTGCGGAACGTCTGGCCGTGAATACGGTGATCCAGGGCACGGCGGCCGATCTCATCAAACTGGCCATGATACGGGTGTCCGCTGCCATGAAGGCGGAAGGGCTTGCTTCCGCAATGCTGCTGTCGGTTCACGATGAAATGGTCTTTGAAGTGCCGCCTGAAGAAAAAACAATCATGGCAGCCCTGGTCAGGCGGGAGATGGAGGGCGTTGTCGATTTCTCCGTGCCCCTCAAGGTGAATCTGGCCTGGGGTAAGAACTGGACGGATGCGCATTGATGCATTGTTTTAGAATCAAACCGCTTGCAATGCTTGGCGGCACAGAAGATGCGCTAAAAAGCATTTTCCAAAGTTGCCTCTGACTCTGTCTGGGTAACATATGATGAAACCGGCAATTATGAGAGGAAGATCGGACTTGTAAAAGAGGCGTTATCCGATGCCCGGGTAATGACCGCAGCGACCTATCGCAGATTTAAGCGCCAGTTTGACACGTTAAAAAGCCGTTACACCACAACCGATTCAGACAACAAGGTGAAGCACCATTTTGAGCTGCTTTCCGTCGAGGCGTATGCGCACGGCGTTTTTATACTCGCAGACGGGGTCACCGAATATCCCAAACCGTCCATAAAATCAAAAGTTCGGTCATTGACAGCTGTTTTGGGCAGGCCACACCCTTCCCGGTATCAGCGCGCAGCTGGGCGTACAGGAGGAAGACATCCAGCTTTCAGGTGATCAGGCAGCGGCCAGCAACCCCCCCTGGATCAACCTGGGTGTGGATCTGATGCTTGTGATCGGAAAGGCCACGCTGTTTAACGAGCAGAGAGAATAGATTCCGTTAGTGCCGGCATCCCTTCAGAGCGTGGTCGCCCTTGCGCTGGCCGGTGAACGAACCACCTATGACTATGAAAAAGGCATAACCGCAGCGTATATGGTGAGGGAGACCTTTGACGTAAACAAGGACGGTGTACCTGACGAAGTGCTGATCTGCCCGGAAGCAATGGTGGGTCAGGCCCATCTGCCCTGCCTGAGACACCCGTTGCCGCGGCCAGTGGTTGACCCGGGTAACGGTACAGCGCCTCAGGATCCAGGGTACCGGGATGTGCCCCGGCTGTGGGATCTCTGGATGGTCAGGGTGGATGAAAACGGAAATATCATCTATGACGCGGACGGCGATCCGGTATGCGAGCCGGATTTTTTTGATCGGGGTCTGTTGAAACCCTGAAATCCCGATTTTTATAACTATGTAACCATAAAAATAGTTAGATCTCCTTTATTTTTTGATAGATAAAATGATTGCGTTTCCCTCTAAAAATAGT